>SDBV01002486.1_pt1 | contig 27584 bp, 25 predicted proteins | sample 2277081 | NCBI WGS metagenome assembly SDBV01 (sample SAMN10402039, study PRJNA504765) | marine sediment metagenome | isolation source: marine sediment core GS10_PC15, 223 cmbsf | place: Arctic Ocean: Southern Knipovich Ridge | collected 2010 | reverse complement strand
CATCTCGAATGATACCCCAAGAAACTGGGTGAAATCAATCGAGGGCTGTTGGATAAGGACAGCGTGGGATGCCATAAGATTCTCCTCATGAAATATGTTTAATGTCCTGTAGCTCGTGTCGATGCCGCTCGGGTCGATGCCGCTCGGGTCTTGTTCGTATGAACCCGCCACCCCACAACATGGCGGAATTAACTCGCCTACTTCTCCACACGGTTACCACAAGACAAGTAGTAGCGGAAGGAATCGAACCCACAAAAGACAGCGCTCATGAGGCACTAGGGGAAAACCAATATCCCCATCACTGCTAAAGTCGCGGAGGGTGGAATCGAACCACCAAATATGGGCGTATGAAACCCATGAGATACCACTTCTCAACCCCACGATAACGAAGTCTCAGACCTTCACAGACCATTCGGTTGCACCCTATGACCTATACATCATCTCTGAGACTTCGCACATGGGTCACAATAGCCACCACTCCCAGAATGCGGAAGCTGCTTTCTGTAACCCGTGTAAACACTACGCACCTCCCAGAAGCACCAGGATCGCCTGGGTAATCTGGTCGGAATATGTTCCGCCACCCGCGAGGGCAGCACCAGCGAGTGCAAGAATCCACACCCACTTATTCTTCGCCAATTTCTTGACTTTCTCCATAGTTTCTCCTTCCAGAGTAAGAGGTCCACGCCAACAACCACCCTCGACAGTCCCCTTCACTCAGGCATAGATTTCCTGAGTTGAGGCCCTGGCACACCTGCTGTCGATTCCCAGGGTCAGGCTGATTGACCGGGTGGTGAAGGTAATTCCCTCTATTATAGTATACACGAAAATCCGGGTTTTAACGGCACACATTCTAGAAATTTGGCCGAAATAACCGGAATCTTTAGCGTACTCGACCGCTTTCGTCATCCTTAACCTTCTCAACCCCGCTGTCGGAGGGGTTCAAAAACCGTTCCATCTCTCGGAGAACCTGATCTCGTGTAGGCATCGTGCTGAAGGGGCTACTGCACTTCATCACGACAGGCGCATGCCACGACCACTTCTTCTTTTTGACCAGCTTGACACCCATTCGGAACGGGAGCGGGCCATGGGGCTCGACGCCCTTGAGACCCCTTGCAACGATGTCATCGGCAGTGACAGCCAGGGAGGGGTAGATTTTCTTCGCTTCAGAGCGAGTCGACTTGGTCCCACAGAAGTACTCCAGGAATCGGCCGGTGGTCCGCTCGTAGACAAGGAAGCTCGGGCCGAACATACAGCCGCTATTCTGTTCGCCAGAAGCAACCGAGATTCTCTCGAATTCCTTGTCATCCATATTGTAGCTCGTGACGATGGCATCCGTGTCACTCAGGTCGATCGCTTTCGGGCGACGTGCCAGAACGATCAGATCGACAGTCTTCCCGAGATCGGTAATCTGGTCACTTCCCTCAGGGAGACCCCAGTGACCAGGCGGAATGAGTTCATTGTTGACCGCCGAACCCTTCGAGTAGAGTTGCAAACGACCGAGAAAGTCTCCGCCTTTGGCAAGATTGTCAAAGCCTTCGTCAGTGCCTGTCTGGACAGCGGGAAGGTTCTCGAACGCCGGGATCAAAGCAGTAGATTCTTTTTCAGACATGTGTTGAAATCCTTGTGGTGAAAAGTAGTGATTGTTCCAAACAAGTTTCTGTGTCAATCATTCTCCGTTTCTTCGTTAGGTTCCTTCACCCATTTCTTATGGGCTCTTGAACGTGCCGCAATTTCCTGTTCATTTGCACTCACAGGGTCCAGATGAAGTGCCCATTGAAGTGCGGCGTTCCAACCTTGTAAAGGGGTGTTGCACTTCTCAGAGGTAACTACCAATGGGCCTTCGACATTATCATCGTATTCAGCCCTGACCTCCTTCAATGATCGAAGATGGGCCGTCACCTTAAACTCAGCTTGGTAAAAGGCTTCTAGCTTACCAGCCATCACAGCTTCTTGGAACTGTTTGACAACAGCAATCGCTATTGGCGCGAACTGGGATGTCGGCATTGTCTTTGCATCATCAACATACGCCCATCTAAACCTCGGAGGTATTCTCACCAGGTTGTATGCGTTTCCAAGGCAAATCTCTCCCCGGTCAACACACTTCTGAATTGTCGGGCTCAACCTAAGGAGTCCAAGCTGCAACTGAATCCACGACGGTTTCTTGTTGACCAGGTTAGCTAACTCTGCCATCGTTATCCCGTGTTGGGTCTTCTGGATTCTCCTAATCTGTTGTGCGAACTCAATCGGTGTTGTTGTTGGGCGTATGGCATTGGCTTGAATCTGGAAGGCCAGCACATCTTCGTCGGATACATCATACTTGATAATGCAGGGAGCAGTCTCAAACTCAAGCTCTCGGGCACAGGTTAGTCGCCACATCCCATCAATGACTTCGTACCTCCCCTCCTCTCTCTTACTGGGTCTCACCGAGATTGAGTTAAGCCACCCTATATCTCGGAGAGACTCCAACATCTCCATATAGTCGATTGAGTTGGTAAAGACAGGTCGAAGAAGGACCCAAGGGAAAACAAGCTTGTTCAAAGGTATCTCGGTGAGGGTATCATCCATCATGCCGTCCAAAGTTAATCTCATTAGCTATAAGAATAGTATGTGCAAAAATCACGAAATGATTCAAGCAAATGCTAATTTTGTCCATATAATCAGAAATACCCTAATAATCGACATGACTGGGAAATTCATCCTAGACCTAAAAAAAGTATCCATTACTACTTCCCTCATTACTTTTAAGCTAACACCTTCTATCCCAACACTTTATGGAGTATTTTCTCGAAAAGGTTTGAAAAAAGCGTCCCTTTTTCCCATTTTCTTGCATCATTTCCCGAATTTTGCACATACTATTCCTATAGCTAATGAATGTTTCCCTTGAAGACTGGAGTTTGTATGTCGACCAAGTTTATCACCCAGGCCACCGTTGATTTTCTCAAAGGCAGGCGGGCGACCCATCCGGGTCAAGACCTTCTGGACCTCTATCTGGAGTACGGAACCAATCTCGAAACACAGATCAATGTCTGCGCAGGTCCCCGAGGCGAACCAGTAGACGGTAAGCGGGCAACCTGGACTGATGGTATCAATGAGTGGTGGAACGTCCGAATTCCGAAGAACGCCTATGATGACCCAAAATTCAAGGACTACAAACTCAAGTGGCCTCTGGAAGAACATGCCGAGGGTATCGGGACAACCGGCTGGGATTGGAAGGAACGCTGTAGCCGGTGGATGGGCTTCGACTTTGATGCCCTCACAGGGCACGCCGCTGGAGTTGGTATCGACGACGATGCCCTTCTTGAAGTACGGAAGGCTGCCGAAGCTCTCCCCTTTGTCGAAGTACGGAAGTCCACGGGTGGTAAGGGAATCCATCTCTACGTTTACACGGACGCTATCCCGACCGCAAACCATACTGAGCACGCAGCACTCGCGAGATGTGTCCTCGGCATGATGTCCAGTGAAACTGGCTTCGACTTCGCCTCCCAGATCGATTGCTGTGGTGGCGTGATGTGGATTTGGCACAAGAAGCTGACCTTGAAGAATCAAGGACTCTCGTTGCTCAAACCATCTGAAAAGGTCCTCATCCTTGAGGATATGCCATCCAACTGGAAGGACCATATCGAGGTTGTGCGGGGTAAACGGAGCAAGGTTCGGGTTGACGGAATCAAGGATGAGGACATGGACCCGTTCGACCGACTTGCCTCTGCCCGAAGAATTACACCTCTTGATGAAACTCACAAGGAGATCATCGACGAGCTTGCCCGCTCTGGTTTCTCCACTATCTGGGTTTCAGATCATCACCTATTACAGACACATACCTGTGCCCTCAAAATGTTGATGGATGCGGACCATAAAGAAGAGTTCAACATCCGTGGATTCTATGAGACTACTTCAGAAGGGCGTCACCGTGGCGACCCGAACTGTTTCATGTTTCCGGTTCCGAATGGAGCTTTCAAGGTCTACCGGTTTTCGCCGGGTGTCAATGAGTCTCCCACCTGGCAACAGGATGGTGAGGGTTGGACCACATGCTTCTACAACCATGATCCTGACCTGAAGACAGCGGCGCGTGCCTTAGGTGGTGCAGAACTTGCCGACAACAAAGGCTTTCAGTTCGACCATGCTGAAGATGCCATCAAGGTTGCCAAGTCTCTCGGACAAGATATCAATATCAATGCTGACTTCAATCAGCGTGAGGCAATTCTTCGACCCAATAAGGATGGTCGTCTCATAGTGAAGATCAAAAAGGAGGAGTCAGACGCAAAGCCTGATACCAGTTGGGCACCCGTCCGTGGTGGGTTCTGGGAAAAAGTCTTCGGGATCAAAACTGACCCAACTGACGACACCCAGGGAACATGTGAGTTTGATGATCGTCTCAGAACATTGGTAACCTCCAACTGTGAATCGGCTGGGTGGTATATCCAAGCAAACAATGGGGTATGGCAACGTCGACCTCAAAGTGAATGTAAACACTGGCTCCAGGACCAGGGAGTCTCCAAATCAGACTCTGAGGTAGTCCTTGGAGGATGTATCAATAAGCCTTGGGAACTCGTAAGCCAACCCTTCAAGAGTGAGTATCCAGGTGGGCGGCAATGGAATTACAATGCGCCCCGATTCGTCTTCAAGGAAGTGGAACCAGGGACACAACCTGTTCACCCTCACTGGGACAAGATTCTCCAGCACTGCTTCTGTGACCTCGACGCTGAGATCAAGAAACTTGGTTGGGCTCAAGAAGCGAACATCCGCACTGGTTATCAGTATGGTCTTGCGTGGATCGCATGTTGCTTCCGTGACCCATTTGAACCTCTCCCATTCCTGTTCTTCTTTGGCAACCAAAACAGTGGGAAGTCAATACTCCATGAAGCTCTGGCATGTTTAGTAACCGGTGGCGTTGTCAGTGCTGATCGAGCCTTAACCAACAATAACCAATTCAATGGTGAGTTGGCTAACGGGGTACTCGCCATAGTTGAAGAGAAGAATATCGCCGGGAGTTCGCACGCCTACAACCGCATCAAGGAATGGGTAACGAGCAGAGTACTCTGGATTCGCAAAATGCGAATGGATGCCTACCCGCAACCCAATACGTTGCACTTCATGATGATGGCCAATGAGCAGGATGCCTGCCCGGTTATCCCAGGTGACACCCGTATCATGGTTATCGAAGTACCTGATCTTCTTGATGACCAAGAGATTCCGAAGTCCGAGCTTCTCGTCAAACTAAAGGAAGAGGCACCTCATTTCATGCGGACATTGATGGAGGTCGAACTTCCACAAGCCTCCGGCCGCCTCCACCTCCCGGTGGTGGATACCTACAAGAGGCAGATGTCTTGTGACATGTCCAGAAGTCTGCTGGAAGTGTACATCAACGAAAACTGTTACTATGCCCCAGGTGAGAAGATTCTCTTCTCCGAATTCCATGAGAAGTTCACCCGATCCTTGGACAATGATGAACGCTCTGACTGGAGTAAGACAAAGATCACTCGGGGTCTCCCCTCGGACCGTCCCTGTGGAGCTTCGGGAGGGCATAACCAACGTTTCATCGCTAACATCTCATACACACAACCCAAAGGTTTGAATGGAACTCCGTTCGTCTGTATCAACAACCGCCTCAAATTAAAAGAAGACTGACCCATGAAATTTGCCGAAGGTGACATCAACAGTTCCGCCAAAGGTTCTGGTGCCCGCGCCAACAAAGGGAAAATCTCCCTCTCTCTGATACCCTTCCATCTGTTAGGTGGACTCGCCCGTGTCTTCATGGGCGGTAAGATGAAGTACGCCGAGTACAACTGGGCAAAAGGAATGCCCTGGGGTACTTGCATGGATTGTACACTTCGTCACCTTATCAAATGGTGGTTTCTCGGTGAGGAAGTTGACGAAGAATCGGGCTGTTCGCACCTCGATCATATCCTCGCCAATATCCTTATGTTGAAGCATTACTCCAAAGCCTATCCGGAGGGGGACAATCGTCCGCCACCTTCTGCCATGTTTGCTGTATGGCTGGAAGATTTCTGTGAATGCTTCGATGAGGAAGCCTACCTCGAACGGAACCCTGAAATCAAGAGAGACATTGAAAAAGGGGAGGGTGAGGTTGTTAAGTCAAAGGAAGCTCTACGTCAAGACCTCACTGACTTCATTGCGAAAGAGGATAACAAACGATGATCAAAATTCACAATGGATTAGTACATCTGGATGGTAACCTGTTGGCGTCGATTGACTTTGAGACCACAGGTTTACGTGCCGGGTATCATGAGATTGTTCAGATCGCAGTCGTGCCTCTGAATGCTGATCTGAGGCCCACGCCCGAAGTTCGACCATTTTACACGAACATCGCGCCAAACTACCCTGAAAGAGCGGAGGTGAAATCTAGTCGTATCCATGGACTTAACATGGACTACCTCATGATGAATGCCCCATCACAAGATAAGGTCGCTGACCTACTACTTGAATGGTGGGAGCGATTGGAATTACCAGTGAGACGTTCCGTTGTCCCTCTTGCACACAATTGGGCATTTGAGTCAGCACATGGTAAGGCTTGGCTCGGGGACGATTTGTTCAGTCATATGTTCCATTCACATGCTCGTGATGGAATGTTGCTCGCAGTATCAATGAATGATCGAGCAGCCTTTTATGGTTACCCAGTCCCCTTCAGTTATGTGGGACTCAATGCCCTGTGTGGGCATTTTGGGATTACCAATGAAAAAGCCCATGATGCACTCAGTGATGCCCGTGCTGAAGCTGAAGTCTATCGAGCCCTCCTACATCATAAGGTTCTTGAATGAGTAATGAACAAAAGAGTAATAGATACAAAACCAAAGAAGAAAGAGATGAATTTCTTGAACTCGGGGATATTGATCTCCATGATGATGATCTCGACGGACGTGATCTCAATGATTACTATGGGGAGGGTAAACCAATTACGTTCGAGGGTTGGAAGAAACTCATTGAGGACCTAAACGAATTATTTCAGGCACCCCCGGGTGAATGCAAAGCTATTGATGCTCTCTCACTTCCCGAATCTCCTCAAGTCTGGACTATCAAAGATGTTGAAGAAGTCCGTGAGAAGATGGTAGAGATGTGTGAAACTCACACATTCGATTGGGGGTGGTATCTACCAGGTTGGGAAGGGAGTGAAGAAGACAAAGACCTTTTGAGATTTCCTTTTGGACGGGAAATAATCTACGAGATAGTTGACCAAATGAATTGGTGTCATTGTGGTCAGGATGTATTCTCTATTGGGGAAGTTTACCCTGAGCTTGGTGGTTGCTTGCCAGCGCCCCCACGAACAGGTGAAGACTTGGAAACAGCTATCGGTGGGATGCAAGTTGGGGTAGAAAATTTTAAGGGAGTATGGAGGGTTTGGCTCGAACGACATAGCACCAATGGTGATGCTGCGACGGAAGCCACAAGAGAAGCCTATTCGGCAAGGTATCCTGACAGATTGGTTCCTTGGCATATAGGGAGGGCGAGGACCGCCGTTGAAGTCGCGCGAGGTGAACTCGATTGTAGCGGGGCAGTTGACGTGAGTGAATATGGTGGTTATCTTATCCCTGATTCATGGCTTTTCAACTATGAATGCTACCTCGATAGGGATTGTAGTTGGGCAGAGGGCTGGATGGTAGAATTTTGTGAAGAACAACTTGCCAACATACGGGCGCGGGAATACAATTACGCAGTGAAAAATTTGACTTTAGCACAAGACCAAGGGCGTTGGAATGAGTGGGTCCTTGTAGTAAATCCTGGCATCCGGGTACACGAAGATTGTGAGGACTAACCATGAAATTTCTTGCTTGTCTGAATTGTTTAGAAAGTGCCCAGACTCGGAAAAGGATTTGTACCAATCCCAATCACATCAAATACAAGAGACCGGTGACACCAAGAAATTGTCTCCGATGTACAACTACTGAACGAGAAGAGAAGTCGCCGCGTCAAGCTAGTGTATTTCGGCCAGAGATAAAGCCCTCTGAGAAGCCCCAGAAGGTCCATACGGAGCCTCCGAATATCACCCCTCTGGGAACACTCATCTATCCTCGAATTGGCTGGGAGCCCCCTCCCTGCCTCCCTGGCTATACAAGGAAGTCAGAAGACTTGGAAAACCCAGATGCGTGGGTTTTGGAGCCAATTGAACCTCTGTGTAAACACCTCAACCTAGTACTTGGGGAGAGGGGTAGATGCGGTTACCAGTCTGTCAAGCCGACATGCGTCTATAAGGGGTCAATAGAGATAAAACTCAAGACCTGCCTCAAATGCCCAGATAAGGTGCCCAGAGATGTCCAGAGCAGCACATAAAATGCCTGACGGGACTCTGGTGTACGTCCAGAAGGGGAAACCGCCGGATGTGCCACCAGGATATCGGAGAGAGTCACTCGATCTCAAGAATCCAGGTGCCTGGGTCTTGATCCCAGTATTACCTGAATGTGGCACCCGTGATAGCAAGACGGAAGTCGGGCCCTGCGGAGCCATCAAAACAATCTACCATTGTAAGGGACGGCGAATCCGTGACCTTTCAGAATGCCACCGTTGTGATAGGAGAGAACCTTGAGAGATTGCAAAGACTGCTCTGAGCCAGTATTCACATTGAAAGGGCTTCGGAAGAAATACTATCTCGAACTCTTTGACACTATTACCGAAGCTGAGAAGGTTGTGATAGCTAAACGTAAGCAACTCGTTGATGAGTTCACCTGCAACTGAGGAGAAAGATATGAGTGATTGTAAAAGGTGTCCTAAACACAAAACAACCGGACCACCGGGAGTGCTTGTTGAATACAATGATACTTCACGAACACCTTCAAAAGATTATATGGTGTCTACCTTAGATGGCTTTCCTGAACACAAGAATGTTCGGTACAGTTCGAGATGGGTGATATACACCGGAGGACCTCCCGAAGCTCACTTGTTTGGTATCAACGATATACTTCCCCCTGAAGCAAACAGAGTTAGTATCGACCGGGAGGGACGCCTTGAATACGAAAAAGGACCTGACGACTTTGAGCCGCCAGGTCCAATCGATGGTTTCTGCCGTGATAAGAAGAACGATCACTTTTTTTTACCAGTGTGGAAATCATGTGTCTGGAGACACTTCAGTATCTCGTTCAAACTGAATTGTCGGTGTATCGATATCCTTGCACGTTGTGGTAAATCTTCACAATTAACTGATTATGCAAAGTGTGAACAGTGTGGAGACAGGATGGAGATACCAGTAATGGTTGTACCAGAGAAAAAGACTCTTAGTTCTCTTCAGTATCCAGAGGGTCTTCCAATCCATAATTCCAAACTAAGAACGCACGGTACAACATAGCGTAGGCCAAACCCCATTCTGAACCATGGTCGTCTATGTCGTTACCATGCCAGGTTAGGGCGTGTGCCCACTCATGTAAAAGAGTATCTAGGCGAAGGTTAAAGCACTGCTTTTTCTGGATTTCTATTTCAAAACAGTGATTGACATAGTCGCACAACCCCTGATTCTTGATATCTAATTGTTGAACTCGAACTTTCTTTAAGGGATACTCGCGTCGTAACCAATTTGTGACTTTTCTCCACTTGGTCTTCATCTGCATACTAACATCCTCCAGCCCACCCCAACATAATGTTAGGGTGGGCTTTTCAATTAAGGTGACGAGTCCTCATCAGGTTCAAACAGAAAAGCTGTACCAGCGCCATACTTTTCTGAATCTTCGTCGTACTTGAAATGGAATGGTTTACCCTCAGCTACATCTACAGTAGCCTCCTCCTCCTCGGCGGACCAAAGAGCTTCATCAGTATCCACGAGAAGCTTTCTATCCCCACTATCATTATTGATACCTCTAAAAAATGTACCAAGGTTACTACGACGAGGTGAATTTTCAAATTCTCGGTCCTTGCCGTAATCCACAATGATAGTTTCGTGGAGATCAATCGTTATCCCCTGGGATATCGGTTGAAGTTCAATTAGAGGTGTGTCTAGTGCATAGCTCTCTTGAAGATCAGGATTGGGGATATCGGTAGTATCCAATTCAGCATACTGGTTGGTGAAGATTACTGGCTGTGCAGTAAAACCAACATCAGTTATAACTGACTCTCCATGGTCAGCAGGTCCACTGAAAACTACATTTGGACCTCCAACCCACACAACACCAGAACCCCAATCATCTGGATCAGTAAAGCCAATGGGTAAGTCACCCGTGGCTCCAGTACCAATACCATCTCCACCAGCATAACCATCCGCTACATCCTGTTCGGTTGGGTAGGTGTCTTGAACAGTGAGGGCTGACGGCCAGAAAAACTCGTACTCTACCATCTCACCTGAACGGACGGGAGTATGACAGGTGAAGTCGATAGTTTGGTCGTCGGAATTGTAAGTGGCTTTCTCCACGATAGATTTCACCGGAGATGTTGAAACATAGTTTTGGGAACCAAAATCCAAGGTGACAGTATCGAATGTCTCCAGGTTGAGCATCTGTAGATACGTTTTGAATTTGATCTTCTTCCAGGTGTTCGCGTTACGAACCAACCAAAATGTAGCCGCTTTCAAAACGATATCAGGTTGATTGAAACAGTAAAAGAAATAGTCCTCTGTTTGAGTCCCATACTTCTTCACGTTGTGGCGAAGAATGACCCTATTAGGATCATCTTCATTCCAACTAATTCGCCATTCCACGTTCATCCTGGTAACCAAGTCTTCTGTCGATGACAGTTCGACTACTATACCTTCCTCCGCATCAATATCACTTACCGTTATGGTATCGTCACTAGATGGTTCTTCAGGAAGATACTTGATGAAGAATACTCCATTGGAAATCCACAATGCACACCTTGCTTGGAAAGCAATCTCTTGCAAAACTGTTAGAGCAGTCTTCTTTTCCAGAATCGGAAAGTTCATCGGGAATGGATCGAGACTCGCACGGATATTAGTGAAGCTTGTTGCATCAAAGTCCAAGTCCGTATAGTTGGTGATGATGTATTCAAGGATGTCACAAGTATGAGGTCCAACATCAGATTCAAAAGTGACATAGACATTATCCTCCCAATTTTGGTCAGTAATCGTGCTGAGAGGTTTGCTGAATACAGCCTGGACGGTTTGTATAGGACCATAATCCACTATTGAGATTTCATACAGTTCAGTTGGGATATTGACTAACAATCTCTCATTGTCTAAAACCTTGTAAGCTTTCAGAGTGAGGACAGTTCCGGGGATGATACTGATGAGATATGTAATCTCTTCGATAGACCATAGGCTCACACTTGAACCAGAGGCTGCCCAATAGTGTTGTAGGAGTTGGTCCGCTTTTTTATCGGTCTCATCTTCTGAGAGAGTACCACTAGCTGAGCCACTATCTTTGATGATACCATCTGGAAACAAAATGTTTGAAGGCCAGTCTATACATTTCAACTGAGTTTCAAACTTCCATTCCGCGAAAGGTGGAGTTGGACCACACAACTCATGATGTTCCCTCCAAGCACGCCAGTACGTCCACGTTCTATTACTAGTCTCTTCTGCTTTCGCTTCATTGACTACATGGATACGGTCAGAGATATGAAATTCATCGCCATCGAAGTACCCTGTGAAAACACCCTGACCTATAGAGATTTTCAAGCCCACATTTTGTGGAAAGTCTTCGCCCCCAAGAATCCTAACAGGGTTACAACCAAGAGCATTTCCTCCTGCTGCTGAGACGGATTCTTCATATGTCAGTATCCTTTGAAGGCGTGCGCATTCTTTCTGCTTCTGATGATCAAAAGACATCTGACTCATTTGGTCTCCAACGGCGTTTGCCTGATCAGAAAAAGCTTCTTTCTCATCCTCGTCACATGAGGCACTCCAACAATGCCAGAGGTGGCTTGCTTGGGCTGACATTTGAGTCATACTTACATAAAAGGCAGAGTCATTACCACCTAATGGAGCACCATAGTGTTGTGACTCACCGCTGACAATACCTATGCCGCATATAGTCCGACCAGAGACAGCTTGATTGAATTGCATTGCAGGGACATCTTGAACTTTACCGAAAATCATCGGCCAAGCTTTGTCAAGGATACCACTTGGAATCCAAGGGAATTGTCCTTCTTCAGCAGAGAATCCTACTTCTTTGTCTTCGAGTTGTGAGATGATGGTAAACGAGACGGTGCGATCTCGCTCACTCCACTTGATGGGCGAACTAATTTTCCCTGCGAAAAGCAAGAATCTGTCATCAAGGCCCAGCCCCTCAAACCACTGATATACACGGGCGCTCCTCTTGTGGACATCATTGATATCAAGGATCGCTTTGATTGTACCGTCAATATCATCCAGGGTTAGGGATAGTTCTTGTGAACTGTCATTGTTGCTTACACTGATCACATTGTCCAAGTTACCCACTTCCAGGATTTTTCCCTGAATGGCACCCATAGTACGATCAGCGTAGAGTTTGGAACCGTCGTCTTCGATCCAATCAATTTCTACAATTGTGATTGGTTCGTTCCCATGTGTCGTGGCAATTTTTGCTATGGCATTTGCGGACAAACTACGCATGACTATACCTCCAGAATAGACCCTTATGAGTCTTTTGACGACCATTTAGACAGGCTGAAACACATTGTTTTCTGAAACCACCATCGACAACTCTTCCAACGCCCTCAAACTGACAAACAAGATTGTTCGGTATATCAAAACCTTCTACTGGTTTACGAGGCTGACTTGCAGACATTTTTCGACGAGTTTCCTGGCTAGTTATTTTGCCTCTCTGAGACTTACTCATGCGTTGTCTAGTTTCTTTGGTGTATTTCCTACCTTTTCCAATGGTACTCATACGTTGCTTAGTTTCTTCGGTGTGTTTCATACCTAAAGTGGCTTCACGCATGCGTTGTCGGGTCTCTTTGCTACGAACTTTACCAAGAGTAATTTCACGCAATTTTTGCTTAGTTTCATCTGACATCTTATGACCTGATGCACCTTCCCCGCCATCTGTCAGGTTTGTCAATGGTCCTTCATTAGTGTCTCGACGACCAATACGTTTGATCTCCGATATCTCAAATTCAAGTGCTTCCTGTTCCTCAAGATGTTCCTTAACGAATTTGATGTTTGGATTGTTACCTAACAAAAGCATCTTCCTGAGTTTCCGATAAAAGAAAGTGTCATAACTCTTATAACGAGAGTTTTTACAAAGAGTAAGATGATTTTGAGCACGTAATCCACACCCTTTACCGACATAAAAAGGTGTCCCGGATTTAGGATCGCAATAGTGGTAGACATAGAAACTCATAGCTGCTCATACCCCTCGAATTCTAGGGTTATAACGACAGATTCCCCCCGTGGCATTGGGGCAATAGCAGGTGCCGCTCGACTTTCGGTGCTCAGTTCAAAAGGATTATTTATGAGATGCCCTAGCCACACACGGTCGTTGTGGTCAATCACTTTGATCTTTGATGCGAAGTATGCTTGGATGAAAGCCCTCACTTCGAGCGATTTATTCCGCGTGAGTCTGAATGTCCACTGGAGTTTCTTACCCATTTTCCGTTTTATGTAAGTAAATCGAGTGCCGTCCATGGCACGCTTCACGCGAACCTCGGCTCGAAGACCTTCACTGTCACCAAAGCGAGGATTCGGGAGGATTGAAGTTGTCTGTAGTGAGGGGTATGGACCCTGAAATTGGAACATGGATTACGCCTCCGCTGGTTTTGGATACTTCCCTTTGATCCGCGTGATTTCGTCCACCCAAGTCGTTGTACCTTCCATGGCGTCCCAGTACATCATATCAAGCTGTTTTCGTACCGAAGGGTATTCTCGTAGCCGTCGTTTCTTGTACCGCTCCTTAACATCCTGGGCTTTCTGTGTAGTATCTCTTGGATCAAGCATTGGCTCGCCAAGTTCGGGATTGTGTGGCGGTAAGGGACCATCCCATTCAACTACTTCGTACTTTGTCCTGTCGAGCTTTAGTAATGATTCAATGCTGTAACTTCGATCAGCAATGAGTCCATCTCTGATTGCAAGAAACATGTCTTTCCTCATTTAAGCAAGAATTACGTAACTACCATCATTGTCACCAGGGGTGCCGGGACTAGTAGCATCAGAATAGGACGAAGAGTTTGCGTCAATACTAGCCCACCTATCAGCAAAAAATGCGTTGGTAGCATTGTTCTCATCAACATAGGCATTTTGTGCATCAATAAATGAACCTTGGTAGGAATAGACTGAATTATTACCCACGGCAACTACTGATACATTTTGAGCAGCACAAGTGGAACCATTGAAACAGAAAATTCCCTCATTATTAGCACCCGACAAATGGGCATATCGAAGATTGAGGATACCGCCATTTTGAGCATTTGCACAACGTGTACCACACCGACTGACGAAACAATAATCTCCAAACATCATAGCATTGTTCTGGGCATACATGCCAGTCTGAAATCCAACTACCCCTACAGCATCCCCACTAACAGCAGTGCCTCCAAAGTTTATCACGGAACCATTGAGTAACCAGATTCCATATTTTGCACTGGTATTCGTATCATTGTAGTCACCTTGAAGAACAAGACCTCTCCAATTACCTCCAGTGTATGTACCATTGAGTTTTAATCCATTTTTGTTGCTGAAAGCGATGACCGTCTTTATCAACTCGACAGTACATGTAACTGTACCAGATGCTTTTGGAGCCCCATTCTTATAAACGACTCTGACAGTTGCTGTCCCAGGGTCTAAGTCATTCCATGTTGAAACGTAATGACAACCAAGTAGAGCGTTAGGAAGTGTCCCACCCGAAACAGCACGAACAGCAATATAGTCACCCACTGAAACAGACTTCCCTGCGGGTAGTATGAAAGTCACATCATAATAATACAAATTGTCGAAACCGAGTGTTGTCCCACTTGCACTGATAGAGTTTGTGTTCTGACTAGTGATCTGCTCAGATACACCTTGGAAGGTCACCTGTGAACCAAATGGGTGCATGAAGGAAAGAGTGCCAGCTTCAGTGAAAACACCCTCGCCGATATCGACAATAACTGTGTTGTCACCAATGTACAAGCCGCCAAGATATGTGATAGTTCGTTCAAGTGTCAAGAATGGGAAGACTACCGATCCATCCCCCGTGGTATCATTCCCAGTTGTACGGACATAAACTGTCTCGTTTCCAGTCAGGGTTAGTGGCCAAGGAGCCACCTCAATTTCAAACTGCCCACCAGGGTCGGCGGTAAGAATAAACCTTCTCTCGGCACCACTCGCGGAAGGGACTTCGATCTTCAGTGCGTCATACAAACTGGTGGTGAACCAAGCTGCTGTGTCGGTTCCCGTTGCTACCAATGCCTTTCCATCCGTAGATGGTGATGGGATCAGATACCCAAAAGACTTGTTTGCCCACGCAACATTACCTGAACCATCACTGGCAAGAACTTGATTGTTACCGGCGGTTGACCACGCTGATAATTTGTCACCTGTTGAGATCAAGACCTGATCGTCCGCCGAAGGGGCCGGAGGTACTAGGTCCCATACAACTGTCTGGGGGTCCAAATGGATTCCAACATGGTCGTGAAAGTCGGACTCATCCGTGTACAAAACACTAGCCCACCCGATGCTATAGTCGGTTGAGTAACGTACAAGAAGACTATCGACTTCGATGAGGAGATAATTCCAAACAGAGGAAGTCGTGCCCAACATGATACAGGCTTTGCTAGTGCCCGCATTATACCCCATTCTAATAGAGGTGAAAGGTGTTGTACCGTTGACGGACGCTCGAAAATTGATCCAATTTCCGCTAGAAGAAGGATAACCTCCTAGTTGTACTTCCCAGCCGGAGGTTGCAGAATACTCAAAACCACGGATTTTAAGGGTGAACATGTTATTGTTGTAAGCCCACGGCAAATCAATCACAAGTGTTCCAGTGTTGGTAAACCCTGTAATAAAACGACTATGAACACTCTTCCATACAAAGGCACTATTTCCATTAACGTACTTAGACCCCTTCACCGAAGAGAGGTACGAACTGGAATCAATGTTGATTGCATTACTCGAACTGGTAATGGTACTACCATTGATTGTGATGTCATCAACCGTCAATAGGCCAGCCGAAACTGTGCCTGTCGTGGTAATCCCACCAGTGGTGAGAGTTTGGTCGGTCGTGGCCCCCCGGTCAGCAACGGTATCAAGAGTATCAACTTCAGTGATTCCCAATGCGGACTGATTAGTCCATGCAACCTCACCTGAGCCACCGCTGGTCAGAACTTGGTCGTTACCTGCGGTTTGCCAACCGGCTATGCCGGAGGCTGTTGAAATCAGAACTTGGTCGTCAATTGTTGGTGATGGGATGTTGCTTCCGACTATCGTTCCAGTTGTTGTCAGGTTCTCATTCGAGAAACTAATGGCACCAGTGTCGCTGGATATCACAGCCCCATTGATCGTAATATTATCAACTGTCAGGGAAGTGAGTCCAGCGAGGTCGGCTGTCCATGCAGCCGTACCAGCACCAGTGCCGACGTATATTTCATTCGCTGCCGAGTTGGCAGGAATGCTATTTCCAAAGGATGGCGCAGCCCATATCGCATTCCCACCGCTGTTGGCAATAAGGAAATAGGTATCAGTTCCGCCCGCTGTTGGTAGAATCCATCCACCGACATCGAGACCTTCACCATCAGGCAATTGTTCAAATCGACCTGCATTGATTGTCAAAGGTTTCTTAGCCATGTTACTCTCCCGAGAAACGTGTGTACTAAATCTATTTCTGATGTGAGTCAGAGATAGAATATAATCTACAGCTTGATTGGCTGTGTGACCGTGATTTCCATCTTTGTAGTGCTCAGAGCCTTTCCAACTCTAACCACAAATTGACTTACAGTTGTCGGGGCGGTTGTTGTCAACAACCCAGCGGTGGTTTGATCAAGATAATAGACAGTCCCAGCCGTCAATCCACCAGCATCGCCAGTAACGGCATCCCATTGACCTGTAGTCGCTGTGAGAACACCATCTGTTTGAATAAAACCGGCAGCCGCAGCCGAGATTGAGGTATCTTGAACCAATCCAAGAACTTCCACAGTAGCTACTGCATCAGCTTTGGCTTTGTCCACAGAATCATTGGCATCAGAATAGACAGGCATACCGATAACGATTGAACCTGCATTACCATTGGTTAGAGAAACTACATCAACTTCAGTTACAACTGCATCAAGCACATCACCAGATTGAAGCTGTTGAATTTGACCAGCATTTATTACTAGAGGCTTTCTTGAAGCCATAAGATATTCCTTTACAAAATGAGTAGTTAGTTTCTGTTAAGTTTACAACTGAATTGGTTCTGAGATAGAGATTTCCAAATCTGTTGTGCTAATAGCTTTACCAATTCGTATGACAACTTGTCCAACAGCTGTAGGAGCCGTAGAAGTAAGTTCTCCTGCCAGAGTTGGACTAAGATAATAGACTACTCCTGCTGTCAAACCACCAGTAGTATCAGCGACAGCATCCCATTGAGTTGTAGTGGCTACAAGGACTCCATCTGTCTGAATTTCGCCACTGGCAGCAGCAGCAATAGAAGCATCTCTAACAAGTCCGACGATTTCAGAAGTTGAAATAGAGTCAGCTTGTGCTTTATCAACAGCACCGGCCGCATCAGTGTAGACCACATTCCCAATCACAATTGAGCCAACGTTGCTATTAGTCAAAGAAGTCACATCGACTTCACTAATCGCAGCATCCAGTGTGTCTCCTGATTGTATTTGCTCAATTTGACCAGCTTCGATTACAAGAGCTTTTCGTGCCACCATAGATTTTCTCCTTTATAAGCGGATAGGCAATTCAATTTCAATGTCCAAGGTTGTTGTGTTGACCGCACGGCCCACACGAACTACGTATTGTCCAACAACAGTCGGTGCTGTTGATGTGATATGACCAGCAACGGATGGGTCAAGGAAATAAGTAAGACCAGCCGACAGAGAAACTACTCCAGCAATAGCTGTCCAATCAGAACGCTCGATTCTACCTTCCGTAAGATAATTGCAAGAAGAACCAGCAGAGGTATCCGTAATGGAGAGACCAACAACTTGAGTTGTACCTGCGGCATCTGCTTGAGCCGAATTAACGTGACCAGCCCCTGTGAGGTAGAGAGGATTACCAATGATGATAGTCGAATCCGCTTCAGCAGTATGATAATCAATTGTTTCAGGTGTGGCAGGAAGTTGAGGTTCAATAGGCACGTAGTATCCATCCTGTTGTTCTGACCGTATTGCTGAGTAACGTAACCCGGGTGGAACAACTTGAGGATTCCAAAGTGGGTCCAATTCACCTTCAAACTCGAAGTTCACTGTGTAGTAGTCAAACCGATCTTCAATGACAGGTTCATCAGGTTGAGTGATGATACCCCGCCAAAAGCGATGTTCCCAGTCGATTAAACCAATTTCTAATCCGAGATGATCATCAATGAACGTCAACAATTCATGTGCTTCAACTCTCAGAAGTCCTGAAAAAGTCAGAGCCAATGTCTGTGTCTTTGGCCAAATCGGATCAGCATAGACAATCAACGTACCACCGCGAGTTTCACGGATAACACGTTGAAATCCTAATCGATCCTTGTTGCCAAGGTTAGGTGTTTTCAATGCTACTGAATCTGAAACTACACCTGTCGAAGGATACACCAATTGGAATGGCACCTGAATACCAACCATAGGCCCGTCGATTGCGGCGGGCGGTGGTGAAGGTGCATCCGGGTCAGAATTCTCACCAACGAAGGGCGAGTATTGACATTTGGTATTCCCGATTATCAGGGTGTAGGTAACAGATTGTTGTAGCTCAAGTGTCGAAGTTGACGTGAGACCACGATCGATTGTAGTGGCACCTGCCTGAGTCAAGGCCAGGATACTTTCAGCCGGCTTACCTGCCACTCCAACGGCCGTTTGAGCCAAGACGAGGGTACTTGTTACACTCTCTTCGATTGCCTCTGGGACGGCTCTCTGGGTGAAGCTGAGGCTACTCGTAGCTGTAGCACTGATACCTGTTGCCAAAGCAACATGAGCACTGGCTTCATGTTGAATCGGAATAATTGACGAAGCTGAGGATGAGAGATCAGCAGTGATAGAAGCTTCATCACGAAGACCAGTAGGCTCTAGGACTAAAGATTCACCATCCCAGACTTCCTCGAATGTTGTCAACTCACTTGTTGCCGATACCCGTATTGGCTTGGTGACAATGTTGTTATCGGTTAAGACCAGGGTACTCGAAGCATCCAGGAACTTCGGATTAGTCCGAGTCGTCTGAGTGAAATCAATCTGACTTGTACCATATAGTTTCTGCACACCTTGACGAGCAGTTTGGGTTAGAGTCAATCCACTTGAAGCAAATAGTTCCTTTGTTGACCTAGCAACAGAAGTCAGTTCGAGTACGCTGAAACCTTGTAGAATTTTATCAACTGATGCAGTGTCGGTCAATGTTAATGTCTGTGAGACATCACGGGCTTTTATCTCATCATCTGCGTACTGAACGAGTGTTAGTGTACTGGATGCAGACTCCGTAAGAAGACCAGAATTGACCGCAGAATCAGACAGAGACAAAATCGACGTTGCCGATGCCAGGTGTGTTCCCGGGAAACCGGTTTCTTGTGCAAACACAATTAGGGATACAGCATTGAGAAATTTCGGGCTATTATCAACGCTCTGCGTGAGTGCAAGTGTGCTAGTGGCTTGAGGGGACTGAACGAAAAGCTCAGCACAACTCTGACTAAGTGTCAAGGGTGAACTAGCCAAGCTATTGAATGTGCTCTCGCGAGTGGCGAGGTCAGTAAGGGTAAGTGTTGAAGAGGCAGTCTCCTCGAAGATTTGCGGAGCCGGCCATAATACTTCAACGTGTTGACGTGATACTTTGAGGTCTTCCCCAGGCTCAAAAACGAGAGCTTCAACATGCTGACGTGAGACACGAATTTCACCTGGCTCCCCAACTAGAGCTTCAACATGCTGACGTGAGACACGAATAGCCATAACAGTATCTCCCGATTAGGTGTTAGCTTTGACCCCAAATTGAGCACCATCAACACCTGAAGGTATCCAAGCTGCGGCTGTATCTGGGTCTTGTTCTGCAACTCGGACAGTCGTGATATAATCTGTTGATGTCACTGTCACAGCACTTCCAACACTGGTTGTTGTGCCGGTCTTAATCACAGCACTTACATCCATTGATCCGGTTGTTACACGACCATCAAAATTGATTTGAATACCATCCACCGATGAGACACTTGCAGGAAGATTCCCGTAATTGTACAAGTCTTGATGGTTATCGGTACTTGTCTCATTGTATGTGGTGTCTTCATCCAACAAAGCCCCCTCGTCAACGTTTTGGTAATTACTACCTGCACTAGGGGTCCAGTCAGTAGAATCACCCGCCGAACCTGGGTAGATAGCTACCACTTGCCTATTCCCCAGCAAATCATTATTTTCTGAACCTGTCGCATCAAGAAAATAGACATCATCCCAACTCGTGTTTAATGAGGGAGAATGTAGTCGAAAGGCTGTGTGGTAGGCTATTGATGCTTGAGCGGTATCAATTCCTGTTAGTGACAACCAACTTGCACCATTAACATTGATATCCACAGTCCCTGCTGAATTGTGGACGTACACCTTAAATTCGACATAATACCATGTAGCTGTCGTAAGTGATGAGACTGTGGTCCCAACCAGAGTAACCCCACGGTAAGCTTTGAGTGTCCCATCAGTCTCTAAACGAATGTTCATACCCAGGGTAGCACCATCATGCAATCCAAGAAGTAAATTCAATCCAGTTGGTAGAGTTGGAAGTTTTACTGCACCCCCAAAAACACATGTAGGATCAGTCGTTAGATTAGGTGACTGGAAATAATAGTTTGTTGAGAGACCTATTTCTATACAATATCCTGAGCCTCCACGACCCGTTTCGATATCCATACCACTCTCAACACTGACAAGTGGATACTTACGTGAGAGAATACCTGTTGGCGAGGGAGCACTCCCAATAGAGCTACCAAAGCCCTCAAAACCTTCGATCCAAAGCAATGCCATGAGGTGACTCCTATAACGGAAAAAGGTGACCAGACTCGGGCCAAGACCCGAGTCCGGCCACCACGAGGGAGAGATTCGTTAGGCGCTGACTGTGTATGTGACCTTCAATTGATCACTGCTAAGAACAGCCACATCGCCAGAAAATAGAGCAGTTGCCCAAAGCTTGTGAGCGGTGCCAGCAGTGTGATCGCCCTTGGTATTGGCGTTGGTCCCGGCACAAAGGAAGAGACCCTTTACTGTACCTGAGCCCGTGATATCAAAGACTGTAACAGTGTTGTTGGTAATCGATTGTGCAGAAGCCGCAGCTTCATCCCAAGCCGGACGTGTCACGGCACTATCGCCATTACCTGCATCGGTGTACAGGGTAAACTCGTCCCAACCATTACCAGCTTGGTCGATGTCATCATAGAGGTCCGTAGCATCGAGAGCCGAGTAATTGAGGTTATCAACCAACCCCATATACCAAGCAGTCATTGCAGCAAGAGCATTAAAATGAACATTAAGTAAATGATCTTTACCTTCGTTCGTAATGCCATTCGGGAAATGGTACTCGTTGATCTTCTGACCGGCTCGCCAATGCTCAACAATATAGCGACCTTTTACATCAAGGTCACTGTGACCACCGGTGGGGTTCTTGACCACTGTGGCTACCGCACTTTGACAAAGTTTTATTTCAGAGATAGACATGTGTTTCTCCACAGGGAAAGTTAGAGTAGACGCCTTATGAGACATCTACCGTTAATTAGCGTCCTGAACCTCGTCGCTCTTCACGACGAATTGCTCGCATAACATCACGAGCGACAACTTGTGGGCTACCAGTCCCACTGACATTGATATCACCTACATTGGTATTGTAGGTGTCTCCACCTTCACTTTTGAACACAGGTGTTTGACCAGCATTCATTGCTTGCAGTTGAGAGAAAAATCGTTGAGACGATTTTGCATTAGTAACAAACTCGCCCTGGGTGAGCATTGCCGGTATGACATCCGTTCCGCGACCACCTGCCGCAAAGTACGACATTCGACCACCCTTGGCTGCTGTCACCGCTGGCCTCGACTGAAGACTCGCTTGAGCCGAAGACGCTGCTCGGATTACCCCGAGTAATTGAGTGTAAGACCCAGTTAGAGATTGAACAGCAAACTGTGTGGAAGCTACAGCCGATGTGTGCCCATCCTGAGCCATCTTAGTTCCATCGGTGTGCATCTTAACACCTCCAATGGCGGTCTGAAGCTGATCCGCACTGGCTTTGGCACGATCCAATGAAGCTACTTGATCCCCACCTGAGACTACACCAACTTGTTGAAGCTGAGAAGCTGCCGCAACTACCCTGTCAGCATTTGCCCTAATAGAACTCCATGAACTGGCAATAGCTGCTGAAGGTTCAACGGCACTACCGATAGCCGGGGCAACAGAGGATACCGAATTTGACATTTCCTCGGCCGCTTTAGCTGAAGCCTTCAATGCTTCTAGTGATGTGTCCAACTGACCCAACTCTTTGTTGATTTCACCAATGGTAGAATCACCTGTTGACTTTTTGAGAGCCTGTTGAGCATCAGCAACCTTCTTCAATGATATGACAGTCTCGATAGCTGTTAAACTAATTTTACCGAGGCCTCCATCAAAAATACCTAACGCACCGACTTCTTTAGATGCTGTATGCAAGGCATCCCCTAAACGGATAACCGCCTCAGGATCAATGCTAATACCCTTAGCAGCCTTCTCAGCCAAGGTCTGCATTTCTTCCAAAACAGATCGATACCTATCCAGAGCAGTCTCTGGAGCAGCATCAATTATCTCTTGGGGAGCCTTACCGATATTCTCCAAGGTAAGAGGAACACTAGCAAGCTTCTTTGCAGCATCCACTAGGACAGTAAATGCCGAGATATCCTTAGCCGCCACCTGAGTTGCTTTCAACGACTCCGTCAACTCCTTCTGAGATGAAATGAGGAGGTTACCTTGAGATAAATACTCCTCTTTTTTAGCAAACACAGCGTCATACTTTTCCTGCAACTCTTCCAAAGCTTTCGCTTCGGATACAGGCCCAGTTATCTCGATGCCCGTAAGATTCTCGGCAGATACCCTACTAGGATCATCGATACGACTGGAATTGAGAGCCCTAGAAACCTGGTCACTAATGCTCTTCAAAGCTCCGGTTGAAATTACCAACTCTTGGATGCGACCTGTATGGAGTTCTTGTGCAAGTTGCGCAGATACTCCAGCATAATTCAACATTGTCGCAACATCCAGAGGGTCACCCGAAAGATCAACAAACTCTCTCAGAGTCTTCTGAGCCTTCGCGATCTGTTCCTGACGTTCGGCTTGAGGTAACAATTCCCCAGTATCCTTGTCAGTCAGTGAGAACGCTTCAAGCAGTTCCTTCTGCTTTTCCTTCAGCTTCTCGACACGCCTCTCTTCAATACGGGTTCGTTTTACTACAGCTTGTGCAGATCGAGCAACATTCTGCTGGTATCTTCCTTCAGCATCAATCACATCCTCAGTGATAGACGCCAAATGGCGCATTGCTTGTTCAGCAAGTCGTCTGTTGCCGGTGCCGTCTGCAATAGCAAGAGCTTGTTCGGCAAACGCTTTAGCTCGTTGGAACTCTTCATCAGCAGAAGCTCGTTCGTCTTCCGTAGATGCCGCAGCTATCTTTCTAACGGCATCACTAGCCAACTCAGCCGATTTCTGAGTCAACTTGATACGTTGTTGATGCTCAGATTCTCGACCTATCTTACGTTGGAAAAGTTGATCGTCCAATTGATCTCGGAGACTACCAGCACGGTCTTCGGAAGCAAGGATATTCTTGCCCATACTACTGACTTGACTCTGAAGCTTACTCACCAATCTCTGGCGATCAGCAATCATTTTATCAGTAAGGGACTTGACATCCTTAATCTGTTCGGCATTTGCTTCCTTGGCAGCATCAACTTGTTGAAAGTAGAGTTTCCGCTGTTTAGCCAAACCTCTAGCGATTAGAGATACGATCTCGTCGATCTTGGTTTTCTCCAAGGAAATATGTGCCTTGATGGCTGTCTGACGGGCTTCGAGGTCTTTCGCTATCCCCTTCTTAGTTTCTCTGAGACCTTCTGTCCAACCATCAACAATTTGTCGGGCTATCTCTTTGCCAAGACTAATGGAAGCGTAAACACCAACGAAAGCCAACGATGCCTTCCCCAGTAAGCCCATGTTTGCTTTGGCCAATGCTGCATTGGTTGCAACCAAAAATAATGCCCCAGCAACGATGCCCAACCCAGTTGCTACCTGAGGTAGTACAGGTATGATGGCCTCAAAACCAGTAAGAATAGTGTCGACACCTCCAAACGCCTCACTAAATTTCACCCCCGCTTCAAGAACACTTTGACCAAACTCTACGGTGAAGAAATTCTTGAGCTTATTAAGGTCCTTGGTAATCTTTTCGGCAGGGGTTTCGATAACTATTTGATAGGCTTCGCCGTAAGTCTTCTCAAGAGCAGTCCGTTGTGCTTCCAAGGTATCGGTAAAGTGGCCTGCCTCATCATTCACCAAAGTCAACACACCAGTTAGACCACGTATACGTGGGAACAACTTAGCAATTGCCGCCGCATTCATACCCGTAGTTTCAGTCACTGCTATAACAGCATCCTGAAGATTATAGGCTTGCAGAATTTGTTCGCCAGTGGCGAAGCCCAACTCTGTCATAGCTTTCTTCATTTCGGTGGTCGGCTTCAAAAAGCCCTGCATTGTTCCACGAATTTGTGTGAAGGCTTTATCTGTTTGAATACCATTGATTGTCAAAGTAGCAACAGACGCATTCAACTCTTCCATTGAGATACCGAGCTTATCAGCTATGGGAGCCACAGTACCATAGCCCAATGCTAATTCCTCAGCACGGGTACGTCCTAATTCGATGGTTGCAAAAAACTTGGCGGCAACCTCCTCGGTATCAGTAACCTGTTTCCCAAAAGCATTCAAAGTCCCAGACAAGAGATTGACCGAAGTAGCCATATCGGTCTTGGTGATCTTGGAAAACTTCGCGGCTGATCCAAGAAAAGATTCAACAGCAGCCTCAGTATCTGCAATCTGATTCGAGACCGTCTGGTAAGCAGCTTCAGCCGTATCCGCAAGTCCAACATTGAACTGGTCAGATACACGTTGAACCATATCACCAATAGCATCCAGACCACCTAATTTACGTCCAATAGTCCCGATCTCAGCTATGGCCCTCTGAAACTTAACAGCGTCTCCAATTGAAGCCTTGAGAGCGGTTCTGATTGCTGACAGAGCCCTTACAATTGCCTGGGTTGCAACGACCCGAGCCATGGTCTCCCATGAAACTGTCCATGTTTTTTTGAGTTCCTTAGTGCTTCCCTCCATCCGCTGCATATCGTTGGCTATCTTATTAGCAGACCCTTTGAGAGATTGACCGAGTTTACCATGAATGGATGCCATCTGGTTGATAGATATACCACTCTTCACAGCGGTCTCGGCAATTTTCGCTGATAAAGATTGCCAGCTACGCTTTTGAGCAGCCGTAGCATTAGCCGTCAACGGAATGAGACTCTGTACTTTTTTCACATAATCTGTTGTATCCGGAGGAGCAATCTTTGACTTACGACTGATATTTGCCAGGGCGTTTGCTAGCTTGTTGGCTGTCCCTGTCATGTTCTGGGACATATTCGCATTTGTATTTGCAATGTCTCCAGCAGTTTTCTTATGCTTGTTAGCAAACTCAGCCGCAGAAGTAATAGCACTTTGGAAGGCTCTCTTTTGCTCCTTAGAAGCTGCGCCAGAAATCTTAAACATCTCTTGCAATTGAGCAAGATATGGAGAAAGATCGGGAGTCTTAGGAGGTTTAGGCGTAGCACCCCCCGCCGCACCAGGTGCAGAACCTTGTTGAGGAGTCGATATCTTCCCCTGAAGATTGATAACCTTCTGAAGATCGGTAGCTGCCGTCTTTGAGTTGGTAGACAAATGCTTCAAAGCTGCTACTGTCTTACCTGCTTTAGCGTTAAACGCTGAGAAGAGTTCCGGGGATGCACCTATGGTAGCATTCAACGCAGCTATGGACTTTTCAAGATTTGCCAATGTAGTGAGTGCTGCGGCGGCATCGAAGCCAAGTTTTTGAACAATTTCTTCGGCCATTACCCCACCTTAATCTTCTTGGACTTCAGTGATTTCCACGGACTTGGTAACCGAACCTGCTCGGCAATTTGTTCAAATACTCTCTTGGACTTGTCCTGGAAGTGGTAAGGACCGGGACGTAGAAGACCCTTGAAAAGTGTTGGGTCATTCTCGGGCGTATTATAATTGAACTCATTACTGATCAACCATTTGAGGTCAGTTGAATACTCAAAAACATACCGACCTTTCTTAGCATCAGTAGTGAGACCACCCGTACTATGACTCTGACCTTCGCTGATACGACTCTTTGAACTTGTAGCTGAGGGGACTATCGAAATCGGTGTCCCAAGAGCACTGGCAAGTTTGAGGAACGTCGCCCGAGATGCCCCTGACCAAACAGGTACTGCTCTAAGAGCGGTCTCTAACCACATGACCGCTGCATAAGTCACCTCTTCCTGGAGGTGCTTATGCAGGCGAGCCTTGTAGCCCGCAAGATCAAATTGGAGTAGTGCCAAATTACCTTTGAACTTCATATTAGGTAACCTCACTACTTCTTGTGTGGGGGTCGGGAACGATCACCTTCACCAGATTCTTCATAGGAACAGAGTTGATCATAAGCAAGAATTATTGCTTGCATCTGGGGACCATTGTCTTCCCACACCAAATCAATATCCGGAGGAAGTATACCTACGCGGATGCAGGCGTGCCAGATGGCGTAGTCTCCGGTTCTGAACTTTGGCCAGAGGATTCGCTTGAAACCTCCTCCAGCCCACGTAGAAAAAACCGGCGTGCTTTCTCAAGCTTCTCTTCATCGAGACAATTTGCCTCAAAGACAAGAGCTTGAATACGATTACACTCCACCTGACTAAAACCAGATTTGGTCAAGTCTTCAGACCAATTTTTCCATGTCGCTGGATTGTCGATATCGACGGTATCCCACTCGATGTCAGTCGGAGCGAGAGATTCAATAACCAACCAAGCCATCCGTTTCTGGCCATGGGTCTCCAGCATCGCCTTGTAACCAGGTTCCTCGATGTGGTCAACCCAGCCTTCCTTTGGCTTATTGATTTTAGGGGGCTTTGGTTCCGAGCAGAGTGCGTTGAAGGCATCATAGTTTGGAATGCCTTGGGCGCGGAAGACAATCTCTTCCTCACCACGGGGGATGACAAGAATTACCTCGTTAGACATTGTTCTTGGATCACGTCCACCAATCTTCATTTTTATTCTCCCTCAAGAATTGAAAAGAAAACCCGGGGATGGGGTACATCCCCGGGCTACGAGTTACGAGTTACGAGTTACGAGTTACGAGTTACGAGTTACGAGTTACGAGTTACAAGTTACAAGTTACTGGGCGGTTCGAGTTACGGTCGGTTGGGTCACATTGCAACGGCCAGAGACCGCAACACTGGCTTCACCCATATCGACCTCACGACTATCGGCACGGAAGTCCGAGAAGATAGTCGTTTCAAGAGCCTGCGTAGTACAAATGGGTGTGTGAACCACTTCGATGTCAATCGCATAAGGTTCA
>SDBV01002485.1_pt1 | contig 27586 bp, 35 predicted proteins | sample 2277081 | NCBI WGS metagenome assembly SDBV01 (sample SAMN10402039, study PRJNA504765) | marine sediment metagenome | isolation source: marine sediment core GS10_PC15, 223 cmbsf | place: Arctic Ocean: Southern Knipovich Ridge | collected 2010 | reverse complement strand
CCAGTAAGGTGACCGGCACCGGGGGCAAGTGAGTGGTTTTTGAGGTGACCGGGGATACCACCAATGCCCACACCTTTGACAGTTTAGCCGCGGCATTGCAATTTGATTGAACATGGTTTTATCTCCTGTTCTAAGCATAGCATATACCAATATAAATTCCAACTACACTTAACAACATACCTGGCGGAATACCCAACATTTACCCTTACCCCGATTTCCGATTATCTCAATAATCTGTAGCTAAAACATAAGAGTCTATCAGGTGTCTTGCAAGAGTCTTAACGGAGTGTTACAAGTGTGTTGTGCAAATCTTCAACACACTTCGAAGTATATACCTTACTTACCTTATCTATTATACTTATAAAGAAAGAGTATATAAGAAAGAAATATCAAGAGGTGTCTTTATGAAACCTTTAAAGAATGCCCGGCATGAGAAGTTTGTTATCAGTCTTCTGAAGGGCATGACGCAGACTGATGCGGCTATTGATGCGGGATACAAGCGATCTAGAGCTTATGAAACGTCTTCAGAGTTAGTAAGGAATAGTAAGATTATTGCACGGCGTCAGGATTTAGAGGCAAGGACAGAGACTGATACAGTTTTGACAGTTAAAGAACGCAAAGAGTCGCTATCAGAACAAGCGTCACAACCATTAGTTAATAAGTCGGCTACTGGCAAGGAACGGGTAATGGCTATAGCTGAACTAAATAAAATGGCTGGTGATTATGCCCTGGAGAAGCACGCCATCTTGGGCGATATTCTCATTGAGGTAATGTACAGGGAGAAATAGTATGATGCCAGGAGAAGACTGGAAAGCCAAGGTATTATGTTTAGTCACACTCTGGGTTAACCAAAGAGATAAAATGATATTCGAACAAGGTGAGAATGAAACCCGAATCCCTGTGTATATGATTGGGGTTTCAACTGTGATATGTTTGAATTGACAATAATATGACAACAGCAACAAAGACTAAAGTTCAGGTATATCTACCCCGGCCTCATAAGCCTTACCAGGAAATGTTTGTTGATTCAACTTATAAGCGCATTGTAGTTAGGGCTGGTAGGCGAGGGGGCAAGACTGTTGGGGTGGCTATCAGAAACACAAAACGTTTTCTGCAAGGTAGGCGTCAATTATACCTTACGCCTACATCAGAGCAACTAGGTAAGTGGTGGTATGAAGTAACAGGGGCACTAGATCCTCTAATCAGGCTTGGTGTATTCAAGAAGAATGAGACTGAGCATTTTATTGAGAAGCCGGGGACCGAGCAGCGCATTAAAGGGAAGACGGCCTGGAATGCCGACACAGCACGTGGTGATTACGCTGATGATTTAACCTATGATGAGTATCAGCTGATGAATGAGGATGCGTGGGAGATTGTCGGTCAACCTATGTTAATGGACCATAATGGTGATGCAGTCTTTATCTACACTCCCCCGTCCTTGAGGAGTGCTGGAGTCAGTAAGGCTCACGATCCGCGCCATGCTGCTAAGATGTTCAAACACGCGCAAGAAGATAAGATTGGTTTATGGCAAGCGATACACTTCACGTCACATGACAACCCTCATATTAGCAGAGAAGCCCTTCAGTTGGTAATGGAAGGCATGTCAAAGCAGTCGTATCGTCAGGAGATACTAGCCGAGGATGATGAGATACAGTTGTCGTGGTTAGTGTATCGGGCATTCAATGAAAGAACCAACAAGATAGACGACTTCGAGATACCTAAGAACTGGCTTGTTCATACTTCCTCTGACTTTGGACCGGCAAATCATGCCTGCTTGTTTGTAGCACAAGACCCGGGGACAGGCAACTTCTATGAGTTCAAGGAGTATCTGCCTGAGTCTGGCCGTTCGACAGCACAGCATGTTGAGGAATATAAGTCTATCACAGCTGGCTACAATGTTATAACTAGGTTAGGTGGTAACCGGGATGAGGAGGATGCTCGCCAGGGCTATACATCTCATGGTTGGCCGATGAGTCCACCCCGGATACACAAGGTAAATGCCCAAATAGACCGAGAAGTGGGCATGATGGAGCTTAATAAAATCTTTATCTTCAAAAGCCTTTATAACCGGTTAGGTGAGATTATGAATTGTCTGTGGGCACCTGACACTGAAGGCAAGCCGACAGATAAAATAAAGGATGAGGCGAAGTATCACCTATCGGCTTGTGCGCGGTATTTGTATTGCAACTTCACCCCGGAGACAGTGGTGCATATTAAGTCAAGGACATCGCATTCGATGAGTATGTAGGAGGAAGTATGACCAAGCAGGAAGAGATGATAAAGGTTTACACCAAGTATGATATGCCAGTCCCCACCGTAATTCAGTCTTTTATACGAAAACTTACAAGAAGAGAGTTGAAGCCTTTAGGATACCTTCCCAATATGACGCAAACGGGTTTTATATCTAGCAGAGAGTTAAAAGTTAAATCAATAGAACAGGGTTTAGAGGGAGTGAGGTTTTTTCATTATGGCGACTAGAGAAGAGGCAAAGAAGGGGATGTTAGAATGGTTCATTACCCAGCTTGGAAGCGATACTACTACTCATCAAAGGGATATTATACAAAGTTGCGTTTCTCCGCTAAGAAGCGAGGCAACCATTTCTCTTTAGGGCGAGATGAGTTTATTGCTTGGCTTGAGGCTCAAAGATTGAACTGTTTTTACTGTGGTAGGCATCTATCAAGAAATGGTGGTTATAGTAGCGATAACATTACAATAGACCGCAAGGATAATAGTATTGGCTATCAGATTGACAATATAGTGATGAGCTGTCGCAGGTGTAATACAATAAAGGGCAACACTTTCACGGCAGACGAGATGGGCGAAATAGCCCATAGATATATCAAGCCTAAATTACAGAGAGGTGAGTTGTGAGCAAGCAGGATATTATAGGGAAAGGGATAGAGAAACTGACCGAGGACAGGTTCAGGTATCCTGCGGAGAGTGCTGGGTTGAATTGGGATAGATACTTTAACTCTATGTTAGCCAGAGATATCCTATACTATCTCCAATCCCAGGGCGGATGCCTCAAGGTGGAGAGGGAGTTGCCTGAAGATTGGTATAACAATACTACTGACAAACAAAGGATTGAAGAGACCTTCAAAGAGGCTGGCTATGTAGCCGTAGTGTCGCTGATTGAGAAGGAAGTAGGTAGTATAGCAGGAGAATAAGATGGCATTAGATAAGTGGTTGCAGTTACACAAAGATGTTAAGGCGGAACGTATAGCACTCAATAATCGGCGAGATATAGATGCGCAGTTGGTTACTTCCTTTCGATACCGTATGCAGGATGTTAAGGACCAGCCGATAAAGGATATAGTCAATGTCACTATGAACCGCCTCAAGGTATTCAAGGCATATGTAGAGGCATCACTTAATAAAGCCGATGAGATGGTGGTGGTTGAGTCAGACGATGAGAAGCTGGATACGGCCTTAATAGAGGATGTTATAAAGGCCAGTTTCCTATCGGCCAATCATCGGTTGTATAAGCGGGGCGGGTGGATGATAGAGCCTTTCCTTGACCAGCAGGCTACCATGAGGGGTGAGGCGGCTGCCCTTGTTCTGTTCCAGATGCAGCCAGTGGTAGAGGATAAACCTGCCTTCCTGGAAACTAATATTACTACATGGGATACACGTTTTATAACTTATGTGACGAGCGAGGATGGTCTATCGCAGGGAGCTTACGAAACCAAGAAGACAAAGGAGATGATAGAGAGCGAGGCTTGGGCAAAGAAAGAAAACTTCACCATTAAGGGTAAGGATGCTCAGGTTGTAGATATATGGAGACCTGACGAGCATCGGGTCTATGTAAATAATATCAAGGAGTTTGAAGAGAAGAATCCTTTTGGTTATGTACCTGTAGCCGTGCAAAAAGTTCCAATCGGTTCCATGCTGGCTGGTCCTGATGAACTCCAGTATCAATGCGAATCTATTTTCTTCCTTGTCAGAGAACTGATAAATGAATATAACCGGTGTGTGTCAATTATGCAGACACATAACCTGAAGGCGATTAAACCGCCTACGAAGCAGAAAAAGAAGGGTGGTGGTGAACCATCTGATTATGACGATATTATGGATATGGGGTCAAACACTGCGATGGAACCTGAAGAGGATATATCGCCTATTGACTTCGGTGATGCCAAGAGGTCAATGGTATTCGCTCTTCAGGAGATAAATAAGGCGTTAGATGATGGCACGCTATCTCGCATAACCTTGGGTGACTTACCTGGTGAGTTATCGGCTATCGCCTTGATACAAATAGAGCAGGGGCAGGGCCAAGTGTTTATGCCCCGCTTGGGGACACGTGGCTTGCTTAAAGAACAGATATCAAAGATGATAATAAAGCAGATTATCTTTACCGGAGAAAGCACCTTTGAGCTAGGAACTCCGGGCCATAAGAAGACCTATAAAGTAAGCGATCTTGAGGGTGAATATGGGATAGAATTCAGGTATGCTAACAAGTCACCAGAGACTGATTTCGCCAGATTAAGCATAGCCCGTCAGTATAAAGACGCTGATATGCTGGATGAACTTACAATATTGACTGATATTATGAAGCGGGATGACCCGGAAGGCGACTTAAAGAACCTACAACGCCAGCGATTGAGAAGGATAAGTCCGAATCTAAGAATATGGGATGGCCTGATGTCTCTCTCCGAGGCAATTGAGGCAGGGGATGAGGAGGCTAAGGTTGAACTAGATATAATGGAGGCTGAACTAGGTGCCAGTTTAGCTCAAGTATCTGCTGGTAATTTACCCACACCAGAGCCGGAGCCAGTGCCGTCAGCACCAGCGATACCTTTACTGACTGAGGGTGGCAGAAGTTCAGCACAGAAAGCTGCCGATGTACAGAGGACCCCCGTAGAAGAAGGAGGTACTGAATAATGCCGAAGTTCAAAGAATTCTGCCATAGATTAAAGATTATATGGTGGAAATTTCTAGTGTTCTTCGGCTTGAAGGTGTGGGTTAAGTTGCAATATAACAGACCGAAGTTCAGCAATTGTGCTTTTCATGGTTTGAAAATGAAGAGGCGTGGCAAGACTACTTTCGGCGCACTTTACTATTGCCCAAAGTGTCATCGAGACTACCATCTTCAAAGCAAGGGTAACAAACTAGTGCCAGTTTAGGAGAAGAATAATGGCTTATAATCCAGTGATATTCTTTGCTGCGAAAGATAGGGTTAAAAGTAAAATTAGTGTGTTTTTTATGAGACATTACGAAGCCACATTCCCTAAAGAATACAAAACAACCCAAGGTGCCATAAATTATGCTCTACATATGATTGAAGAAGAAGAGGGTGTGTGGCAACTGCCTGGATGCAAAGGAGTGAAAGATAATGGCAGATGATTTTTATAGTAAGAAAGCGATCGGGGACAGGGTAAGGGAGCGGCTGAACCCACCCCAGGCAGACGGCAGGTCGGTTATTGATAGGTTAAAGGAAGTAGCCAGAAGGAGAAGGGGTGCTGAGCAACCAACGATAGCAAGATAGGAGATTTATGGCTGAGGATTTTGTTAGATTCCAAAAGCATTTCAAGTATTACCAGAAACTTTTTGGGCTTACAGGTTACAAAGTTTACTTTAAATATGAGGAATTAGATAGTGGTTTTGCCTCTATAAATATAAATCAAGGAGGTATGGTAGCCACAGTCAAGTTAAACAGTAAGTTACCTGATAAAGATAAACCATTTAAGCATATTCGGATGAGTGCTAAACACGAGGCGTTACATTTATTGGTGGGTAGACTAGAACAAAACGGGCGTTATCGATATACTGCGGAAAACGAAATATACGAAGCCAGTGAGGAACTTGTATATAAGTTAGAGGAACTTATAGATGGCTGAAATAAGCACAACCTTAGCAGATTTATCAAGGAGAACACGGAAGTTTCTTGAGGGGGAGATACCAAGGCGTGCATCCCGGCGTCTCAGGGTATTAGCCACAGGCACTTCAACGGTGGACTTACCCGAAGGCACTGAGTTTGAAGCTGCCGGTAATGGGGGAAGACCACAGTTAAAGATTAGCCCTCAGCAGGGGCAACTCCCAGCACGGCAAGCCGACATATCCGATAGATTCTTAATTTATGATTTCTCTACTGACAGGTTTGTTGGTGTATCGGAGCAGCAGTTCAGGCAACGACAAGACTTCTATCGGCAAGTTCCTGGATTGGTGCCACCCGGTGCCCCTGGTGAGTTAGCTGAGTTTGCGCCACAACCAAGAGTAGAACCAGTGGAGCCACTACTCCGTGAACTCTTCCCATTGGATAGGGATATACCAGCCTTGATTGAGTGGATAAACAATAACACCGAAGAAGCGCTGGAGGTGTTTCAGGATATAGGACGAACCCCTGAGACTGAGGAAATGCTCAGGTTGATGGGGGCGGCTGACACCGACCTCGATGAAATCTTTGTCTTCCCGACTAGGGGTGCTGGTGGTGAAGTATTTACCCCTGAACAATTAGAGGAGATGCAGACAAGGCTTTCCCAGGAAGAGTTAGCACAACGGATACTTGGTGTTCCTGAGCAGAGGGTTACTTCTGATGTTGCAAGAGAAGAGATATGGCGAGAGCTACTAGATACGCAGTTTGAAGGTGGCCCAGAAGAGGCTGAGGGTGCTGTCGCCCTAATGATGTCCGAGCTAACTGGAGAAGACCTTTGGATAGGGCGAGAGAGGATACCTTTCGGTGAATTTGTAGCCAGGGAAATGATAGGTGCCCCCATCATAGACCTTATTGAACAGAGTACTGGGCAGACTCTATCTTTTACCCCTGCCCAAAAGACAATACTGGACATTGCTGGCTGGATTGGTATTACATCACCATTATCGGCACTTCCTACTGCTATTGCAGGTTGGAAAGCAGTAGGTGCTGCCCCGCTGCCAGTTAAGATTGGAACTCGAACTATATTGGCTCCATTCGTTGCTGCTGAGGCTGTTACCGGTGCAGTTTTAAAATATGGCATCGTCTTGCCAGTAACCAAGGCTATCCCTGTTGGAGTCAGGAAAGCCTTTGAATTAGCTCTTGATAGTGGAATAGATAAATGGCTGGCAGCTCAGGGGAGAAAGGGTGAGGCTGCCAATGTACTATTCAGGACATTTCTTACAAGAGAGAATAAAATCAAACTTACTGAGTTTGCCACTAATCATCTTATTAAAAGACAGGCACAGGCTAGGGCAAGGAATAAGGGTGTTGAGTGGGTAGCACAGCAAGCAACTGACGATACTATTAAGTCTATTGAACCTTTACTACTCAAGACTGGTGAAGTTAAGCCATCTGTTGCTAAGGCACCACCTAAAGCACTGACACGTGTAGAAGAAGAGACAATAAAGAATGATATAGCAAGACTCACAGAAGTTCTTAAAACAGCACCACAGGTAGAGAGAGCAGCAATACAGAGCCGAATAACTGCCTTAGAACGTGACTTAGCAAGGGGTGAAACCCTTATAGGTATAACCCCTACAGCCGAGAGAGTTCCTGAAGTTACAACTATCACACAAGACTTGGATGCTTTACACGATAACATTGTTCGAACTCGTGCCTCGGCAGAATCCACTGATATAGAGATACTGGGCTTTGCCAATGGTGTACTTGATTTAGCTAATAAGGCAGAACTCCCAGCACGGATTAAGGCGATGGAGAAGATTATTGCCGACTTTAATCAACGAGTAATAGATAAAGGTCAATTACTGGTAGCTGCAGATTCAGAACTAAGCAGGATTCATAAGGTTTCACCTGAATTGGAGGCTGTTTCTAAGCCCGAACCTCTAGTAGCTGAGGCTTTGCCCAAAGCCATCCCCGGTGAACCAGAACCCGGCATCCAGGCAGCAGCCCTTGGAGTTCCTGAAGTGATACCACCTATTAGTGAACTTGTCTTTTCTGGTAGTGGTAGAGATGTGTCCTCTAATTTCTTTGCACCTGGCATTGGGAAACCACTAGATTTTGCTAAAGCTCGTCTCAAGAGTGGGCGGGGTGGAACTCCCATCATAAGAGTTTACAGAAGGTCTGATATAGAAGCTGAGGCAGGTGTTCCCATTAGTGAATTAGCCGAACGTGCTGGTGAAAAGGAGCTTCCAAGTTCTGAGTTTAGTTTTACTGCGTTATCCAATGTCAAACCCATTGCGGAAATTGAACTTCCCAGAGGTTTTGATACACAAGTAAAAGACATTGAGGATTTATTGTTTCAACCCAAACCCCCAGCAGTTGAAGAGGTAGATTTAATTTCATTGCAGAAAGTGGCTGTGACGCCAACTCAAAAGGTACCTGTCCCTGAAGTAACAGAAGCTACACAGATAAGGCAAGTAATAGGGAAAACTGCATTAACGGACAGGCAAATAGAAGGTGAACTCCAATTATTTGAGAATGCGCTGCTTAGCCCTGAGAGTTTAAGTCAGCGTGAAGCAACGATAGAATTGCGGAGATTAGTGCTGGCTCAAAGGGTTGGGAATTTACAGGGTAGAGTTGAGGAACTTATTGTTGAAGGTAAAAATCCCGAAGAGGCTTTAAGCCAAGCCAAACAGGAAACTATGACAGGTAATTTACCTGATTTAAATACTGATTATTTTAGCGATCTTACACAAGAAATGCGAGATGTTCTCTTTGCTAAGGTTTACAGAACACTAAAGGACGAACCCTTTGAACTCATGTCTACAGCCGAGGCTTTATCTAATGCGCTTCAAGGTAAATCAATACCAAGAATCCCCGGCGTAAAGGGTGGTTCAGCTTTTAGTAGGTTAAACCGTGTATTTGGCACAACCCCTCAACTAATGAAAGCCTTAGATAAACAAGAGAAGTTTGAGGATATAGTTGAAGGTGTATTCAGGGAATCAGGCCAAGACCCTGTTCCCCTAGATTCAGCAACTACAGAGTATCTTAACAGTTTACCTGCTACCCCTTATGGAACACCCACGCTATTAGAGAAACCTTATGAAGTACTTAGCGTAGAAGATGTAAGGGGTATTGTCGAAAAAGAGGTCGCATTAACAAAATTACAACTTGATACTGAGTTAGCCGAAGGCAGAATAAGTAAAGACCTTTATGATATCGAAATAAAGATTGCCCAGGAAAGGCTTAAACCTTATCCGCAGGTTACTGTTTATGAACCACCAATCCAGAAGGCTATAAAGCAAACCCCAATGTGGCCAACACCGGTAAGGGATATGGTAATCAAGGTATTAAGAGAAGTTGGTTGGAGCCCTGTGGATATTGGTAATTTCATTAGAGCCAATAAAGCGTCGTTTGACTTTTCGTTTTGGCGTCAGCAGAAGACACTTATCTTTGGGCATCCTGTCCGGTTTGCCCAAGCTAATATAGAAGCTTGGAATGCACTATGGAGTCAGAAGTCGGCTGAGGCAAGTTGGGAGCGGATTACTAGGCTTCCTTCATTCCATATTTACGAAGAAATAGTTGCCGAAAGAATTAAAGGCGACTTTCTAAGACCGTTGTCATTGGAAAAGGGGACTTCGCAATGGAGGGGCGTGGAAGAATTTGGCTACTTAACCGGAGAGAGGGCGATACCCAGAATAACCCAGAACATACCTTGGATTAAAATTTCAAGCAGGCTGTTTGTTACTGGTACTAACGCACATAACATGTTGATATTTGAGGATTATTATAATGCTATGCTACGTCTAAATGAACAGTACGCCTCCGGGCAGAAAAAGCTTAAGGCTGGCGAGTCCTTTAGTATTAAAAAGGAGATGGGTGATTTTGCCGAAATGCTTGCTGACTTCTCACAACGGGGAAGTTTAGGAAAAGCAGCTCCATTAGCTCCAGCTATTAGTGCTGGTATCTTTGCACCAAGAGCGACAATAGGCAAGATTCTAACACCGAGACATTTAGTATCAGCCAACCCTCGTATTAGGGCAGAGGCTTGGAAAGATTTGTCACTCTTTGTTGGTGTAATTGGTGGGCTTGTTCTACTTGGGGAAGCGATGGGCTTGTGGGATGTAGAAAAGGACCCGCGAAGTGCGGAGTATATGAGTATACGCATTGGGAATACAAGGATTGACCCTTGGTCGGGGCATAGGCAGATGCTGGTTTTTCTCACCCGTGTGATTACCGGAACTGGTATATCTAGTGTAACTGGTGCTGAATATGAGAGTGACCCAATACGTGCCATGACAAGTTTTCTAAGGGGCAAGTCATCACCACTGGCTAGTATCATGCTTGATTTCTGGACTGGCAGAAACTTTATTGGTGAAGAAGTCGATGTTAAAAATACGAAACAATGGGCAGAAAGACTCTCGCCTTTTTCAATATGGGATATATATGAAACATCTCTGGATGACCCTAGACGAGCGGCAGCAGTTGCCCTTCCTGCTATTCTAGGAGAGGGGGTACAGACATATACAGGCGATTGGATTGAAAACTTCGCAAAGCTTGGGCTGCCTAAGTACTCAAATAATCTAACCTATGGATTAGATGAGCCAGTTTATGATACTAAGGACTTCTGGGCTGACCATGCTGGGGAGTTCAAGGGTGTTGACCCAGCAACTTTGACAGAGGCCAAAGGCTTTCCCAATTATATCAGGGTTATCGCTGAAGCCCGTATTATCAAAGAACACTTGAGCACGCTGCCAAGCGAAAAGCTTATCCTTATCAATGCTGATCCTAAAAAGGGTACAACTTTTGTTCAGTATTATCAGATGTGGAGGGATAGGCAGAGGCTTGTTGCTGAAGGCGATGAGGAAAAGCTAAAAGAGTTTGATAATAATGAGAGAACCAGGAATGCCCATATGGGTAATATGACACAAAGACAGTATGCTTTACTGGTTGATTATCATATCTCTAGTGATAAAATCCAATTCCTGGAAAATCATCCTGAACTGGACATTAACCCGAGGCAGGACTGGCTTGTAAATAACCCCAAGGAAAACGCGCTACTATCTGCCTTCGGTCAGGCAAAGATACTTAGTATGGATGCCTATAAACAATTTAAGAGTTTGATTAGAGAACTGGATTTTCCTGATACTGCTATTCCTGAGTTCATTGTACCCCCAGAAACAAGTATAGAGACCCACTTCAAGTACGAGGATTTTGTTAGCGATGGCAAACATGGTAGTTGGGAAGCTCAGTTACTCCTTCTCCAGGATGCTGAGACTGCCAAGGAAGCGGGAGTAGAATCCTATGCCGGATGGCGCAAGCTAAAACTTTCTGAAACACCCATGAGAGCGCTTGTGTTAAAGATTGAGCACCGTGAACTGTCTGGATTGTATGATGCCTATAGTGACAGGGATTCATCGTCTTATATCAGCGATAACGATGCTAGGGAAGAAGCTAGGGACAAGTTAAAAACTGACAACCCTAAATGGGTAGATGATATGAGACGGGTAGAAGCGATTGAACACGAAGCTTCTGACACTATCATTGAAGACTGGATGGACAGAGGCAGGCTAGTTGATGAATTTAGTGGTGGCAGTTCAGAAGTTAAGGTATGGCTATTAGACCATCCCGAAACTCATAAATGGGCACTGGAACAAGAACTGTTATCAGATGATGGCAGTGAGTGGAACGAACCCATGTTACGAATCAATGCCAGGTGGCGTGAGCAGGATACTGAGTATGATGCCTTGGAAACCACCGAGGAAAGGGAGACCTATCTTGATGAACGAGAGGACTATCGTAAAGACCGCAGGCGGCGGGATGCATTCGGATTAGAAAGCCCCACTGGTGAACAGTTCCCCGAAACCGAGATAGAGAACTATGTGGAATATTATGAATTACCTGAAAAGGGATTCAGCCAAGAACGCTTCTTGGTAGATAATCCTGAGTTTGCCAAGGCGATGCACGAAGTCAAAGGAATAGACTTACCCGACCCCGATAAAGTGCCGGATGTCCAGTACGATGAGATATATGAGCGATTCCAGGATGACTTTGATAAGCTGGATGGGTTCAGTGATTTTAATTCCCCACACTATATTTCAGACCCTGATAAAAGGGAGGCGGCACGTAACGAGTTACGGTTTACTGACGATGGCTTGACCACATTCGGCAAGGAAGAAATACGGAGAGATGCTTATGGTAGCTTTGTTCCCGAGAATCACGTGGATAGCTATGTGGGCTACTACTCTATCCTTAAAGTAGGGAAGCCCGATGACTGGGATGACCGATTCGGCTGGTATGAGGACGACTGGTTCTTCATGGAACACATGGATTTCTACAGAGAGGTGTATCTTGGTTTGTTCAGGAGGGAACGCAAGGACTTCCGTAATGTTCCATCCCGGGAAGTCTTTAGGTTCTATCAGGTCTATCTATCACTACCCAAAGGTGATATGAGAACCAACTACCGCATAGATAACCCTGAACTGGATGACTGGCTGGTTCTGGCTAAGGGATATACATCAGTAGGGGATAAAGAGAGACTACCGATTGAAAGATACCAAGAGCAAATCGTTGAATTTCAAAGGATTATAGATGCCAGATTGAAAGATTTACTAAAGAGAATAAATAGATTGTTGGAATAGATTGACAAGTCGTGCTATACTTAGTTAGTACGTTAAAAATATCTCGAAACAAATATAAAGGGCGGTGACAGCTTTTACCTATTAAGGGTTGAGGGTCACCGCCCTTTCCCTTTTAGGGGAAGCTGTCACCCCGAAGCAAAAAGGAGGAACTTAACAGATATGGACGAAACCAAAGGAACTACATTGAATACCCTCCAGGATACTACTGGAAAGGCTTCAGGTAGTGAAGCTGGGACTACTCCAGCAGAGGAGACCCAAACTCTTACTAAAGCTCAGGCCGAGGAAATGGTAACAAAGGCTGTGCAAAAAGCCCGTATTGATGCTGGTAGAGATGCAAAGACCCTTGAACAAAGGGAGCAAGCGGTGAAGACCAAAGAGGAGAAGCACGCACAGGCAGTCCAGGCAAGGCGCGAACGGGAAATAGAGGATGTCCGGGATGATGCGGGTGCTTTAAAAGACACCAGGGCAAAGCATAAGCTGGAAGATACCAATGCCGAACTAGCTAAAACAAAGTCTGAACTGGACGCTGAGAGAGAGAAGGGGAAGCAGAGAGATGAGGTGGTTGCTAAAACCACGCAGGAGCAAAACGCCCGTGAAATTGCCACCCGTCTTAATGTGGATGAGAAAACCCTATCAGCTCTTTCAAAGCACACGGATGGCTCTAAGGAAGCGATAGAGGCAATGGCTCAAGCCTTACCTAAGATGGGTGAGGTGAAGAAACCGGTAACGCCTGATTCTGGGAAGACAATCGGGGGAGAGGGAACAACTGACCAAAAACGACTGGATAAATTGTATCCGACAATGACAAATAAATCTTAACAAGCGAGGTAAACATGGCAACAGAACTTTCAACTAAATTTTTAACCCTTGCCGATTGGGCAAAAAGGATAGACCCGGATGGCAGTACTGCCCCAGTGATTGAGTTGCTGGCAGAAACTAATCCTTTGCTTATGGATGCTCACATGATGGAGGGCAATCTTCCCACCGGGCATCGAAGCACACAACGGACAACTCAGCCTTCCGGCACTTGGCGAACTCTTAATGCGGGTGTAGCTGAAACCAAGAGCACGACCCGACAGGTTGACGACCAGGCAGGTATGCTTGAGGCTTACTCGGCAGTAGATGTGGCTCTGGCTAACCTTAACGGTAATGCTCAAGCCTTCCGCTTTTCAGAGGATGCCGCCTTTGTTCAGGGACTTGGTGAAGATGCCACTGACGCAATAATCTACGGCAACTCCAGCACTGACCCGGAAAAACCTCACGGACTAGCACCGAGGTATAACTCACTCACCACTGGCACTTCCAGTTACGTAATAAATGCTGGTGGTTCAGGTAGTGATAATACCTCTATCTGGCTGCTTACATGGGGTCCCATGACCTGTACTCTTATCCACCCCAAAAGCACTATGGCAGGCTTACAGGTACAAGACCTTGGTGAGCGACCATGGGATGACGGAAGCGGCAATCCCTACCAAGCTTTTGTGACCCATTATGTCTGGAATATAGGATTGGCTTTACCGGATTACAGGTATGTAGTTCGCATCTGCAATATTGATGTTTCAGAACTGACCGTAGATGGAGCTACCGGTGCTGACCTTATGTTGAACATGGTCAAGGCTTACTACGCAAGGCCAACTGTAGCCATCGGGAACATGACTAAGGTGATTTGGTATTGCAACAAGACCGTGGCAGAGTACCTACATCACCAGGCATCCAATAAGTCTAACGTAAACCTGACGCTTGATAATGCCGGTGGTGAGCCAGTTGTCAGATTCCTGGGTGCTCCAATTCACGTGGTCGATGCGATAACGATTGCTGAGGCGACCATCAGCTAAACAGTTTCAATAATCTTTTGGAGGATTAACATGATATTAGATAGTCTACTTAAACTAAGCGATGGCCAGGATTTGAGCCAGACTACCGGTGACTACTACTCAAGCAATGTCCTCAATACGGGTACTACCTCAGGGGACATCGGGGCAGGAGAAATGCTGGCTGTAATAATTGCCGTTGACGCGGCTTTCACTTCTTCCGGCAGTACGGCCACTGTGAAATTCTCGGTGATTGATGAGGCGGACACCACGCTTGATAGTTCATCTATTGAGATAGTATCAACCGATGCTCTTGTCGTCACCAGACTGACACTAGGCAAGATAATTATCCTGCCTATCCCAGCAGGACTGGTCACTCAGCAGTATCTTGGACTCAGGTTCGACATAGCAGGTGAGACCACAACTGCTGGTACAGTCACGGCTTACATCGGGCCTGCCAGCTTTGCACAGACCTGGAACGTCTAAACTAGACTGGTAAAATAAAATAGCAATTAGCCGGGGGCTTCGGCCCCCAGCGGCTAAAAGGAAAGTTTAATATGTCAGTATTCACAAGAGGTTCAGTAAAATTCAAGAACATTGAAATTGCCCAGGGCGGTGTCAAGATTGGAGTGGGTGGTATTTTTGACCTACCTGTTACCAACTACTTCGTGGATGGCACTTTGGGTGTAGCCGGTAACTCAGGTCTTGGTTGGGGAACAGGCGTAGCTCTTACTACGATTAGTCAGGCTATGACTAAGATTACCACTTTGGCAACAAGGGGCAGGGCTCGTATCTTTGTAGCTCCGGGTGGATACACAGAGGATATCCAGACACCGTTAAATGCGGATGGCCCGCATTGTGCCCTTGAAGCAGTCAATCCTCTGACTTCCAGTTGGGGAGCGGCATACGTTATTTCTACTGCCGCTGCGACTCCATCAATAACCGTAAGGGCAAGAGGCTGGGGTATTTACGGCTTTGAGCTTGAGTCACCGACCGGGGCTGCCGCTGTGTTGCTTCAACGTAATTCTGGTGGCACTGTAAGGTCAAGCGGGACAACGATTGCTCACAACTTCATCGGTGCCACCATCACCGGCAAGTATGGTGTGGAGTTTGAGGGGGCTGATACCTATATTTACATCCACGATAACGACTTCAGCCTTCTTCAAGCAACCGGTGGAGCAGGTATCTTCTGTAATACCACGCCAACAGCGCTTCCATTGTTCTGCCGTGTCGAGAATAACGTCTTCCGTGAGAACACCAACCACATCGCCATGGGAGCAAGTTGGGGCTTTAATGCTGCGACTATTCGCGGTAACACCTTCCAGAGTACCGGTGATAAAAGCGCCACTAAGATTCTTGACCTGAGTGGTGGGCGGAATAACAGTGTCAACGGAAACTACTTTAACATCGATAATGGCACCGGTTCCGGGCAGTACGATGAATCATCCGGTAAAGTTCTGGCTGGTACTAACGACAACTGGTCTGGTAACTACATCAACTCCGGGCTGACCGACAAGAACCCTGGTAGTGGAGCCTAAATAGCCTAGTAGGAGGGGATATGCCTTTATATGTTTATGAGTGCGAAGTCTGTGAGTTAGAAGTCGAGGCAAGACAGCCGATGGACACTGATAAACTTGATTGCCCGAGATGTGGTTTGCCTACGGTAAAACAGCCTACCTGCCAAGCTATTGTATATATGAAAGGTGCCCCTTCGTTTAGAAAGCGGTATCTAGGTACTGCTCCCTATACTACTAGAGACACTTCTGGCAAAAGACTCCCAGGCGGTCCGGGTTCAAAGCATCCTGCGGCCGTTAGGGAGGGCGAGAAGTGGATTGAAAGCCTAGAATAATTTAGAAGGCACGTCTTAATCTTGGAGGGGGGCTGCCTGAAAACGCTCCCCTCAAATAAAAAGGGGGGGGTAATATTCCAATGGAATATAAATGTTTGCGTAACTGCTTTGTTGATGTGAGACTATGGAAAGAAGGTAGGGTTTATGAACTCCCTGAAGCTATGGAGAAAGACTCAAAGAACTTTGCTCTTATGAGGCATCAGGAGTTAGAGCCGACTCCGGAAGATAAGCAGTCAGCGCGGGAGCTTAGGAAGAATGAATATGCTTGTGCTAAGTGCCATAAGGTTCACAAGAAGACTTCCAAGATAGGTAAAAGGCATCTGAAACATATAGTGGAGGTGAAATAATGGCACAAAAGAAATGCGAAGTTTGTGGGAAGACAATCACGCCTCAAGATAGCCCTGCCGTGCCCGTGTATCAATCAAAAGTCCAGAATGAGCAACGGCAGATGTGGCGGCACGTAGAAGGCGAACATAGATAGAAAATAACAATGGAGGTTAATTAAAATGACAGTCCCAACTCGGAGAATACTAGACCCGATGTTTGGTGAGGCAAGTTTAGCTGCTGCTAACAATGCTGATGCCAGTTGGGTTAGGGGTGAAATATCCCCATACGACCAGAAAGGTGCGACCGGCTGGTTAGCCAACCTTTATGGAGGTGTTCAAACCGGAGACGACTGGGCAAGGGTAAATATCCCAGTCGGTGAACTAAGAATACCCGACTTCAACTCTGCGCTGTGGTCTTACTATATGACCAACGCCGAGACTATGGGTATCGGTATAGTTATCTGGATACACGACCAAGAAGATTTTGACAAGAGGGCTGAGGTTACTCAACTTGCTAACGTATCAGGTTTGGAGAAGAGTGCGGGATGGAACGCCCACGAGTTTGACAAAACGACAACCCAGATGTTCTTTTATGGAGAAGGGACTTCCGGCACTGCTTTAACTGCGGGCACTCAATATACCTGGAATCAGTTTCAGACCGATATTTTGTTCAAACACTGGAGAATATACCGGATTACTTTTGACTACGGCTGGGAGGCATCAGGGACATTTGATGATGCTTGGATGGCAGACATCAAGCTCAATGGTCAGGTGATACGGATGAGACCCGATAGCGGTGGGACGGGTAGGATAGCCAGAAGGTTCTCTACCGCTACATCTGGGGCAATAGCAGCGATCCTGACGCCCAAGACACCTTATAGGTTAATGGGTATTGAGCTAAAGATAAACACTGCTGGGACGACTGATGAGAGCTTCACAGTAACAAAGGATGCGACAATCGGTGCTGCCTATGACCAACTCTTAGTCACGCAGAATACCAAGACACCAGCTATTACCGACTTGTATCTTCCGTTTGGTGTAGGATATGAGTTTTCGGCTGACGATGAGTTAGATGCTGCGTGGCCTAACACTGAGAATAGGACTTGGGGTTTGACTTGGAAATACCAGACGGTCTTTGATTAGGAGGGGTTATGCCTACAATAAATGGTGTGCTGAATGAGGTCAGTCCCTTCAAATCTCCGCTTGTTATCAATGGTGAAAGAGCAAGAGTGGTAAATGGACTACGCCATAGCGGTTACGATAAGTGGAGGATGGGCTGGAATGGACATCACTTCGCTCCACCTGATGTGGGTAGCGTTCTGTATCTACCTGGAGTTCCTGGGTTTGGTTCTACTATCTTTGACTATAGCTGGAACTTCAGTGATTCGGGGATAGACACAGACGAAGCTCTTGACGCTTCTGAGACAGGTATTGACTGTGATGCCGATGCCTCTTCTGCTTGCCCTGTTGGTTCTATCATCAACGTTGAGGGTGAATTGATGAAGGTAACAGGGACTGGTGTAACACTAACTGTTATTAGAGGTTATCACGGCTCTACACCAGCAACCCACGACACCAATAAAGACATCTTTGTTTGGGTACCCAACAATGGCACAATAATTGGTGCTACTTGGAAAAGATTATCTAGTGGGATTTATTACCTAGACTTTGATGGTATAGATGACCAAGTTGATTGTGGGACAGATAGTAGCTTAGATTTTGTAGCCACTGACTTTTCACTGGAACTGTGTGTGAAGGAAACCGCAAGAAGTGTGAGCTTTGTAGCTCCTTTAATGAGTAATCTGGTAGGCAATACTGGAATTGAACTGTCAATACAGGGTGATTTGTGGGTAACGCCAGGTGCTCTAGTTGTTGTTTTGAATGGGGATGGCGGTACTTATGAAGGGCTAACAACCACAGTTTTAACTCTTGGTGCTTGGTATTATATAGCGATTACTTATGCTTGGGCGACAAAAGCGTTGGAAACCTATATAAATGGGTTACCCGTTGCGTCTCTAACCTCAGATAGAGATGTTGATTCTACGGCTGCAAATTTCAACTTTGGTATTAGGCCGTCAGTGAATGTTTACGATTATAATGGAGGAATAGCTTTACCTTTAGCTATTCCTCAACTCAGAACGCCACAACAAGTACAAAACCGTTATAACCAAATACGACATTTAATCGGAAGGTAAACATGAAATATAGAGTAATGGCAACTGATGGGACAGTCAAGGACTTTGACACAGAGGCTGAAGCCAAGGTCTTGTTTGAGAAGAAAAAGGGTGATTTGAAAAAGGCTAAAACCAAAGATGGAATTGTTCCATCAAGCCATATACATAAATGCTACCACGATGAAACGCCGAACAAACCCTGTGAAGTTATCGAAAGATGGGAGAAGAAATAAAATGGCACACAAGCACGGAGTTGTATACAGGAATAAAAAGGGCAAGGTTATCTCAGGGGCGAAGGCTCACAAATTGAAGATTAAGGGGAAGTAATGCCTGTTACTGTAAGGAAGATACCGGTTAAAAGTGGTAAGGACTTCGCTATTGTGGAAGTATCTACCGGTGCAATTAAGGGTAGGTCTACTACCAAAGCAAAGGCTCGGGCTAGTGCTAATGCACGCAACACATCTAAACGGAGGTAAGGTATGCCTAAAGCGTTTGCAGCTTTAATAGACGAGGCAGAAAGCGAACTTCAAGACAGCGCTAACGCCACCTGGACTGCAGCTGAACTAGCTATACAGCTTGAAGACGCTATCAAGGAAGTCTCTGAGTATAAAACTCACGTAATGGAGTATGTCTATACCATTGAATCAAGGACCGGTATAGCTTCCTCCACAACCTCAGACGCCTTGGTAGACGCTACAGAGACACAGTTCCTTTCCACGGATGTGGATAAGGTTATCTATAACACCTACGACAATACCTGGGCGATAGTCACTGCCTTTGTCAGCACGTCTCAACTCACGTTAAGCAAGGATATTATGGTCAGCACCGAGACTTACGAGATGTACAACAAGGGGTGTCGCACTAGATTCCAGATTAACATTGAGGATATTACTGACTATGAGGGACCGGCAAAGCACGGTGTCATTGCTATAGAGTATCCCAAGGGAGTACGCAGGAACTTCAAGATTGATGGGGATATTTTAACTATTGATGTTGTCAGTGTACCTGATAGTAAGGTGGCAACCCCAGCCACAGACGTTGAGGTTCATATATGGGTAGAGGTCAGGCAGAGAGTGTCCCAGCTGACTGATTTAGCAGGAGCTATCAACAATGGCAATCTTACCGTTGGAACTACGACAATATCAGTAGATGGTCTGAGTGGTACTGAAGTAGTAGCTGAAGATACACTGCTTACCATAGCTGGGGTAAGAGGAATATACAGAGTCACGGCTGATGTAACGCTTTCCAGTGGTGGCGGTGATTTAGTTATCTTCCCGGGCTTGCTTGATGTGATAGTGGATGGTGATGTGGTGACTATAACAGGTTCTACCCTTACCCGAGAGCTAGAGAGGCTGGTTGTGGAACTGACGGCCTCTCGTGCTGGTCTGTCGAAGAGTCGCAATGCCGTAAACATAGGTGGGGCTGGGACTTATAACGAGTATAGAAATCAGTTAGATACCACCTTGGGGAAACTGGAGACATTAAGGAATCGTCATGCCCCAAGAACGAAACGGTCATATCCCAATACGCTCTAATACTAAGGATAGATATGAGAACCCTGACAGCCTCAGAAAAAGTAGCACAGAAATCCAGAAGCCGAAAGCCAAAAGTCAAGGTTGTTCTAACTTCATCAGGGGAGGTAACTAGAACTTATGAAGAAGATGTCATTATTAACCTGGTACACACTGAGGAAGAGGATAGTCAGACAGCCCAATTACTCCTTGATAATTCAAATGGCGCGTTGACAGGTCTTGACCTTTTCGGATACAAGGCTGTCATATCTGATGGCTTTACGACTACAAGCGGTGCTGAGTACAGTGATCCTGCCGAACTGTATGTAGTTGCCCAACAACTAATATCAGCTCAGGGAAGATTGCAATGTATGTTCTCGCTAGGTGGTATATCAAACTTACTGGAAGCTGATAAAGCCAGTGGCGAATACACGCCTGCCGATGATGATAGCGATACTGTCAAGACGCTAATCAGGAAGGTAGCTGGTGATTCCGGAGAAACCATACTAACCGTTTATAATCATACTACAAACTACGATGTTGTCTTTGACAGTGAAGACAGTCTGATTGACAGTTATAATCCCGCCGATAGCTTTTCTGTTCACCTTAATGATTCCCGTCTAGGCAGACTCAAGAAACTGCTGAGTTTCACCAAGTGCGTGATGCGGATAGAGAATGACGGGAAGATTCATATAAAGATTCCCACTGTTTCCACATCAACAGCTTGGCAAGCATCAACATCTTATAGCCTGCATGATACCATTGTTCCTACCACCCTTAATGATTACGAGTATATCTGCACCACCGCAGGAACCTCCGACTCCAGTGAACCCACTTGGCCGACTGGTATTGGCGATACAGTCGCTGATAACGATGTAGTCTGGACAGTAGGTTATGATGAGCAATTCAGCCTGGCCAGTGGGGAACATACCTTCTTTGATAAAAGTTTCCGTAAGCGATTAGTCATACCCAATTATATTGTTGTCAGTTCTCTAAAATCGCAAGCAACTCCCTATACTGGCTTTGCTAAGGAAGCGGTAAGTTCCGACTTCCTTGAAATAAGAAAGCACTATGAATACCGCGTAGCCAGTAACCAGGAATGCACGGATATTGCCACCGCTATACTGTCCCAATTCCAGAAAGGTGCTGAAAAAGGACACGCCTTTGCCCCAATGCATATCGGGCTTGAAGTGCATGACTTTATAAAAGTAACTGACAGCCGGCAGAATGACTTTCGGGCTGGCAATGTCGGCTTTATCAGAAGGACATACAGACCACGCGCCGGTACTAACGGTGAGTATAATTGTGAGTTCAGATTCGGCAAGATAACCGCTGCTGGCTTACTGGGGACACAGCAACCCTCCGTAACTTCAGGTGGGGCGGTTGACTTGCAATTCCTTATTGACTTAATAAATACATTGATGTCTCAAATTGCAGCGATAACAAATATTTTGGAAGCGTTTCAGATTTACCATGATTTATTAGCATCATTCATTTATTTAAGTGACGTTGGCGATGTGATTATTGTCCCCCATCTTAACCGAATGCTTCATATAATTGGAGACTTGAGCGTTGCATCTGGTGAGAACTTTGGAATGTTATTGGAAAGTTCCGCAGCCGTTCTCCACTGGTACGACAAGGGGGGAACGCTCAATCATACCTTCGGTCCCGAAACGACAGGCTTTGGCAAGCTGGGCAATTCAACCTTTAAGTGGGGCGAGGCGACCATTAAGAAGTCATATCACGATACCAGGCTGGTTATGCCTGTTGGCACTGATATGTTTGATTAGGTGATTATATGGCAGTAGTAACATTTAACCCTGATGCAGACCCAGAAACCTCCAGTGTTGATGGTGAGGTCAGGCACTTTGATGCCAGTGGTAGAAGCTGGTCGTCTCTGGTTAGTGCTGTAGGAACTGCGGCGGCAGATTCCGACACTACAATTAAGTGTGTTGGCTTTGATTCACATAGCGATACAAATAAGTGGCAGCAAATCCATAGGGGTATTTTCCTCTTTGATACCTCTAGCTTACCAGGCAATACTACTATCACTGCGGCTATCTTATCACTTTGGGAGGATGATACATTCGACCAATTGGGGGCAACGCCTAATATAGCTGTTTACTCAGCATTACCCGCTTCTGACACGGCTCTTGATGCGGGAGATTTTAACTCATTAGGTTCTACCCCTTTTAGTGACCCAATTGCTTATGGGGACATTATACCCGATGCCTATAATGATTTTACCTTAAACGCTGATGGTTTAGCAGCTATATCCAAGACGGGAATCAGTAAGTTTGGCCTACGTAATCCTAGCTATGATGTGGCTGGCTCATCCCCACCTTGGAGTGCTACCTTGATTAGCTTTATCCGATTTAAGTCTGCTGAAGTAAGTCCTTCACGAGCACCTAAACTTGTAGTTACTCATACTACAGGCGTAGCCGATGCGGGACATATCTGGTCTGGGGGTTCACGGCTTCGCTTTATAGATGAGGGTGGACAGGAGAGGTCTTTAGAGGGGACTGATACGGGTACCAATGCCGTAGCAGGACATCTCTTTACCGAAGGGACTTACTGCCATTATGTTGATGAGAATGGCGATGAACGGAGAGAGCAGGGAACTAAACTGGGAGCGACAGGGCAGACGATAGGGCACATGTGGATAGAGAATGCTAACCTGCACTATATTGATGCCAGTGGTGATGAACGACACCTGCCAGCAGGCGAATTATTAGGAGGCCAAGGCTTTAATGCACGGGGGTTTAATGCTTAGATGGACTTCTTAAAAATAACAAACAACGCAATCGGCAATTTAGACGCTACTATAAACAATTCCGTTACCAGCCTTGCTGTGACTTCTGGGAAGGGTGCATTGTATCCATCAACTTATGACTTCCATATAACCGTAGATGATGAAATAATGGCAGTTACTAATCGGTCAACCGATACATTCACCATAGTGAGGGCACAGCAGGGAACAAGCGCTGCCTCTCATACGGCAGGTGCCGCCGTTGAGCTGAGGATTACAGTTAAGCACATTGATGATATAACTAAGATATTTACATCAAATCAGATGGTTACGTATGGAGGCACTACTGTTATCCACTTAGGTAATGTAGTCTTCCACAGGAGATGATATGAGTGAATTAAATGAAGATGCAATCACCAGACTAGCTACCGTAACAGGTATAGATGCTACAACCGTAGCTGTTACAACCTTATATACTGCACCTAACGGTAAGACATTTATCCCTGACCATATCGTAATTCGAGTAACAGCGTTTACCTCGGGTGGTAAGGGTGTGGAAGCAATCGCCAGTTTCGGCGGTAACTCAGCTACCTTTGATGATTTCTTAAACACGATAACCTATACAGTGGCTGCTGCCGATGTTTGGATTAGGGATGGTGTGGACAATTCCGCCTTGGTAACTCAAGCTGCGGCTGATGTGTTCTCGATGAGTATAGAAACAGGGAGTAATGCTTCTGTGGAAACGTGGGCGATTGATGTGTTTGGGTATTTAGTATGAGTAAGCTGATATTACCAGGTCATCCTGATTTCTATATGAACCCTGATGGCAGGTTGAACATCGGTGGAGGGTTAACTGATATTCACACCTTTGCCTTCCAATCTGCCAAGACGTTCACCATCTCCAGTGGTGCGATAACTATAGACCAGGGTCATGTAAGGGTAGATACTGAGAGTGCCGCGGATAATGATGATTTGGACACAATCAATGGGGGAGAGTCGGGTGAAATAATATATGTACTCTCCGCTAATAGTGCCCGTAATATCCGTATTCGCAATGGTGTAGGGAATATATTCCTCAAACATCAAACGGACAATCACCCGTTTAGTTTTGCTTCCCCACAAGGAGGTGGGGCAACCAGATATGCTGGTGGTGGCTTCTATGATTGGTCAGCGACTGAAGCTATTCTAAATCAAGGTGCTTTAACACAAACATTTGGGACCTCAAATGTGAGTTATGCTGCTCATGCCTCTGTTGTAGCAAAGGGGGATGGTGTTAAGGCTAGTGGAGACCTTATTATCACAGTCACGGGAACAAGCATAGACGATGAAGGGAATAGAGACGCGGGTGGTTCCGAGGTTATTGTCGCTGATGCTACATTGGGTGCCTTTGGCACTGATGCCTATGCCGAGACATCATTGAAATGGATTGGAACAGTAACCTATACCCTGAGTTCAAGTGGTGGGGGGAGTTTTAATTGTTCGTTTAACTATGGCCTTAGTAAATATAAGGATTTCGCTAATCAGGGTTTCACTGTTACTGGTATTCAGTGTGTGGGAGAGGCTGGTGCTGCTGACACTGGATTTAATATCAGGTTACTCTATCACAATGTAGCCGACTGGACATACGCCGCAAGTGGCTTTGTGCCCGGTGCTGTCGCTGGCAAGGCAAGTCAACTCGCCAATATGAATACTGACCACAATACAGAGATTAACTTGGCAAATGGGGAACCATTCGCTTGGAAAAGAACAGACTTAAACCAAGATGTGGAGGGCAATAACGGTGAAGGGCTGGTAATAGAAATTATTACAGGGGCTGCCAAGGCAGTGGAATCTATGTCAGGGATTATATGGGCGCACACAGCCCCGTCATTTTCATATTTAGCTGATACCAACCAACATCTAGTATTTATGAAGCATGGCTCGAATTGGCTTGAGCTATAGTGAGGTGAAAGAATAATGAAGCCCAAGACACAGAAGCAATTGACTCAAGAAATATGGCAGGGAATGTATGGTATAGATGGCACTGAGGATAAGGGCTTCCTTGGCGATTTCAAGGAACTAAAAGAGGAGGTCAAGGAGATTAATGGGAGAGTTAATAAACTCTCCACTCGACTCAAAGTTCTCTATGCCTTTTTAGGTGGTCTCGGGATATTGGGTGGTGGTCTATGGGGTATATTCGGATGAAGTATCTACTAAAGGTTATCTTTGAAGGTCTATTTATTGGCGTAATACAGGGCGTAATACTAGCGATTGTCTTAGTCTGGGTGTTACGTTACTTGGGGTTAGTCTAATGGAGATTAGCTTCTCAGAAGCCCGAACTGGTGATATACTGGTTTTCTGCCGGGACCCCAAGGATAAGGTATCGGGTAGCTTGACGTGGGTATTAAAGCAACTGGATAAGGATTTTGCCAAGTGGGTTAAGAAGAATGACTTTAGTCCCTGGCACACTGCTCCGATTACATCTCGGAGCCTGAAGGGATGCCGGGTAATGGATGCTCTTATGGATGGGGCGGCTGAGATATTTCACCACAAAGATGAGATAAATAAACAATGCAAGATATACCGGTGGTTGGATGATGTCCCCGCGCCTAGAGAGGTGATTAATTTTACCTCTGAGGTAACTGGTAGCCCTTATGATATTAAAGCCTACTTCAGTACCATGTTCTTTTACTTTGTTGCCAAGATATTCAAGAAGTTCTATCGCATCCATGATCGCTCACATCATTGTTGGGAAATAACTTCTAGGGCAATGAGAATGTGGGGCAAGCCTTTGCAAAAAGTATGGGAGTATCCACTTATTTCAGCTATGGTAAAAACGCTTGATGAGTGACTGCCCCCTATATAATTGGTTGGTATCATAGCTCACCCTTGCGGAATACAAGTATATCCTCGTGTAATATCTGCTCTACCTCCGGGTGCTTCTGATGATAAATTATCCGCCAAAACGACTGGCTTGGTAGTTTCCGTTGATGCCTTTCAAGATACTTAAACCCCGCTTGCTCACATAGTTTAATGGTATCCGTGTCCAGCCTGATAACTGTCTTATTACGGATGAAGTTTTTCGTAACCAAAATTAAAAGCCCGCCATCCTTGAGCACGTCCCAACAAGATTGATAGACTTGGAGCATAGCTTGTAGGTAGGAGCCGCTTTTTAGGTTGCCTATGTTATCATCATCTTTTGAGTATTGAAAGTCCACTTCAAGATTACGGCCAACACCACCCTGATATTCAGCAGGGTTATAACCCTTATCCTTGAGACGCTTCTCTCTTTGCCTAGCACTTGATTGGTCGCGTTCTCCCCCAGTAGAAGCCGACACACTCCCCTCATACGGGGGGCTAGTCAAAATAGCATCAACTTCTGTGTAGGTTGTGGGGTTAGACTTCTCCTGTGCTAACTTATCGGCTCTAGGGCTGTGGTGCTTTTTGCCCATAGCCTCTTCGTATGGTGGCGAAGTAATTATCTTATCAACCAGCAATCCCTCAAGCTGTCTGGCATCACCCTGTATTATCTGGCAGTTACCAAAAGTATATCCTAATTGAGCACCACGCTGTTTAATCTTCTCCCAATTACCTTTCATAATGTCAATGAATTTCTGCTCCAACTCAACGGCTATGACATTGCGACCAAGCGAACAGGCGACTAAAAGCGTGCCACTTCCCGACATTGGGTCAAGTATCGTCTCACCTGCCTTTGTATAGTTTTCAATAATCCATAACTGGAGGGGCAGAGCCATTTTCGCAGGATGACTGAATGATACTCCCGTGAACCAATCCTTGCGATGCTTTGTGTCAACTTTGAACTTTAGTTCCATCACCTCTTCCCCTTAATCTCCTCTCGGAATAGCCTGAGACATGCTGAGCCTTGTTTTCAGCCGCCTAACAGCTTAATCAGGTCGTCTACGTCCCTGATGATATGATATGACGCTCCCTGAGATTCAATGAGCTTCTGGAATGCCTCCTGTTCCGGTCGCTGTTTCCTCTTCTCACCTTTCAACTCAATATACATAATTCTGCAAGCGGGTATTCTAGTTGCGTGCACACCATCCCAAAGGTCATCAGCCTGCAACACCATAAAATCAGCAGTCCCCGCTCTACACCCCCTTATCCTCCGCCTTGTTTCCCCTCTTACCTCAATAGCCTCACCAGAAAACAAACTATCCGCATACCACTTGCCCTGATTAGTGCCATACTCTAGGTAATCACGAACAGACCGCTTTAAATCTGCTTCTTTCATTCACTTCACCCCATATTTAGACTTGAGGGATTCGACTAACTCGATAGACGTTGAAGGCTTTATCTGCAATACCCAGTAAAATTGGTCAAGTATCTCCTGCACTACCTTCTGGTATTCTTTCTGATGTTCTGTGTAGTTTGCTACCAGTGTTTCAACTGCATGAGCAAGGACATTGCAAGGAGATTGAGTTGCTTCTTTAGGATAACCCAGTGCCTTAGCTATCTCGTAAAGTTCAGCTTCGTGTTCTTTCTCACAGGAATCGAGTTGGGCTTGGGCACCCTTCAAAAAGGCTTCTTCTGAAAGAATGCCCTCATAGGAACGAGTTTCATAAGGATGTTCACTTATCCTTTTCATTTTCACTTACCTCCATATCCATTTTATAACTAATAAACCTGCTCCAACAGTAAAGCTTGCAAATATCAAGTTCTCGTGATGTATTCGGTCTTGTAATATGAGCTGTCCCCAATCAAACCATCCCC
>SDBV01002484.1_pt1 | contig 27590 bp, 27 predicted proteins | sample 2277081 | NCBI WGS metagenome assembly SDBV01 (sample SAMN10402039, study PRJNA504765) | marine sediment metagenome | isolation source: marine sediment core GS10_PC15, 223 cmbsf | place: Arctic Ocean: Southern Knipovich Ridge | collected 2010 | reverse complement strand
GCCATCCCACTGAATATCATAGTCTTTTGCGGCACCAAACTCTAATTTTATGTCATCGCCTGGAATTTGTACGTGGCCACTAGCATCTATAATTATACGTTTAACACCAGTACCTATTGCAAGAATAATATGACTCTGTAAATTAGAGTCTAATCCAGTTACATTTGCCCCAATAATAGTATTATGATCACCAGTTGTAATACCGCGTCCTGTACCAGCTCCCAGACAAGTATTGCCAGCGGTAGCAGCGCCGCAATGTGGACCAAGATCTGGAGCCAATGTGTTTTGAGCTTGCGCATCAGAAGAATTTTCTCAGGTCCATGCCCTCATAGAGGTGAGCAACTTCCCCCGCATACCCGTTGAAGAGCAAGGTTTCGCGGCGGGGAAGCTCGCCAATTCGGCGTTCACTGGCCTGTGACCAGCGGGGATGGGGTACATCTGGATTCACATTGGAGTAGAAGCCGTATTCGCTGGAGGCGGCTGCCATCCACAGAGAAACCGGCATTTCTTCCACCAGGTCAATTTTCACTATCGACTTGATGCTCTTAAAGCCGTATTTCCAGGGCACAACCAGACGGATTGGTGCGCCACTCTGTGGCAGCAAAGACCTGCCGTAAATACCGGTAGCGAGTATCGTTAGCTCGTGCATAGCCTCGTCCAGGCGCAGGCCCTCAACATATGGCCAGTTGTATACCCCTCTATTCTGACCGGGCATCTGCTTCGGGTCATATAGCCCTTCAAAGCGTACATACTTGGCTTGCGATGCTGGCTTCACTTCTTTCAACAGTTCTGCCAGAGGAAAGCCTAGCCACGGGATGACCATAGACCAACCTTCTACGCAGCGCATACGATAGATTCGTTCTTCTTGAGTGAACTTTCGTAGCAGGTCGTCTATTTCAAAGGCTTGCGGTTTGTTGACCAGCCCCCCAACCTCTACCGTCCAGGGTGATGTCTTGAAGTCTCGCGCCAGGCGTGCCACATCTTCTTTTTCGACAGTGAATTCGTAAAAGTTATTATAATTGATGACGGAGTCGTAAGGTGTAAATTCAGCTCCCAGCTCGTCCGTACCTGCCTGAGGAAGACTAGGATCATCTGTGCTTGGCGTAGTTGGCAGAAAACTTCTGCAAGCGTTGAAAATCAGGCTGCTGCCAACCAGGGCGCCAATGCCCGCCAGGAACTTGCGTCGAGAAAGATAAAGGTATTCCGGAGTGATTTCAGATGGACTTATTTTTCCATGGTTAGTTTCTGCCATCATCATATTCTCTCAACTTATTATACGGTTATGTTAATGGTTGGGAATACAATTCGTTAAAAAATGAAGATGTCCAAATTCCAGAATGTTAGCCCTCTCTTTTTGAATATAAGATTTCTTATATTATAGCAGAAAATCACTGTTGCTATCATATAACTGCGCTCCAACCGTAAACAGCAATCCGCCTGCCCGTTGCCTGAGACGTAATAACTCAAGCAATGACGTCATCTAGTAGCACACTAAAATCGGCGAATATCTTATCTGCGTCCTCGTCTGTCCAATCCCTACCATGCAGTTTCTTAAATTGCTCATTGATACCAGGGTCGGAAAGCAAGGTCTTTAAATGGTCTCTATTCTTATTATTAGTTGTTAGGGCACAATTTTTTCAGAAAAAATGCCAATTAAACCACTCTCTTTTATCCGAGAATGCAGCACATCTTTGTCCTGTGTATGTAACCCGAGTTCTGTGCTTCTTCGAAAGTAAGCCCCTACGCAAAAGCCAAACCGTTCTCTAAGATGCTCCTCCATGTTCCATCTTTCATTGACAAATGCGAGAAAATCTCCCAATAACGTCGTCTTCGGCAGGACTAAAGGCTCTATGCCTATAGCGCTTGCTACTGCATTGTGTCCAACTACTACGCCCCCTACTATTGATTCCGCGAGGCCAACAGTGCCGAGCTTTTCACTGGCAACGAATAAATTTTCGACACCAGGAACATCGAGCGTATCACCTCTGGGTGTTAGCGCCATATACCGTATAGAATTGCCCTTGCTTCCAGCGTAGGGGTCAGCATAGATTACACGTTCAAAACCAGGCACCTTTCTCATCTCATCTAGTGGCGTGTAGCCGTGTGCTGGTCTCTTAGCATATAGGCCATTATCCAGTAATACAACGTTTTCGACAAAGAGCTTGTTCACATGTCCCGACGTGATATTTTCGTTTCTCTTATATGCCTCATCATTGATAAGTTCTGGCGGCACGGGAACACATACACAACCTGTCCTCTCTAGCTCCCTCACCAATTCTTGCGCTATACTCTCCTTTAAGAAATTACATCCAGCTGACGTGGGCCCAAATGAGCCATCTCGCTTCTTGCCAATCAATTCCTCTACCCCCGCCTTCTCTGCTATGCTCACTCTACCACCGAATGAAGGACACCGTAAGACACACATGACGCATCCGTTTCCATACTTTTGGCAATTCGCTTGTGGCCCAGCACCTCCAGTCACGTCGATAAAGATATCTGCCTGAAGCTCTGACTTGTTATCTAGTATCACAGCATGAATGGCTTTACCCGCCATCTTAACGTCTTTGGCTCTGGACTGGAACAATACTTCTACCCCCAGGCTCTCCAAATGTTCCCTCAATTCAGAGTCAATTCTGGAGACATCATGCATTTGAGAGCTGTTTGGTTTACCTAAAGGAGGGGTTGCACTATCATGTATAGCGCAGTTATCAGTCACCTGAAAAATATCGTACCCACCCATGAGCTTTAGTTCTTCCTTGACAGGGAAAAGCGCATTATTAATTTGGCCGCCGACAAGACCACAACCTCCCAGGACTTCCATTCGTTCTAAGACGGTAACACTCGCACCGGCTTTTACCGCTGAGCATGCAGCAGCACATCCCGCAAAGCCTCCTCCTATAATGACAATTTTAGGTTTAGACATTACTTTCCTCCATGCGTAAAAGTATTCCGAGATTCTACCTATCTCATTTTATCACAACTGTTAACCCTTGCGTTGTTAGTCTTGGACGGCTTCTCGCTATCTATTCTTGTAGCACACATTGCTGAACCTACTGATTGTGTTCATAACTTGGTTACTCAACAGTAGCTTAACCAATCGGGAAGCACTACCTGCTAAAAATCAGGCAAAGTGTCGTGTATGCGAATACAGTGGTCTGTGCAATTCATGGTTAGTAAAGTAGCTGCATGTGCGGAATGTAGTTATGGCTTTGGAGTGAAAGTGATATCAGGTGGAGATTCAGGTAACATTCCGTCAGATTGTTTAATTGTAATATCAGGAATGCATGCTCTTCAAGCTCATAACCCCAAGGTCGGTGGCTCGAATCTTTCTGAGCACGCTATTATTTATTGCTCCCAATAGTGCCCATCTTTTACTTGTTTGCCATATCCCAACAAATCATCTCCCTTGATAAATAAGGGGTCTAGCCAACGTGTATTCTTCACTCCCCACTTAACTAAACTGTGCGCCCAGCTTGGTGATTTATTGAATGGGCAAGCCCTGATGCAATTGGAACAAGACGCCCCATTTGCCGCCCAAAACCTAAGGCACTTTTCAGCATTTACTGGCCATCGTAGTAATCCCTCTCTGTTACTTATATTATAAATTTCTTTCGTTGGCTCTCCAAACATAATGGCTCGACTTGGGCAGTGGTCGGCACACTTCTTGCACTTAAGGCAGAAATCCCAAACCCCGAATTCAATTGGTTTATCGGGGACCAGAGGTAAATCAGTTAGAACCTTAGACAATCGGACTCTGGGACCGAATTCAGGTGTAATCAGAAACCCCATTCGGGAAAGCTCACCAAGTCCAGCATCAATAGCTATCGGTACACTACAGGCTGTGTCGTTACCTGAGGGTATGGCTTTGTAACCAAGGTTGCGAATAAACTGCGCCAGTAAGCCGGTGGTGAATGCCATCATGGAATAGCCAATGCCCGTAGCGGCTGCTGCTGGTTGGGCAGGAGACGACTTAATAGCTTCATAATCCATCTCGGAGGCTATAGTAATAGCGTACTTGTATTCCTCAGGTACCTCTACTGGTACATGCTGGGGATGAGCCGGGTCAGAGAAATCGCAAGAATGAGAGTAAAGCCACCGTCTGTCCAGCTCGCAGATTCCTACCAGAGAAGCCCCAAAGAAGGTAGCTACATTCTTGACGTGTCGAGACATCTTCTCCGGGTCATCAACGGTAAGTTTTACATCAGCTGGTCGCTTGTACCTGCTCAATTCGTTGGTCTCCCAAGCATAAAGGCCTCGTTTACCGCCCATACTCCCTTGAGCAAACTCTCTTTCAAGGTGCCAGGCAGAATCTAAGAAGCCCGCATCCTCAAACGTGTAGCCCGGCTTATTAATCTCAAGCAACTGCTTGTAATCCTTCGGAGAATAATACTTTCTTCCTACATCGGCTTGACTTGCATCCCACCTCGCTCTGTCAAACATTACATTTTTCCGGTCAAACCTTTCCACTTTTCCCACAACATATCTATCAGCTCCCTTAGCTACTAAATTGGCTTTCATTTTCCCTCCCTAGGTTATATGAGCGTATAGCAGAAAAATACAGCATCATCTATTTTAATTGTACCGTATGGCTAATGGTAGAGACAAATTGAGGAGAGTGAGAGGTGTGGCATCTAACAAATCCAAAACCAACTACGGCTGCCAGTCCGAAGGTCGTTAGTTCGAATCCAACCTCTGCTGCCAATTGAAATTGTAAGGTACAGATGGGGAATCTGTGCCTAATTTATATTCTTAATTGCTTTACCTATTCCATTGTATGCTTTTATTTAATAACAATAGGTACTATCAGTAGATTATCAGTACTAAGAATATTTTTAACTAGAAAAGGAGTTTGACCATACCCCACCGTAGATTTATAATAAGCATTAACAAGCAGGACTTATGTTTTTGGCAATGCATAATCGCGGTTTCATTATTGCTAATGAGCTTGAATTCAGGTGACTTTTTACATCTAACCGAGAGTAAAGGAGGATACCATAAAGACTTTAGGAAAAACTGTAATATATGATAATCTACAAGAAATAGTTGACCCGGAACACACGGTCCTTGTGATATGCGATGTACAAAATTGGCCGGTGGAAGCTGCTTTTAACAAAGAAGAATTCTTAAACAACCTGAAATTACTAATTAAAGCGGCCAGAAGCGCTGAGATCCCCCTCATATATACCCAAATGACCTCTTTGCCAATACAATACGAATCCTCATGGAGAATATATACGTTAATGAAGAGGAGCGGTGTCACTGATCCAGAAAAAGTATCGCCATTCATGCCACCAGGAAGTCCTGAATCTGAAATTTACAGCGAATTAAGTCCGATCGGTGATGATTTAGTTCTGAATAAACATACAACTGACATATTTATCGGCACACATCTTGAGAATATGCTGAGAAGCAGAAACATAAACACACTTCTGTTCACTGGTGTTTCAACTGAATTCGGTATCGACCCCAGTGCGCGGGATTCGTCCAACAGGGGTTTCTATACTATTGTTGTTGAGGATTGTGTCTCATCATCCGATAAGGAGATGCACGAAGCCGCTATAAAATTACTGAGAAAGGTATGCCTGGTTATGCCATCCCAGGACATTATGAAAGAATGGAAATAATAAGGGGCCAGTGCTCCACCCAGACTATATGTCGTCAGTAACTGTGGTGTAATGCGTAAAGAGCCCCCTCTGTTGCACCTTATGATGTCTTTGAATCACAGGGCCACCAAAGAGGATTATTCCACACCAAAACATCAAGGCTTTCTTCGAATTAGTAAGATGTTAAGGACGGTTACAATCAAATAACAACATGAATAAGAAAGACCTAGTAAAAAAATTGGCCAAAGTAGTAGGTTCTGAAGATGTTCTGGTTTCGCTTACTGATTTAATCACCTACTCCTATGATGCTACAGGTAAACGCTACTTACCTGATGCTGTTGTCTTTCCTGAAAGCACCAACGAGGTCTCCGCCATCATGAAAATAGCCTGTCGGGAGCGTATTCCAGTGATAGCTCGTGGTGCTGGCACCAACCTCAGTGGTGGAACTCTTCCAAGCCAAGGAGGTATTATTCTCGAGTTAAGTCGCCTTAATCGTATTCTTGAGATAGATATTGGCCGCCACAGAGCAGTGGTTGAACCTGGAGTAATCAACCTCGACCTTCAAAATGCCCTAAAACCCCTGGGCTTTATGTATGCCCCGGACCCGTCCAGTCAAAAGGCTTGTACTCTGGGGGGGAACATGGCTGAGGACGCAGGAGGACCTCACTGTCTCAAGTATGGCGTGACCTCCAACCATATTCGTTGCGTAGAGATAGTTCTGTTCGATGGTTCAGTATTAGAGGTGGGTAGTGCTACTGATGATAGCTGTGGCTATGACCTTGTCGGCCCAGTAGTGGGTTCTGAGGGTACCCTGGGAATTGCCACGAAGCTGGTGGTGCGTATTATGCGCCTTCCGGAATCATTTCGGGCAATGTTAGTGGTCTTTGAAACTCTGGAGGATGCTGGCCAAGCTGTCTCTGATATTATCACTGCCGGTATTGTTCCGGGGGCTTTGGAGGTAATGGATAATCCAGTAATTCGAGCTGTGGAGGGTAGCTTCCACGCTGGCTACCCTCTGGATGCTGAGGCACTGCTGCTTATTGAACTGGACGGGCTTAAAGAAGGCTTGGAACAACAGGCAAATCAGATAGCCGAGATATGTCGCGCCAATAACGCCGTAGAAGTGAAGCTTACACATAGTGATGAGGAAAGAGAACTTCTATGGGAAGGACGCCGGGGAGCCTTTGGTGCCGTGTCGCAGATACGCCCTGCTTACACATGCCATGATGCTACTGTACCACGGAGCAAATTAGTGCCTATGATTCGCATGGTAAACAAAATCGCTGAAAAATATCAATTGCTTATTGGTAATGTGTTTCATGCCGGTGATGGTAATTTTCACCCCCTGATAATGTTTGACAATAGAGATCCCGAGGAAACCCAACGGGTGGAAAAGGCAAGCAAGGAGATATTGGCTGCCTGTCTCCCACTGGATGGCACCATTTCTGGTGAGCATGGTATCGGGTTGGAGAAACAAGACACAATGCCTCTTATGTTCAGTTCCAGTGAACTCGAATTGATGCTTCGGGTCAAGAAGGTCTTTGACTCGGAGGACATACTGAATCCGGGTAAGATATTCCCGAAGGGGATGGTATTGCCTGTGGAAATGGGAGATACCGCAACGACATTAGCGCCCATACCTGATAAGAGACAGTCTCTCTGTGACGAGCTAGTCTCAATACTTGGCGTGGACAATGTGATGACTGAGGCTCAGAAGCTAGCTGCTTTTCAGATAGACGGCAGGTTACCGTCTCTGGTTGTTTTCCCATCACACACCGATCATATCTGCCAGATACTCAAGACCGCTAATAGAGTGGGAATGCCCGTTATTCCCTGGGGAAATGGCTCCAAACAAGCTATGGGCTTGCCTCTAACTGAGACGGGTATTGTCATTTCCCTGAAACATATGAACCGCCTTCTAGAACTGGATGCTCCCAACCTGACAGTCAGAGTAGAGGCAGGCATAAACCATGCCGAACTGCAAAAGGAACTGGCCAGGTATGGTCTTTATTTTCCTCTCGAGCCAGAGGATATGGAATTGGCAACCATTGGGGGCAGCCTGGCTGCTAATAGTAGCGGTCCAACACGACTCGCTCATGGCACTGCACGAGACCTGGTTCTTGGAGTGACCGTGGTAACTCCTCTCGGTGAAGTGATTCGTGCTGGTGGCAAGACAATGAAGAATGTTGCCGGCTATGACATGCGCAAGCTATTCCTGGGCGCTTGGGGTACGTTAGGAATCATTACCGAGGCTACCTTGCGTTTATTCTACCTTCCTGAAGAACACAAAACTATGGTACTAAAATTTGGTGATATTGCAGATGTTTGCCGTTTAGTAGAAAGTATTTCAAATTCTTTTTTGCATCCCGAATCTCTGGAACTGATAAACGCTAGAGCTTCTCACAGTCTGGGGATGGATACTGACTTTGGAATGCAGAAAGATGAACTCCTACTTTTGGTAGGCATTGCCGGGAATAGAGATATAGTGGAACGCCACGTATCTGAAATAAGGGCAATGGCAGAGGCAAGTAATGTTAGGGAGCTCAATGAGCTAAGTGATAGCGAAGAAGAGAAGGCGTGGGCTAGCCAGCGACAGATTAGGCTGCACTCAGCTACGGGAACAATAACAGGCAAAGCCGTCATACCCGTAGATAAAACAGGTGATATGTTTCAGGCGATTCAAAAAGCAGCTAACAAACACCAGCTTGAAGTCGGCATCACAGGGCATGTTGGGAATGGTATACTCTACCCCCGTTTCTTCCCAAGGGAGCATAGTGAAACGGGTAAAGAGGTGCTGGCCGCAATAAGTGACCTCACCCAAAGTGCTAAAAGACTGGGAGGATTCTTATTAGTGGAGAGTGGCCCTGTGGAGGCAAAGCAAGCTAACGACCCTATCAGCCAGCGTAGTGACTACGTGCTGATGAGGTGTTTAAAACAGACCTTTGACCCCAGGAACATCCTTAATCCAGGAAAGGTAGTGAGAACTATATAACCATGTCAGAGGCACTACGGGAAATTTCTGAAGCTCTACTCCGCTGCAATAAGTGCGGCTTTTGCCTGGCAGGATGCCCCATCTACAAGGTCACCGGCATTGAATCAGCAGTAGCCAGAGGAAAGCTAGCACTTTTGCAAAGTGTTCTCGACAACGAATTAAAGCTCCGTGAAATCACGGAGCCCCTAATGGAATGTCTCACCTGTAACGGTTGTGTAGACCACTGCCCATCTGGAGTGATGGTTGATGAGATCATCCTCAAAGCCAGGGCGGAGCTGGTGAAAGAAGAAGGACAACCCTGGATACGGAGATTATTCTTCCGTAAGTTGCTACTTCATCCTTCCCGGCTACGGAAACTGGTAAGAGCCCTAGCTTGGATTCAAGCCAGCGGTTTACGACCGGCAGCTAGACGTCTTGGTCTTACCAGACTGCTTGGAAAAATCGGTAAGGTAGAGTCGATATTACCTGTAGTACCTTCACGAAGCCACACAATCAGAACCTCTTCTCCTAAACTGGAACATCCTAAGTATCGAGTAGCTTACTTTGTAGGTTGCGCTGAACACAATCTCATTCCCCAGGTAGCTGAGGCTGCCATACGGGTGCTCAACAAGCATAACGTGGAAGTGGTGATACCGGATTTTGTCTGCTGCGGTATGCCCGCCTATGGTTATGGTGATATGGAATCGGCTCTCGCCATGTCTAAGAAGAACATTGATATAACCTGCTTCCTGAAGGTAGATGTAATTATTACCACGTGTGCCACATGTGGTTCCATGCTAAAACGATACTCTAGTTTACTGAGCAACGATGAAGATTACTCAAGACAAGCTAATGTCCTATCAGACAAAGTTAAAGACATCACCGAATTTCTGGTGGATATTGGACTAAACAGTGAGATGGGTACACTTAAACGCCGTGTTACTTACCACGACCCCTGTCATTTAGGTCGATTCCAAAAAGTAACTACCCAACCGCGTCATATACTGCGGAGCATCCCCGGCGTGGAGTTTACCGAGATGGCTGAGTCCAATATGTGCTGCGGTGCTGCCGGATCGTTCAATATAGAGCATCACGACCTATCCACGAAGGTGCTGGAAAGAAAGATGGCGAACGTAGCCCGAACGGGTGCTGACTTGCTGGTTACCAGTTGTCCTGGGTGCTCCATGCAGCTCACCTACGGTATAAGAAAGTATAGACTGAAGACAGAGTCCATACAGCTGATTGAACTCTTGGACATGGTCTATCGCCAAGCTTCCAAAGAAAACTCGTGACTCCACTGCTCTCTCCAACCCATTAAAGGCAGGAGAAATCAATCTAAAGACAGGGCAAAGCCTGTAAAGTATAAGATTGCGCGGGGTTCATTTCCCCGATAGGGCCTTGGTGGCTGCTATTACTCCTGCCCCAGGCTCTACTGGGTACCCTTCATCAACCAGCAGCTTCTCGAGGGAGGAAAGAATAAGTAGTACATTCTCTACTCTGGAAGAATGTCCCATAAGTCCGATACGCCAGATCTGCCCTTTCAGTGATCCCAGTCCTCCTGCAATCTCAATGCCTAATTCGTTAAGGAGCCTTTGTCGAACACGCAGGTCATCAATACCTGTTGGGATACGCACCGTGGTCAATGTGCTCAGACGGTAATCCTCCTGAGCATGCAATGTTAGCCCCATAGCCTGAAGTCCTTTCTGGAGAGCCGAACCATGCCTCAGGTGACGTTGGATACGGGCTTCAATGCCCTCTTCAACAATCAGAGCCAGTGCTTCGTAGAGAGCGTAGATCATGCTTACGGGTGCAGTATGATGATAGAACCTACTCTGAGACCAGTAACTAGAAATCAACGAGAGATTCAGGTACCAACTATATATCTCATGGGTACGGGCTCCCATTATGTCCAGAGCCTTTTGGTTAACAGTTAATGGAGCGAGACCCGGGGGACAGCTTAGACATTTTTGTGTGGCACTGTAGCAGATATCAATGCCCCAGTCGTCTACGGCTACCTCATGTCCTGCTAAGGAGGTAACAGTGTCCACCATAAACAGGGCATCGTATTGCTTGGCAAGCTGTGAAGCCTCAATCAAAGGCTGAAGGACACCAGTGGAGGTTTCAGCGTGAACTAAAGCCAGAAGCTTCACCCGCTTCTGTGCTTTTAAAGCGGTTTCAATAGCTTCAGGCTCAACTATTCGCCCCCATTCTGCATTTACCTTGATAACTTTGGCACCACACCTCCGGGCAATGTCTGCCATGCGTTCCCCAAAAAAACCGTTGATACCTATGACAGCAACATCATCTGGTTCCAGGAAATTACACAAGCTGGCTTCCATTCCGGCGCTTCCAGTACCGGAGATAGGAAAGGTAAGGGCGTTCTTGGTCCTAAAAATGGTACGGAGAAGCTCCATAGTGCCCTCCATAATAGTGATAAAATACGGGTCTAAAAAGCCTATTACAGGTGACAGCATAGCTTTTTGGACGCGAGGGTGGATGTTACTGGGACCTGGCCCCAGAAGAACCCGGATTGGAGGATTTAACTCTTGGTGTGAAATGTTTGCCATGAATGATTGCCTCCTTTCTAATTTTAATAAGATAATAAAAAGAGAGCCCTAATTAAGAATTATCTGTAAAAGTCTAAAATTGTTATTTTTACTATACCATTCACTCTTTACTTGCCATCGCAAGCTGCAACTATATAAGGAAATTCAAAGTTACCAATCCTACTTATTATGGTAAATGGTAGCATATGTTTTAGTATGAGTCAATAATGACCTGCTTCAGTTAGTAGAAGGTTATTACGTCTTATGCTGGCAGTTAATTCGCCAATTTTCTTGCGTGGATGGACCAAAGGAAGAGCATGAACCTTATGTCAGGAGATGTTTAACGCTACGTCGTTTTGTTAAGCCAGAACCAGTTTGCTTTATAGTTGGGCAAAATAGTCTCAAGATGGCAAGGTAAAGATGGGATAAGCGACCTTGACATTTCAACTAGTATCTGCCACCATATCCCTGTGGGGGGGATATTATGACTGAAAGACATGTGCATAAATGCACTAATGAAGTGGTAAGCCGACTATCAAGGATTGAGGGGCATGTTCGGGCTATCAAACGTATGCTCAAGGAGGGGAGACCCTGCCCTGATGTGCTCATTCAGTTGTCAGCCGTAAAATCAGCTATAGCAGGGGCTTCCAGGGTTGTCTTGGAAGATCATATAGAATCATGCCTTCTCAATGCAACTGCGGTCGGTACGGTAGGCAAAGAGTGGCAGAATTTAAAAGAAGCTCTTGATAAATACATTACCTAGGTCTGGGAAGCTGACTCTAGAAAGGATGTGGTAAGTTCATAAAGGTAATGTAAGGGATGAGTATAATCAAGTACAGGAAAGGAGACAGTTATGTCAGTACAGTATTTTAATTGTCCAGATTATAAAACCCGCACAGTTGAAGAGTGCCTAAGGGAATGTCCTCGTCAAGAAGGACGTTGTCTATCCCTTCCGACACTGATGACTATTGTGCGAACTTCATCCTGGACAGGCATACCAACCTGTGCCTAGTTATTGGATGGTACCAGGTGGTCTTATCTTAAAGTTAGTAAAGATATTACAGATAATCCAATTGATCTAGCTCTAGCTCTGCTGGGAGTAGAACAGCATCAACGTCTGGAAACCATAGTCAATAGAGCGAACACTTTACCTGAGGAAAAATTGCAAGGCGAAGTCGCAGACATCCTTGACCGACTGACGCCAGATGAAACTGTAGATTATGAGGCTTATGTGCTCTATGTTGATAAGAGAATGGAATCACACCCGTTAGCTCAAGCTCTGGGATTGGTGGCTAAGGAAGTCCCCGACCCCGATAGACCCGGTGAGAACAAAACCATATTTGAGGTAGACCCTTCGGCAGTTTCTATGCCGGCTTTGGAATTGGAGTTGAATTATTATCGTATCGGTAATAGGTGGAGAGCTACCGGTGTTTATTGTTATAGCGTTTACCATAATGGCTCATTAGAGGTTAAATTTAATGGAGAAGACACTATCCAGTCAACTAATCTATGACGGACGGGCGCTAAAGCTGCGGGTTGATACCGTGCAAATGCCCAGCGGTAAAGAAACCACACGGGAGGTTGTGGAGCATGACAATTGTGTAGCTATTATAGCTATTGCTGATGATAATGTGCTACTGGTTAAGCAATTTCGCCAGGCTGTAGGGAAGGAGTTGTTAGAGATACCGGCTGGTGGTATTGAATCTGGTGAAGATCCGGTGGCTACCGTCCGTCGTGAGCTGCAAGAGGAAACAGGTTATCTGCCCAGAAAGGTGGAGAGGTTAGGTGGCTTCTACTCTACGCCTGGTTACTGTACTGAGTACCTTTATCTGTATCTGGCTACTGACCTTATTCCCAGCCAACTATATGCTGAGGATACCGAGAGTATTAAACTAGATAAGGTGCCAATTAGCCAGATTTCCAGCCTCATTACCTCGGGCTCTATTTGTGATGCCAAGAGCATTGCCGGATTGCTTACCTTCTTAGAATATCGCAAAGCTCATTAGAAGTTTAATAGCTGGCTGATTAGCCAAGTGCGTTTGAGAGCCTTCGGCCACCAAGAAGATGGATATGGAGGTGAGGCACTGACTGTCCGCCTTCCTCACCGCAGTTTATTACCAGGCGATAGCCGCCTTCAGAAATACCTTCCCTTTTTGCCAGTTGATTAGCAGTGTTTACCATATGTCCGATAAGAGGTGACTCAGCTTCAGTTAGATGGGTGAGGCAGAGGATATGCTTCTTGGGGATAATGACCAGGTGTACCGGTGCCTGAGGATTAATATCACGGAAAGCAATGATTTCTTCATCCTGATAGAGGATTTCACTGGGTACTTTACCGGTGACAATTTGACAAAAAATACAATCCATTTTCTTTTTCCCTTTGGTGTTGTCTATCTACTCTCATTCTTTCAGCGCCGATAATGCTAATTTTGCCAGGTATTTTTTGACGCCTCTAGTTTTTCAATGACGGCGTCAGCTACCTGAGAAGTGCCCACTGCCTCGGTGTCGGCTATACTAGGCTTCAGGTCATAGGTAACATTCTTGCCTTCAGCGATAACATCGGCTATGGCTTTTTCTAACCTTTCAGCGGCTCTTATCTCGCCGAGGTGGTGGAGCATCATAACTCCGGAAAGCATCATTGCCATAGGGTTGGCTTTATTTTGTCCGGCATATTTAGGAGCGCTGCCGTGTGTTGGCTCGAAAACGGCTATCTCATTACCAATGTTAGCTCCGGGGGCTATTCCCAACCCGCCGACCAGTCCGGCGCATAAATCAGAGAGTATATCCCCATAAAGATTGGGTGCTACCACCACATCAAACTGTTGCGGTCTTTTCACCAGCTGCATGGTCATATTATCCACCAGTCTATCATCGAATTCGATATCAGGATATTCTTTGGCGACCTCTCGGGAAACCGCTAGAAATAATCCGTCAGAGAATTTCATGATGTTAGCTTTGTGTATTGCTGTTACCTTTCTTCTTTTATGGGCACGCGCATGTTCGAAAGCAAACCTGACGATTCTTCGGCTGGCTGTCCTGGAAATCATTTTTATACTGAAACTTGAGTCCAGCCTAACTTTATCCCCTTTTGTCTCAGCGATTAGCCTTATCAGCTTTCCCGCATCAGGGCTTCCTTCCTCAAACTCGATGCCGATATAGACGTCTTCGGTGTTCTCTCTCACTATCACGATATCGACATCCTTGAATAGGGAAGGAACTCCGGGGTAGAGTTTACACGGGCGTAGACAGGCATAAAGGTCTAGCTCTTTGCGTAGGGCGACATTAACACTGCGGAAACCCGTGCCTATTGGTGTAGTGATGGGTCCTTTAAGGGCAACCTTATTCTTTCTGATAGACTGAAGTACATGGTCAGGTAGAGGTGTACCATATCTATCTACGACACCAGCGCCGGCATTTTGTATCTCCCAGTTGAAGGCGACTCCAGTTGCTTCTAGAACCCGTCTGGTGGCTTCGGTAACTTCAGGTCCTATCCCATCGCCCGGAATAAGGGTAACATTGTAAGCCATGATTCGTCCTCGTTTATTACTTTAATTGGTTACAGCCGGAAACTACCGTGCTTCTTAATATACGGAATTAGCCCACCTTCATTAAGGATATGAAGCATCACCTCGGGGATTTTACCAAAAGTTAGCCGGTTACCATTAGTTATATCCTTGATTGTGCCTGCTGCCAGGTCTACCTCGAGTTCGTCCCCATCATTAATCTTATCAGTATCGCATATTAATATCGGAAGTCCCAGGTTGATAGCGTTTCTAAAGAATATTCTAGCTACTGATTTAGCCAGTATCGCACTGACCCCAGCCATCTTGATAACCAGAGGAGCATGTTCTCGGCTGGAGCCAAGGCCGAAGTTGTTGTCGGCAACAATGAAATCTCCCTTCTTTACTCGGGAAGCAAAGGTAGGGTCAGCATCTTCCAGAACGTGCTTGGCCAGCTCAGGGAGGTTGCTTCTTAGATGAGCCAGACGCCCAGGTGTAATATGATCAGTAGAAATACTATCGCCAAATTTGAAAGCTCTTCCGGTAAGCACCTACATTACCTCTCTAGGGTCGGTAATTTCACCGCTGATAGCAGTAGCGGCTGCCGTAGCCGGGCTACCCAGATATATAAAGGCATTAGGGTTACCCATTCGACCTTTAAAATTTCGATTAGCTGTGGACAGACAGGATTCGCCATCACCCAGTACCCCTTGATGGACACCAATACAAGGTCCGCAGCCTGGTGATAAGATAATAGCTCCAGCTTCAATTAGGGTTTGGATATAACCTGCCTTAATCGCCGCCAGCAGAATCTGCCGTGAAGCTGGGGCAACTATTAGTCTGGTTTCAGAATGACGCTTCTTACCCTTGATAATATTAGCTACCACTGCCAAGTCTTCTAATCGCCCGTTGGTACAGGTACCGATAAATACCTGCTGAATTTTAGTTCCCTTAAGCTTTCTGGCTAGAGCAATATTATCAACGGTGTGGGGCTTGGATACTGTAGGCTCGAGAGTAGCTACATTAATGTTGATAGTTTGCTCATAGATAGCATCAATGTCAGGAGAAATTGGCTGGTAGTGGTTATCTCGCCCCTGTGAGACCAGGTAATCCTGGGTAATCTTATCGGCAGCAAAGAGCCCTACTTTAGCTCCAGCTTCTACGGACATGTTAGCGATGGTAAAACGCTGTGACATGGACATATTGTCCACAGTATCACCGCTAAATTCCAATGCTTTATAAGTGGCGCCATCAGCTCCAATCTGCCCAATAAGGTGGAGGATAAGGTCTTTAACATAGACACCGTCAGGAAAATTACCTGATACCAGTACCTTAATACTTTCCGGGACTCGGACCCAAGTCTTACCTAGACCAAAGGCAATAGCCACATCAGAAGAGCCCATTCCGGTAGCAAAAGCGCTCAAGGCTCCAGCAGTTACCGTGTGTGAATCAGCTCCAATGATTACATCACCCGGTCTAGCCAGAGATTCAGCTACTATCTGGTGGCAAACACCATCTCCAACATCGAAGATAACACAACCAGTCTGTTGAGCAAAGTTACGCAGGAGCATATGGTCTCTGGACAACCCCTGATTAGGACTGGGGGCAGCATGGTCAAGAAATAGAATGGTTTTACCAGGATTAGTCAGATGTTCAAATCTGCTTGTTTGAAATTGTGTTATCGTTAGTGGTCCGGTAGTGTCTTGGGCGAAAACCAGGTCCACATTTGCAATAATAATATCCCCTGACCGGGCATCACTGGCGGACTTTTTGTTTAGTATCTTCTCAGCTAGTGTCTTACCCATGTAAATTGGTACTCACTTTACCGGACTTGACTGCTGAATTACAGACAAGACATCACCTCTATTTACATTGTCACCGCTCTTGAAATTTATGGCTTTAACTCGGCCGCTAACTGGAGTAAATATGGTATTAGTCATTTTCATTGCTTCCAGGATAACCACTGGGTCATCAGCGCTTACCTCATCGCCTACCTTTACCTCGTAGCTTATTATCAAACCTGGCATAGGAGCCTCGATGTTTGTCTCCTCAAGTTTGGCTTCTGCTCGTGAAGGTGACGCCTTCTCCTCAACGGGTTTAGTTGGCGATGGGGTAACGGTAGGGGTGGCTGCTGTAGTATTTAGCGGTGTAGCAGCACCGACTGAGTCCTCCCCTACGCTGTAAACCTCTTCACCTACTTGGATAAGTAGTCTGACTTTAGCTTCTTTGGGTGTCATCTTTTTCTCTGTTAGCTTGCCTGCTTTGGCCTTGGCGATAAGTTCATCCTCACGCTTTATATCCTCTAGAGTCTTCGGCTTTACTTCAGGAGGTGGGGTCTCTAAACCATACTTCCACTTTAGGAAACGCATCCCGGTGGTGGGATAGAGAGCATAGATGAGCACATCACCAATATCCTGGGCGATGTCTTTTGTAGCTTCTTTAGCTTTGTCTAGTTCAGGCTCAAGTATATCAGCAGCGCGACTGGTAATGGGTTTCTCTCCCCGTTCATAGCCCTTAAGCACTAATTTTTGAATATCAGGGTCAATAGGTACGGGAGGTTTGCCGTATAGTCCGTAAACATAGTCTTTTACCTGTCCTGATATCATCTTATATCTACCAAAGAGAACATTCTGTACAGCTTGAATACCTACAATCTGACTGGTGGGGGTAACCAGAGGTGGGTAGCCTAGTTCTTTTCTAATTCTTGGTAGTTCCTTATATACCTCATCAATTTTATCCAGAGCACCAGCCTCTCGTAGCTGGCTCACCAGGTTAGTGGTCATGCCACCGGGAATTTGGTGCATCAATACACTGGTATCGATGACTGACATTTTGGTGGTATTCAGGAAGTCTCGATACTTTGGGGCTATAGATTCGAAGTATTGTCCCAGCTTAAAAAGGTGGGCTAAATTAAGCCCTGTGTCTCTAGGAGTTCCCTGGAGAGTAACTACAATAGGCTCAATAGCTGGGTGTGAAGAGCGCAGGGCGAAGGGAGCTAGGGCAGTATCAATAATGTCAACTCCAGCCTCAATAGCCTTAAGGCAACTCATAGACGCCATACCACTGGTGTAGTGAGTATGTAGATTTATTGGTATTTTTAATACCTGCTTAAGTGCTTTAACCAGTTCATAAGCATCGTTGGGAGAAATAAGCCCAGCCATATCCTTAATGCATAAACTATCAGCTCCCATATCTTGAAGGATAAGGGCTTTCTTAACGTAATAGTCAATATTATATATGGGTCCGCCCAATTTGGGCTCAGTAAGAGAGTAACATAGTGAAAGCTGGGCATGCTTACCACATTCCTTAATTGCTTTCAGGCATGTTTCAAAATTACGCTCATCATTTACGGCATCAAAGACCCTGAAAATATCAATGCCCACTTCAGCCGCATGATACACAAAAGCAGTAACTACATCATCGGCGTAATTGCGGTAACCTACCAGGTTCTGTCCCCTGAGTAGCATTTGTAGCGGAGTATCAGGCATAAGCCTTTTCAAGATGCGTGGTCTTTCCCAGGGGTCTTCATTCAGGAATCTGGTTGGAACATCAAAAGTGGCACCTCCCCACACCTCCATGGAGAAGAATCCAGCTTTGTTCATTTCCTCGGCAATGGCTTCCATATCTTCAGTTCGCATTCGCGTCGCCAGCGTGGATTGATGTCCATCACGGAGTGTAACGTCGGTAATTTTAAGCGGATTCTGCGCCATATGTTTTAAGCTTCCTTTCTGTCTTTTATTGACTCCCGTTACCTGACAATTTTACATTACTGGCAATTACTGAAAGTGCGGCTGTTCCATCTCAATATGGACACTGATAGTACCCATAACAGCAGCTATTATTTCTTTTGACTGAAAATTGAATATACGCAATAATAATCTTATCACATTGTCTGTTATACAAACAAACCCGCCTTAAATATACTTGTTCTCTCGAGTGGTGTTTGATAAGTAATGAAAGGATGCTACAATAGGAGCAGGGTTTGAGGATGTCGGCTCATGAAGTTCATCAGATGACAACAGTATATCTTGGTCTTGGCTCAAACATGGGAGATCGCCAGGATAACCTGAATAGGGCATTGGATTTTCTCTCTAAAAGATTGCGGATAGGTGAAGTTTCATCAATATATGATACTGATCCGATGGGTAATATTAACCAATCTCGTTTTCTCAACTTGGTATGTCAAGTTTATACCAGTCTTACTCCAACTGAATTATTGGCTCTAGCCAAAGGTATTGAGAACAAGCTGGGCAGGGTATCCAGTAAATCTAATGCTCCTCGTCCTATTGACATAGATATCCTCTTTTATGGGGAGCAGGTTATGGAAACTCCTGAGCTTACTATTCCCCATCCCAGGCTGGCAGAGAGAGCCTTTGTTCTTGTCCCTCTGGCCAAGATTGCCCCCGAACTGGTACATCCAGTAAGTGGTAAAACTATTAAAGAGTTAGAGAGAGTAGTAAATGGTGTGCAGGGTGTTTTTGAGTGGAAAGATAATTGAGGAGGGAAAATGTACCAAATATCGGTAGAGCGACATTTTGATGCTGCCCATTTCTTGCGAGGTTACCAGGGTAAGTGCGAGGCATTACATGGGCATCGTTTCCGAGTAGTGGCTAAAATAAGAGCTTCCAGGGTTAATGACATAGGGATAGCCTATGATTTCACGGCGTTAAAGCAGCACCTGGGTGATATCATATCCAGATTTGACCATACCTGCCTCAATGATGTGCCACCATTTGATAAAATAAATCCCTCTTCAGAGAATATTGCCACTGCTATCTATAATGAACTCCACCCCAAGCTGGCTGGAGCCCCGGTTTCCATCACCGGTGTTGAGGTATGGGAATCCCCCCAGAGTGGGGTAACCTATAGCCCTGACTAAGAGGAATACCGTTCCCTCTTTCTAAGGAAATAGCCTGCCGTTAAGCCAGATGCCAGACCGCCGAGATGGGCTTGCCACGCCACGTTGGGAAAGAAAGAAATTATTAAGAAGCCTCCAATGACTGCTACCCAGATGGGTAGCGGGGCTGGTATGGGGAATATAAAAACCTTTAACTTTGGTCTCATTACCGTCAGCGCTCCTCCCACGGCAAAAACAGCTCCTGATGCCCCAATAGCTATAGAAATAGGTTCTCCTAAAATTATGTAAAAAATATTCCCCAATATGCCTCCTATGAAGTAAATTATGAGGAATTTCTTGTCTCCAATCAATGTGCATAAGTATCTGCCAAAAAAGTAGAGAGTGAACATGTTGGTCAGGATGTGTCCCATACTACCGTGGAGAAAGATACTGGTTATTATCGTCCAGGGTCTGTCTATTACGACTGCTGGTATTAATCCGAGAGATAAAATAACTGTGGGTGATATAAGAGTAACTATAAAAAGTAGTAAGTTTATCCCTATTATGATCCATATAGGGGTTGATTTAAACCTTTGATAACTGCTATACATTATTTTGCCTAAAGTTCTATTTAAGAAGTCTCTTTTGTCTACTCCTATAATAACCTCGAACGCTGGGTATGGCAACAGGGTGGTCTATCGTATCTGGATTTTTTGGGAAGGTGCCAGAGTTACAACCTACACTAACTTTGCTGCTTGCCATTGACATGAGGATAGCTTCGTCGTCATGTTTCTGTTGCTGTATAATCAGCTAACCTGCTGCTTCTTCGGTGGCTGGTACAGCAACTTTAATCCAATAATTTGCCTTAGCAGCGGAGGTTGGATTTGAATCAACGGCCTTCGTTTGAAAGGATATTAGTTCCAGGTGTAATTATCCTTCTTTTGATTCCCCTTCAGGTAGCGAGGCTGCTTCAGGTGCTTCAGCCGTTTCTTCTGCTACTGCCTCTTCTACCTCTTCTATCTTCTCTAGAGGTCGCAGACTAATTTTTACCACTAAATGTTCCGGGTCGTTGAAAATAGTAATCTCTTCACCCAGTGTGATGTCCTTCACGTGAATCGTTTGCCCCGCTTCAGTGAAGGAACCCATGTCCAGCTCTACGCTGGAAGGAATTTGGTCAGGGAGACACTCAATAGACAAGCTGTTAAGCTCGTGTAATAGCATATTCTCTTTGGACTTTAAGGCTGGTGCCTCTCCAACTAAAACAATAGGAACCTCCACCTTTATTTTCTCTGCCATTCTCACCTGATAGAAATCTACATGAAGCAAATCGCCTGTTCGCAGGTCTTTCTGAATTTCGCGGACCACAACATTTCTTGGCTTTTTTGCTTTGTCGATCTTGAGACTGAGAAGTCTCGTCTTTCCTGCCTGAGCTAAGACCTGCTTAAGCTGCACAGCATCACACTGCAGTGCGACTGACTCAACATCGTGACCAAACAGGTGCGTGGGGGTAATCCCCTGTCGACGTAAAAACCTGACCTTTTTACCAAGAACCTCGCGGTTAGTAGCCTGTAATTCTATTTGCCCCATGCTGCCTCCCCTTGTTTATTAACCTCTAAGTCGGGCATAATATAAGTTTCTACCCTTGAATTTAGCATGTGTTCCCAAAAGTGTCAAGTTGCTGCCAGGGCTACCCGAACTAAAAAAGACTATACTCATAGCTGTCTAGTCTTTTTCCTTTGGTAGCGGAGGCTGGACTCGAACTGTCTATTTATACTAGTCATCCTCCCATCTGTATAGCTTTATCTTGTTTTTCAACTTGCTCAATCCGCAGCTAAAGCAAATGCCGTTATGGCAGCATACGGTTGCACCACACTCGGGGCATTTCCACTTTTCCTCTTCCTTTTCAAGGAATTGACTGATACCATTCTTTTTGATAGATTCCAAGTTTTTGATCATACTCATCCTGAAATGCGTTCTGTATCGATCGTCGAGATGCTCAAGCCTTTCGCATGGAAAATTGCCACATTCATAGCAGTATCTCACCTCACCATTGAGCAATAGTTCGCATCTCTTCTTTAAGAAGGCACATTTTTTATCTCGAGGTCTACAGCCCTGGCAGTAAGGCATTCTGATTCCCTTGCTCTTTACATCATATTGATATGCAAGGTATCCACTACATATTGTACAATTCATGCCACAGGGAGCGATTAATTCTTCGTTCATTTCACTTAACTGAATTAGTATACATTAAATATCGATGAGGATTCTATCACTGGAGTCAGGCAGCAAGCAAAAAGACACAGTGTTGGAATCTGTGCCTTTTGTATTCCTTGGTAGCTAGGATTGGATTCGAGCTAACGATATTCGAGCTGGTAATCGGGGTTGGTTTTGGACTTGTTATAGAGCTTGACAGCCAGCGAATTGTGGATAATAATATCCACCACAGATTTCTGATTGGGGAAGTAGGCAATCCAGTCAGGCAGATTTGGAAAGGAGGAACAAACGATGAAGAGTATAGCGATTTTTAGCGGCTCAAAGATTGGACAGAGGTCTTGGCGGCCAGGGAAGAAGGTTTGGTCAATTGCCATTTTTGGTGCTTCCGAAATCGATTTCCGCCAAGCTAAGTTAGAGGAGGAAGTTACACAGGTTGTGGCGTTCTCAATGTTTGGGGCGAGTAAGATTATTGTCCCACAGGGCATGTTGGTGACCCTCTCTGGGTTTTCAATGTTCGGAGCCAAGGGAGACGAGCGCTCTGAGGCAAAAGAGCCTCCAGCCTCGGCAAAGGCACTACAAGTAAATGCCATAAGCATCTTTGGAGCCTGCTCGGTAACCGATAAGTCAAAAGACAGTTAACGTGTCCCTGTGAGCAAAAAAGGCAAGTCAAATAAGCTGACTGACCTCGTTTATTCCTTGGTAGCGGGGGTTGGATTCGAAGAGGCTAAGGGGTGGGTGGGTTGATATTGTCTTACGATAGAGCTAGATTAAAGTGAAGATCTAGCCTTGAACGATACAGCTTCAGGATTCTGGAGGGGTAATGACAGAATATGAAAAGGATGCCGAGAAGCCAAGCATAGAGCCGTTGGTGAACGGACCCAATTATGTTAAAAATCTCAAAACCTTTAATAACTCAAGAGGAGAAACTATACCAACGCAACCTGAAATGTATCTATGCCGATGTGGTGGTTCTTCGCATAAGCCCTTTTGTGACAAAACGCACATGAAGATTGGCTTCCAAAGTGATAAGAGCCCAGATAGAGTTCCTGACAGACTGGACGACTATGTTGGTAAAGATATAACTATTCATGACAATAGAGGCGTCTGTGCACATTCTGAATACTGTACAGATAATTCGCCAGCTGTTTTTCACACGGAGTATGAGCCATGGATTGACCCTGATGCGGATGATGCAGAAAAGACAGCTAAAACGATACGGATGTGTCCATCAGGCGCGTTAAGTTACAATAAAGATGGAGTACAGTATAAAGACCAGGACCGTGAACCAGGTATTACAATCTCCAAAAATGGGCCACATCATGTGGTTGGACGTATAAAGTTGAATGACCCTACGGGCTCCAAGCCTGAATCCAGAGAGCACTACACACTCTGTCGATGCGGAGGTTCGAAGAATAAGCCCTTCTGTAATGGATCTCACTGGTATATAAACTTCAAGGATGATAAGAATTAGCGTAAACTAATAATGTCATAATCTGAGACCTGTTAAAATACAAAGAGGCACAGACTGGAAATATCTGTGCTTTCTCAAATTCAATTGGTAGCAGCGGTTGGATTCGAACTAACGACCTTCGGGCTGTTGATACATAAATAAGTTCTTAGAGATTGTGAAATTGGGTATCTAATCTACCAAGTATTTTTTAGGAAACTTTGCTACGACTGTGTAGTTGGGGTCAACTACATTACCGATTCGTATTGTTCCTACCTGCGAGATGACTTGAAACGCCTCCCATTTTTCAAATCCGTAGTCATCAACAAGCCACTTTACCAATTCAATTTCGGCTATGCGGATACAATCCATAAGCGGGCGTCCGCTACCGGTAGTCATGATATGAGTATCATCTTCCAGACGAGGCCATTCGATGCTTCGGCCTTTTATGACGTCAAGCTTAACAGTCACTTCTGCTGATACTTCCAGCGCCACACCACAAATCTCGCCGTCACCTTGGGCGGCATGGACATCACCAAGGGCTAAATAGGCGCCACGCACCCATACTGGCAAATATAACTTAGTGCCTTCCTTTGTTTCGACGCAATCCATGTTGCCACCGTATTCACCAGGTGTTGCTGACGTACCAACGCAACCAAATCTAGGTGCTACACCAATGGAACCAAGAAAGGGATGTAATGGAATTTTAATTCGTTTTAACTTGCTCTCTTTAAGTTCTAAAATCCCGACGTTTCGCTTCAGGTCCAGCTGCCAATTAAATTTTCTCTCTGGTACCGGTTCATTGAGAAATAGTCTCTTACCTGGCCCCTCTCCTGTTAGACAACCAAAATGCGCTATATGTTTTGACCAAGCATAATTACGATTGAGTTTAATCTTTTGAATGGTTACCGCTAGTGTATCACCAGGCTGGGCTTCTTCTACATAAATTGGGCCGACCAGAGGATTTAATTCACAAAGAAAGGTAACATCACTTCGCTGCTTCTTTTCCTCTGAAATCGGCTCCATCTTTTCATCAAAGCCGCCTGCGTCACAGGTGGTCACAACGGTAATATCACCGCTTTTGACGGTTAAGGCTGGTTCATTGGGCCCAAAGGTATAATAATAAATACGTGGTTCAAGTTTGTGAATTGTCGTATTTCCCATCTTAACTCCCTCTACTTAAAGTAGTCTGAGCTCCCAATGAATCTCATTCTATTCAGTTAGTTACTCCTCTTTACTCTTGAGTCAGTGCATCATGAGTAACATTAGCAGAACTCAGCAATGGACACTTTAGATAGTTGAGTTATCTTTGTCAAGAGCTCATTGCATTTGTGGATTTGACATCAAGCGGGCAGGATATTAAATTATGCTATATTAAGTTGTGCTGGAATTCCAGTTCGAAGTATTGTGGTTCAAACTAAAGCAGAAATGAGGTTGTAATCTATGCTTACTACCGAGAATACCACCCTGGTTATAATTGATGTCCAGGATAAGCTATCTCGTGTCATGTACGAGAGAGAAGCACTTTTCGATAATATCCAAAAACTCATTAAAGGAATCCAAGTTCTGGATATACCAATTATAGTGACTGAACAAAACCCAAGAGGATTGGGGCCAACAATACCTGAGATATCTAATCTCTTACCTTGTCTGCAACCAATACCCAAGTTCAGCTTCAGTTGCTGTGGTGAAGAGCGTTTCTTAAGAGAGCTTAAAGAGCTGCGCCGTAAACAGATTCTGATTGCAGGTATTGAAACACATATCTGTGTTTATCAAACAGTTATAGATTTGCTTAGTTTAGAGTATGAAGTTCAGGTTGTTGCTGATTGTGTTTCATCGAGGTCACCAGCGAATAAAGGGCTAGGTCTTAGCCGGATTAGCTTGGACGGAGCGTTGAAGACTAGCACAGAGATGGCACTTTTCGAATTATTGAGGGTAGCCGAGGGAGAGAGATTTAGAGCAATTAGGACAATCATAAAATAGCTGTATTAAATTTCCCTAAACAGCATCGAAGGTTATTATTAATCCCCCAAAATAAGAAGATGGCTCAAAAGCTATGCTTTTTATTTTATAAAGCATTATTTAAAATAGAAGGCACGGACTTAAATCCATGCCTTTTTAATTTCTTGGTAGCGGGGGTTGGATTCGAACCAACGACCTTTGGGTTATGAGCCCAACGAGCTTCCACTGCTCCACCCCGCGTTGATATATTTAAATAGTTGGGCTTTATGTATTTTTAAATGATTTGCGTCACTTGCATTTTACTCGGTGTTTTAAGTATAACACGAGCAACTAGGATGTCAAGGATGCGAACTGTATTAGTAATTAATTATTTACTAGCGCCTGCTATTTATCCTATATGACTGACAAGTCCCATAAGCTCTCTGATATTGCTCAGGTTTTCCAAATTATCAACGAACTTAATCACTTCCTCTGTTCTCCGTTCGCCTAAACGCTTTGTTGATAGGGTTCTGAATTTATCTCTCAACTCGTCATCAGTGAACGGGTTCCCAATACCCCCCTTAACATCATCCACGCGTGTTTCATGTGTCTTGCCATCTTTAGTCTCAATTTTGACAATTGCTTGGTCTCTGCCACTAGTGTTTTTGGCAGCATCTATCTCAGGGTTAACCTCTAGTTTGACCTTTTTAGCTTGGTCAAGTATTGCCTTATCGCCTAATCTCTTCTCGCTTATCTGCTCCGGACCAACCTCGCCATCGACCAGGAGCGCACCAATGACAAAAGGTGCACTGAACTCAGCTTCTTCCATGGTATGTGGCTGATAGTTATTTAGCCTTGTGGCTATGGAACTAGTCTCCACTGTTACTTTAATGATATCTTGGGCACATAGATGGTATGTTCGTATCAGCTTAAGAAGTCCGTCAAGTCCGGCATGAGTAAGACGACAGGAGCTGTAGGGCTTGTGATATACCTCCAGTATCTTATATTCCTTACCCATACTACCCAGCAATGCCTGGTCAATGTCTTGATTGTCATAAATAGAACCAGGTCCAGTGAAGCCTTCTTGAGCTAATATGGCGGCGACTACACCAGCTAACGCTGCCCAACCAAGCTTTTCCTTAGTCATGCCCCCTACTGGGAAGCCTAGTGTCTTCGTAGGGAGGACAGCCACACTACCTATCGGGTTATGGGCATCAACAATGCTCAAGGCATTGGTTGTCTCTTCTTTATTCAGCTGGAGTAACTTTGCCGAGGCGGCGGCTGCCCCAAAGCTACCCATTGGTCCTACCGGAGCACCTACTGCGCTCAGTATGTAGCCCGCTCTTATGCCGACCTCATAACCAACTACCACCGCTTCTATGAAACTTCTGCCCGACGAACCATTGGATTCAGCTACAGATAGACTTGCTGGCACTACCACTGCTCCGTGGTGTCCAGCGTGACCCGTAGGTGCGTCATTGCCGTCATCTATGTCAAGTGCATTAGCCAGTATGCTATTTGACCACGCTGCTAAGGGAGCAGGAACCTTCACACCAAGCCCAATTGGGGTGGATTCTTCTATACCACCCATTTTTCGTATCGCTCTCCTGACAGAATTTGCCGACTTTGTATCATGGGCAGCTATAGCGCCACCCAAGATGTCCAGAGTGCATATTTTAGCCTTAGCTACCACACTTGAAGGTAGTTTATCAAAGCTGGTTATCAATGCAAAGTTAGCTACATCCCTTGTATTCACTTCTTTACCTCACGCAAAACTTTAGCTGGCAGAATCTTAACGGCTACTTTATTAATTCTACTCTGCCTACTCGGCAATGGCTTCTACTACCTCTTTTATGTTATCAGATTTTTCCTATTAATCTCAAGGACGGTGAAACCAACCTGCTTTAACCATTTTTCTTCTCAGTTTCGCTTGGTTTTTCCCTTTCCTGCCACCAGGCTTTCAACCGTGCAGTAATCTGCTTCTCATACCCCTGGTCGCTGGGGATATAGTATTGTTTGCCTTGAAGAGAAGTAGGTAGGTTTTGCTGCTCAACAAAGTGTTCTGGGTAGTCGTGAGCATATTTGTATCCTTTGCCATAACCTATGTCTTTCATTAGTGGTGTTACCGGGTTGCGCAAGTGCAGAGGCACTGATTCATTGGCGCCCTGTTTAATCTCTTCCTGAACCCGGGAGTATGCCTGATACAGCGAATTGCTTTTAGGGGCGGTAGCCAGGTAGACGGCTGACTGAGCCAGAGCCAAGTTGCCCTCAGGCATGCCAAGGAAGTGGACTGCCTGCTGGGATGCCATAGCTACTACCAGCGCCTGGGGGTCAGCCATACCCACATCCTCTGAGGCAAAACGAACCAGGCGACGGGCAATATACAGGGGGTCTTCTCCTGCCTCCAGCATCCTTGCTAGCCAGTACAGGGAGGCATCCGGGTCTGAGCCCCGCAGTGACTTGTGAAGGGCGGAAATGAGGTCGTAGTGTTGTTCTCCCCCTTTATCATAGCGCAAAGCCCGATGCTGGAT
>SDBV01002483.1_pt1 | contig 27598 bp, 23 predicted proteins | sample 2277081 | NCBI WGS metagenome assembly SDBV01 (sample SAMN10402039, study PRJNA504765) | marine sediment metagenome | isolation source: marine sediment core GS10_PC15, 223 cmbsf | place: Arctic Ocean: Southern Knipovich Ridge | collected 2010 | reverse complement strand
TGAAGCGGATACTTCTAAAATAGCAGTAACAGAAACCGACACTTTAACTGCTGAAAAGATAAAAGCAGGCACTATTGTAATAGATGGGCAAAATAATACTATTTCCTGCGAATCAATAAATGCTAATAGTATAAGTTTAATTGATGGAAGCTTTGACAGCTTAAATATTTTTCATCAACTAAAAATTGGCAATTCAATATATATTAGTGGTATTATTGGAGCTTCAAATATAATTTATGGTACTGATAAAGTAATAAGTTTTTTAGGTGGTGGTCCTGGTCCCATATCCTTAGAAGGTGAAACAAGAAATATAAATATCGGAATAGGTACCAATGACCCACAAAAGGCACTTCACGTAAGGACGGTTCATCCTCATTTAATTACACCACCTCTTGATACTTTACCAGGTGATGGACCAGATACTGAACCAGTTGATCCATTAAGAGGTTCAATAAGAATAGAAGATTATGATCCTAATATAAGTTCCGGTTCTGCCTGGGATTTAGAACCAGAAATAGGTACACCTAATAAATTTCATATAGGAACGCCTGATAATCCTGTAATGACTTTGACCGATGCAGGAAATGTAGGTTTTAGCGGACTTAGTGGTACCGGAACACGTATGGTAGTTACTGATGAACAGGGTTATTTAAGTGCAGAAAATTTATCATTCGCAGGTGATAATCTTGGTAATCATACAGCAACACAAAATATTAAATTAAACGGTAAATGGCTTTCGGGCGATGGTGGTAATGAAGGGATATTTGTTGATGAAGTTGGAAATGCCGGTATCAATACAAGTTATCCCCAGAAAACTTTACATATAAAAACATTCCATACAGTAGAAGTAGAACCACCAGAACAAGAACCTATTGAAGGTTCAATAAGACTTGATAGCAGGGTTCAAGACCAAATTGGAAATATACTTGGTTCATCTGTCTGGGATTTAGAACAAGTAATAGACATTGATTTAGAACCGGTAAACATTACTTCTAAATTTCAAATAGGACCACCAGATAATCCTGTAATTACTTTAACAGAAGATGGTGAAGTTGGGATTGGAACAACAAGCCCTTCACAAAAACTTGAAGTAGCGGGCAATATACAATTAACTGATCATTTGGTTTTTAACTCAACAGGCTATCAACATGGAGTAATTGACTGGCCAGAAAATGGAAATCTGTGGTTGCGTACTAATTCAACTCCTGGTGACATATCCAACTATGATACAAAAATGATAATTCAAGGGTCTACTGGGAATGTCGGGATTGGAACTACAAGCCCAGGTGCAAAATTAGAGGTACGTGATAATTCAGATACTGAAGTAAGAATATTTTCTACTTCGCCAAATAATTCAATATTATGGACAATGAATAGTATATTTTCTTATGGTTTTGGTATTGATTCAGATGGTAAAGGTCATATATATCAAAATGTTAATGCTACTCCTTACGAACCGTTAGTTACTTTTAGTGGCGGGAATGTCGGGATTGGAACAACAAACCTTGACCAAGGTTATAAATTAGTTGTAAAAGGAAGAATAAACTGTTCTGAGGTAAATATAACTGAAATAGCTTATATCCCTGATTATGTATTTGAAAATGACTATAAATTAATTACCTTAGAGAACCTTGAATCATATATTAAAAAAAACAAACATCTACCTGAAGTTCCGTCTGCAAAAAATATTGAAAAAAACGGACTGAATTTAGGTGAGTTAAATATGCTCTTATTAAAGAAAGTTGAAGAGCTTACTATTTATACTATTGAGCAGCAAAAGCTTATAGGTAATCTACAAAAACAAATTGATGATTTAAAATAATACTTTATTGTTTCAAATAAATCTTTTAATATAAAACAACTATTATTAAGTATTAAACATAAAAGAATATAAAACAAGACACGAATTACACGAAATAAACACTAATAGTTTTAAAACATCATTGTATTATTAATTTTTCGTGATAATTTGTGAAATTCGTGTCTAAAATTATTTACAAATGAAACCAAATATAAAAGCAATAAGAGCAATAATAGTCCTGCTCTTTTCTGTTCAAATATCCGTATTTTCACAGGGTATTGAATATCTTTATGATAATGCAGGAAACAGGGTAACACGCCATCCGGTTATTATTTCTAAAAGTTTAGAGCAAACTGATGATTCAGATACAACATTTTTTAATGAAGAAGAACAAAGCTTTGCAGAAGGATTTGAACCAAAAGAATTATATACCGAACAAATAGAAGAACGAAAGATTAGTATTTATCCCAATCCTACAGGCGGACAACTAATTATACAAATATCAAGCATAAGCGGATTAAAAAATTCAGAAGTAAATATATTTGAAATGAACGGTAAATTGCTCTTTAATAAAAAAATATTTTCCGAATATTCATTAATTGATATTTCTAATGTGCCAAGCGGTATATATATAATGAAAATTTATTTAGATGATAAAATCTCTGAGTGGAAGATAAACAAGCAATAACTAAGAACATAACTTCGTAATTTGATTAAAAAAATGTGATTACTTAATATAATAAAGTGAAAATAATATAAAGTTGCTTGGAGCTGGTTACTGGGTAATGGGTGCTGAGCTCTGTAATCCAGAACCCAGAGCCAAGAACCAAGTACCAAGTACCCAGAGCCCAGAGCCCAGAGCCCAGAAACAAAAAAGATAAATTATTAATAAAATAAATATGAAAACAATTTACAATTTCGGAATAATATTTCAATTAATAACATTGTTTTTATTACCGCATTTTGCCTTAACGCAAACGCAGGAAACAGCAATATCATTTGAAATTGATACCGTCCATCCGGGAAATCAAACTTATGATTATACTGCACGGGATTACATAAAATTATTACCTGATTTTAATTATAATGCAGAAAGTGGTAATACATTTGTTGGGAGGATTGATGAGACATTGATCTTTGATGCTACAGATAATGAAGAACTAAACCCTTATGATAGAGAAATAAAAAATCCCGCATATTCAGTTGGAACAACTCCAATGAGTATTAATGTTAGCCCAACCGGTGCCGCAACATGTCAAATACCTATTTATATACCAACAGGCACTGCCGGAATGCAACCAAACCTAAGTGTAGTTTACAATAGCCAGACTGGTGATGGAATACTTGGAGTGGGTTGGAATATTGCCGGCTTATCTGCTATTGTTCGTATTCCACAAACAGTATATCACGACGGGCAAATTAGAGGAGTAAAGTTAGATGACAATGACAGGTTTGCATTAAACGGAAACAGATTGATTACCATATCAGCGACAGAATACAGAACAGAAATAGATGAATTTGTAAAAGTAACTTCTTATGGAAACTATAATAATACCGGGCCAGAATGGTTCAAGGTAGAAACAAAAGACGGTAGAACTTTAGAATTTGGAAATACAAGCGATTCCAGGATTATTACAAATAGTGCTGATATTGATGCTGTATTACAATGGAGAATTAATAAGGTATATGATAGAAATAATAACTATATTGAATATAAATACGAAACGGATGATGGAGAAACAAGAATAACAGAAATTAATTATACAAAAAATGATGATTTTGGACTACAGCCCTATAATAAAATTAAATTTTTATATTCTAATAAATCTAATAGTAAGAATATAATATACATAAATAGTTCAAAAATTACACTAAAAAGCTTATTACGCAGTATCGTTATTATTTCTGATGATATAAACCTTGTAAAAAAATACGAATTAAAATATAGTTACGATTTTTATTGGCACCTAACAGAAGTAATTGAATACGGTAGTGATGGTAAAGAATTAAATTCTACTATAATTAATTGGAAGCCTGTATCTGATCCGTTTGATAATAAGGATGTAACTCCGGTTATGAGATATTCTAATGATTGTGGGAATACTTTATTTTGGTTTGGTGATTTTAATGGAGACGGTAAAGTTGATGTTTTTTCTGTCCCACCTAAACTATGTAATGAAGGAGAACCTAATGATTGTGATGAATGCCATCTGGATTATCAACCTTCACAAGAATGGAGTGTATATTTTTCAGAATCTACAACTAGTGCACAATTTTCATCACCTGTAACAGGAAATTTGTTTTGGAGATTTCAACCAGAATATACTAGAATAGGAGACTTTAATGGCGATGGTATGGATGATATTTTTCTCGTGAAAAAAACAACAAACTGCCATTATAGTGTTTGTGATATAAATGCATATATAATTTTCTCAAACGGTACAAGTTTTGAACAAAAAAAACTAATTGAACAACTTTCAGGTTCAATCATATTAAATATGAATACAATACCATTTGTTACAGATTATGATGGTGACAAAAAAGATGAAATTCATTTTATGACTAAAATTGATAATTTGATATATGCTCATCTTGAAGTGCAGGAATATAATAACATATCATCTAGTACAGTAACACCTACTTTATTAGTATCATACGATAATTTTTCTTTTTTCACCTTTCAGCCTTATAAAATAATAATAAGAGATTTTAATGGTGATGGCAAAACAGATATTATAGCTGTTGGTGATAAAACTAACATATATGAATTAACAGGCAGTTCATTTACTACAATTTGCTCAGAACTGGGATTTCCAACAAGGTGGCATGATATATACCCTGGCGATTTTAATGGGGATGGAAAAACGGATTTGTTGACTTTTACCAGTGATAATAAATGGCATTTAAACTATGGAACAGGTTCAGGCTTTAGTTGGCCTGAAGTTTCAGATAGTGATTTACCTCTTATAAAAGACCCGTCAAATACAGAGAATAATTATTATATTGGCGATTTTAATGGGGACGGTAAATCTGATATTTTTGAATTTTTTAAACAAAGTTCTGATGCTACTAAATTATATATTCATTATAGTAAAGGGCTTGAATCAATAGACAAACCAATATTTGAATCAGAAAATAAAACATTACCATTGACTGTTGGTTTTTATGGTTACATAGATCGTTATAATCCTCGCCACGGGCCTTATGGTGATTTTAATGGTGATGGGAAGCAGGATGCATTTTATAGTATTGGTTATCCATATACAAAAATTATGTACTTTCATAGAGACGAACAAAAACATCTTGTTCATAAAATAACTAATGGGTTTAATCAAATAACCCAGTTTGGGTATAAGCCTATCACAAGTAGCAGTGTTTATATGGTTGATGATGATATATCAACTTATCCGGAAAGTGTAATTTCCTTTCAAAGACCATTGTATGTAATAAGTGAAATTATAACTCCGGATGGAATCGGAAATAATAATTATACATATTATAAATACCAGGGTTCCAAAATACATAAGCAAGGCAAAGGTTTTCTTGGCTTTTCTAAAGTTATTGCAGAGGTCTTTATTTATAGCGATGGTAATAAAGCAATAGGTGATTGGTTTTTAGAAAAAAAAATAATATCAACCTATGAACTTAATAATACATTTTATTATACTTCTTTAAAAAAAATTGAAATATTTGATTCAGGAGATAATTTATTATCAGAAGTTACTTATACAAATTCTGTTAAAAATTTTGTTGAAGATATGCGTTTTTTTCCTTATGTTAGTCAATCTGTAAGTTATGATAACCTGAGAGACATAACTACTACATCAAATTACGATTATGATGATTTCGGTAACCTTGAAAATCTTACTGTCGGTTACGATAATGTAGCAACAACAGAAACAGAAAATGAATATATAACAAATGGTGCATGGTGCAAATCACGGCTTAGTAAGTCAACAATTACAAAAACCCGCGCAGGAGAGCCGGGTGCATACACAAGAAGTACTGATTTTGATTATTATGATAATGATAAGGGGCAGTTAAAATCACAAATTAATGACCCCAGTATGAGTAAAAGTGTTACTACTTCATACCAGTATAATGATTTTGGTAATATAACCGAAATAAGAACATCTGCAACAGGATTAACAGACCGTTTTACTACAATGGAATATGACAATAAACAAAGATATGTAACAAAAACTACTAATGCTTTAGACCAGTCTGTTAAAATGGACTATGACCATTTATTTGGTAAAGTAGCTAAAGAAACCGGTATAGATGAATTAACAACATATTACAAATATGACGGCTTTGGCAGGTTAAAAGAAATTATCTCACCCGACAACCATAAAACATACATATCAAACCATTGGGCTACAGGAGGGGATGTTCCTGCAAATGCTGTTTTTTATAAATATACCCAGGTTCCAGGAATGTCTGACACAAAAGTATATTACGATGCCTTTGGTCGTGAAATTAAAACAGAAACTGAAGGATTTAACGGAACTGTTTATGCTGATAAAGAATACGATTCAAAAGGACAATTATACAAATCTTCATTACCATATTATTCAGGAGATACACCTAAATGGACAACATATTATTATCTATTTGATGGTCGCATTGATTATGAAGATTACGAGGGATTAATAACTAATTATGATTATACAGGAAAAACTACTACAATTACAAATCCAGCAGGACAAAGCTTTTCCAAAAAAATTGATGCATCAGGTAAAGTTGTAGAAGCAACAGATATGGGTAGGACAATAAGCTATGATTACTGGCCATCCGGCCAGGTTCTAAATATTACTTCTTTAGGCAGTAACGTTCATATTAAGTATGACGATTATGGACGCCAGGAAAAACTTATTGACCCTGATGCAGGTGAAATTAATTACATTTATAATGCTTATGGTGAATTAGAATCACAAACCGACGCCAATGATAATACATATATTATGGAATATGATGAACTGGGGCGGCTAATGACCAAAACCGGACCTGAAGGGACAACTGATTATTCATATTACAGTACAGGTAAAGGAATTTGGCAGCTTTCTTCAGTTTCAGGTCCAAACAGCATTTTAAACTCATACAAATATAATAAGTTTGGCGAACTTATTCAGTTAACTGAAAATATCCAGGGCGAAATTTTTATTACTTCGTTTAATTATGATGAATATGGCAATAACACAAAAATCATATATCCTTCAGGTTTCGGCACAAACAAAAACTATGATGAAAGGGGATTTCTTTTTGAAGTTTCACGGGCAGATAACGGTAATACTGTATGGAAGCTTGAACAGATGAATGCACAAGGACAGCCACAGATATATTACTTAGGTAATAGCCAGCTCCCCGACTATCGCACATTAATACAATATGACTCTTATAATTTTATAGAACATAAAGAAACTTATGTATGTGGAAATAATGTACATAATATGGATTATAATTTTGATATATACTCAGGAAACCTTGATTACAGGAGAGATAACAGATACGGGCTTACTGAAGACTTTACCTATGATAAAAACCGGTTACAATCTTCTTCTTTAAATGGTACACCAGTTTTAGATATGTCATATTACAATAATGGCAATATAGAATATAAATCTGATGCAGGCAATTACAAATATGAAGGCATACAAACACATGCAGTAACAAAAATAGAAGGCAATCCCGTAAACATTGGTAATATGGCACAGTTTATTACATACACACCATTCAATAAAGTTGATTCCATTGACGAATATGTTTACCAAATGCAGTTTACTTATGGCCCCTACCGAGCACGTAAAAAGGTAGATTCTTATGAATACGGAGTCTTTAAATCCACGAAATATTATTTGGGAAATTATGAAAAAGAAATCTCAGGCAGCGATACAAAAGAAATACATTACATAGGAGGAGTTGACGGATTAGCAGCAGTGTATATTATTGAAAATGGAATTGGAACACTGTATTATGTATGCACCGACCATTTGGGTTCAATTGTAGCATTAGTAGATGAAAGCGGAACCATTATTGAAGAACACAGCTATGATGCCTGGGGCAGAAGACGTAACCATGCAACCTGGATATCCCCTGCAACCTGGACTTATGACCAGGAACCGGGTTTACTAACAAGAGGTTTTACAGGGCACGAGCATATAGATGAATTTGGTCTTATCAATATGAATGGACGGATATACGATCCAATTCTCGGCACTTTCCTCAGCCCTGATAATTATGTGCAGTTCGCTGATTTCAGCCAAAGCTTGAACAGGTATTCTTATGCTCTGAATAATCCGTTGGTTTATGTTGACCCGGATGGGGAAATATTTTGGGTTCCTGTACTTATTGGTGCTGCTATTGGTGCATATAGTGGATATACAATAGCAAACGCATATGGGTATGATTTTACAGATTGGCAAACTTATGGATATATGGTTGGTGGTGCTATTGTTGGAGGTGTATCGGGAGGCATTGGTGCTGAAATTGCTGCAGCAGGAGGTTTTATGTCTGTTACTAGCAGTATCGTAGCAAGTTCATATATTTATTCTGTTGGTATGGCAACCTTAAGTGGCGGTATGACAGATTTAGGTGTTAGTTTTGGAGTTGGTTCGTATAATATTTCGCAGGATGAATTAGGTGGTTTATGGAAGTGGAGTGACAACACCACAATGGAGAATATTGGATATACATTCGGGGCACTTGCTAATGTTTCTGATGTTTTGAGAGGCTTTAATAGTGGCACAATTCAAGTTCAAACTGAAAATAACCCAATTACCGGTGGAACAGATCCCGATTTGATTAGTCATACACAGGTACTTACAAAGGATGGTACAAGTCTTATAGATTTCGGACCAACAGGAGATGTTTACAAATTTGATCCTGCTGTTAATAATTATGTCAATTACTCATCATGGGGAAGATATTCTCAAACAATTGACATACCTGGAAATAAGATCGTTGTTCCTCAATATCTTTCTGGAGTAAATCTTAAAAGATTAACTGCAATTAGCAATCGATTAAATGAAAATCCAGGCCGATTTAATTTTTTACTAAGAAGTTGTTCTCAGGTTGCAGCGAGATCTTTAACTCTATCTGGTGTTCCAGTTATCGGTATTCATCCATATATTTTAAGATTAAATATCGCATTAATTAATGCCGGTGTACGTCCATCTTTATTTTCATATTATTTACAACAAGGATTTTGAAAAAGATATTATTTATACTTTTATCTTATTTTTTATTAATTTTTTGTCTTGATGCTCAAGACGCTAAACAAATAAGCGAAATAAAAGTATATAAACAATTCTTTCGTGGAGGTAAGCTTGTATGGCTTTTGAACGCGTTTAAATCTCCGGATGAAGCAGGTGTAGATACTACGAATATTATCAATACCCTAAATTTTGATATTACACTTCTTAAACAATACCTTAATAACAATAAAAGAAGAAAAATCCCTGCAATTAAATTTGGAAACATTGATTTTGCAGGTGAATTATTTTCATCAGATAGTAAATATTATTTTTTTATAACAAGCTATGGAAAAAATAAATTGTATATAATTAAGGATGGTTTTGAATCAAATGATATTGAAAACATGTATGTTATAAAATTTTTCAAACCATTTTTATCAAACAATTGAGAACTATCGTACTTTTTTTTATAATTTTGTACAAGTACATTATAGGTATTTTGGTGCAATGGCAAATCATACTTATGTAGTATAATTATTTGGAGGGGGTACGGATATTTATGTTCATTCTAAAACTACGAAAAAACCACATGATTGGTGGGGTCATTCCTCAATAACTAATGAATCAGAAAGTATTAATATTTCAGTTGGTCCAGCAGGATATGCTAGATCAAATAACCCGTTTAGTTTAGATAAAGGTGTATTGCAGGAAAACTATGCTGGAAGATCAAGTACTTGGACCATAGAGCTTAAAAATGTTAATAAGCCAATATTAGAAACTTTAACAAAAAATGTAGAAGTTCAAAAAGGACTTTTTGGAATTGGAAAATTGCGTTGGAATGCATATCCATATAGTTGTGTTAATTATTCTGCTAGGGCTCTTTGGGCAGCCGGTGTGCCAACTTTACCTATTAATTTTCACCCTCATATATTAAATTTTCAATTAATGATAAGACAAGCTGGGATTTATGCTTCCCCGTACCTTACTTCATATTAAAAAATTAATTAATAGTTATGCGACTTAGAGAAATGATAATATTATTTATGTTTTTTCTTACAACATGTGAAGCTCAAAATAATATATGTAGCTTTAATGAAGGTCTTTATTACGGGAAAAAAGGAACTGCACACATTTATATAACTAACAAAAATGATACAGCTATTGCTGAAGTTTTTGTGATAATAAAAGGCTATGTTATGAATCCATTAATAGATACACTATACAAAAATAAAAATAGCACTAATGAAATATTTATTGGCAAGGAATCTATTATTTTTATTAAAAGAAACACTTATCACATTAGACAGAAAACTGGAATTATTACACCATTTAAATATAGGGAAAGACAAATAGATTTTAAACCTTGCAGACAAAAAGAACTTAATGAGTATAGAAACAGAGCATATATCTATAAAGATAGAGATAAAATTAGGGAGCTATTTACAAGCTATCTTCCGGACACCGCTACAACTAGGGCGATCAACTATTTTTACAACTCATTATATAAACATTCGGTTGAAACTTTAGCAAGAACATTACAGCATAAAGAATTTATAGAACAATATCTTTTAATCAGAGAAAAAACTATACAGGAAATTTTTAAAAATAAACAATAGCTTGATTTATTATTCATATACCGAATACTTAGGCTCAATATTAGTCATAACCGATAAAGACGGAAATATAGAAGAAGAGGCAAACTACGATGCCTGGGGAAGAGTGCGTAACCCAGATAACTGGACATACAGCGGGACACAACCTCTAAGCATACTTTATCGCGGATTTACAGGTCACGAAATGCTGCCGCATTTTGTATTAATAAACATGAATGGCAGAATGTATGACCCGGTTACAGGTCGTATGCTTAGCCCTGACAATTACATCCAAGGCCCCAACAACCCGCAAAATTATAACAGGTATGTTTATGCACTGAATAATCCGCTTGTTTATACGGATCCGGATGGAGAGTGGGTTCATTTAGTTGTTGGTGCAGTAGTAGGTGGTTTTATGGGTTATATAGCTGGTGATATGGCAGGGGCTACAGGTTGGGAATTGGCAGGATATATTGGTGTTGGCGCATTTGCAGGAGCATTAGGTGCAGGTGTTGGAGCCGGTGTAAGTTCCACAATTGCTGGAGGTTCGTTTGGAGCAGGATTTATTGGATCTTCAACAGCAATGACAGCAACAACAAGTTTTGCAACAGGAGCAGCTATTGGTGGAGCAGGAGGTTTTAGTAGTGGTTTTGTTGCTGGAACAGGTTTTAGTTTAATGCAAGGACAAAATTTTGATCAGGCTTTATGGAGTGGTACGAAATCAGGATTTATTGCAGGTATATCTGGAGCATTAATAGGAGGGATTACTAGTGGAATTTCTGCAAGTACAGAAGGTAGAACTTTTTGGACAGGCGAAACAAGACCTGCTAATGCTTATGCAAGCTTTAAAGGGCAACCGTATTCAATGGACCGCGTAAACCGGTTACAAAGCGCTGATCCTGATTCATGGGAAGGAAGATTGTATGATTACCGCGGCGGATATTGGAAAGGAGTAAAATATAGTATAGAAAATCCTATTCACCCTACAGATTTCTCTGGTTATGTGACTAAAACAAAAACAATTCCTGTTGCAGGATTTAAAGGAGAATTGCAGTTCCGTTATTTTGGAGATGTTCCTACTGGAACAAGTGTTACAGTTTCTTTTAATGGTAATACTGTATTAACAATACCTCCAGGAGAATATTTTCTTGTTCCTGGAACAATTCCTGCAGGCACTTCAAGTGTTACAATTACATTTTCAGGAAGACCAACTGGTTTTCTTAATGTTTCAGAACCATTAAGATTTCAAATAACAGGATTTTATCCATAATAAATTTAAAAAATGAAATATTTGTCTGTATTATTTATACTTTTCTATTATTTCCCTATTGTTGGTCAAAATTTAGTTTTAAACCCGAGTTTTGAAGAATATTTATCATTACCTCCAAATAATTTCGTAGACCCGCTTGTATATGATTTTTATTGTAAATATTGGTATAGTTCAGATTGCACTTCACCTGATTACTATAACTCAGATAATGAGAATAAATATTTTAGTGTACCAGAAAATTTATTTGGGTATCATCCTGCAAAATCAGGTAATGGATATGTTGGAATTTGTTTGTTTTATTGGGCTGGTTCAATGGAACATATTAGTGGTGAATTAATAAAACCACTTATAAAAGATAAAAAATACAGAGTAAGTTTTTACATACGCTATGTAGGTGCTTCAAGTTATTTCATTAGTAAGGATATAGGTGCTTATCTTTCAATAAAAAAATATCCGTTTAATGATTTATTAACTCGCTGGTATCCTTTAGTTTTTGACGAAAATCATATAGCACAAATAAAAAATAATAATGGATTTTTAAAAAATGATACTTTATGGAAATTAATCTCTGGTGTATATGTTGCTAAAGGAGGTGAAAAGTATATAACTATTGGTATGTTTTACCAGGAAGGGTTAAATAAACGTATTAATAAATTTATTCATAATCATTTAGATAATCATTATAATTTTTCTGAAAAAGAAAGGAAGTTCTTTAAAAAAAATCAAGATATATTATTAATAAATCCTAATTATTATGTTTCAAACGAATATTTAATGAAAATACAACAAATAGTTATGTCATATTACTTTATTGATGAAGTTTCAGTAATACCTATTGATTATGAAGGTAATGAAATAGTATTATATCCAGAACTATTAGAGAATGAAACAAAAACGAAAGATAATGAAATAATAAATATTGATAGTTTAGAAGTGGGAGAGTCTATAACCTTAAAAAATACTTTTTTTCAAAAAGGTAAATCAGAGTTATTACCTGCATCATTTTTAAATAAGCTTGTAGATATTATGCAAGCAAATGAAAAAATTGAAATAGAAATATCTGGTCATATTTATTATAATCCATGTATAGATAGATATTATAATGAGTTACCAAAAATGAGAGCAAAGGCTGTAGTAGATTATCTTATAAGTAATGGAATAGATACCGAAAGAATTATATATAAGATATATAGAATTAGTAATTCAATTGAAAGTAATAATAAAACAGAAGAAGGCAGGGAAGAAAACAAAAGAGTTGAAATTACTATTTTAAAAAAGTAATTATAGTGTCCTTTTCAAAACTTACTTGCTAATTTAATTTTTTTTAAACCGCTAATTACAATAATTTATTTTCTAAATTAACCAAAAATATATTGTAAATTTACACCCAAAATAAACAGTACAACTGTACTTATATGACTTATACCGTAACTTGCAATATAGAAAACAAATCCGATGCAGGAGCAGGTGATTATGAATATCATCCAACCAAGCTACATTCCGTAGAAAAAATAAACGATGCTACATCAAATATCAGCACAAACGAACAACAAATAGACTATACAAAATTTAACAAAGCAGAAAAAATAACTGAAGGTGACTATGAACTAAATATTATTTATGGACCAGAAAACTACCGTAAAAAAACAGAGCTGAAAGAAAACGGACAAACAATAACAACAAGATACTATGCAGGCAACTACGAAAAAGAAATAACTCAGAATGGCACAAAAGAATATCACTATATTTCCGGTCCATCCGGCTTAATAGCTGTTTACATAATAGAAAACGATGTTGGAGAGTTATATTATACTATAACCAATTACTTAGGTTCAATATTAATCATTACCGATAAAGACGGCAATATAGAAGAAGAGGCAAACTATGATGCCTGGGGAAGAATGCGTAACCCTGATAACTGGACATACAGCGGGACACAACCTCTAAGCATACTTTATCGCGGATTTACAGGTCACGAAATGCTACCTCATTTTGCATTAATAAACATGAATGGCAGAATGTATGACCCTGTTCTCGGGCGTATGCTCTCACCGGACAATTTTGTGCAAGACCCAGGCAATCCGCAATTTTATAACAGGTACGCTTATTGTCTGAATAATCCATTGAAATATACTGACCCGAGTGGAGAGTTTATTTGGGCTATAGTTGCGTTTATAGTTCGTGGAGGTTATGATTTATTAACAAACAATTGGCAAGGATGGGAAGGTTCGGGGAAACCGGCAATTATGTGGGGATTAGCAGCAGGGACGGGATATTTAGGAAAATATGTTGCTTCATCAGGAATACCATTTGCTAACACCATTGCCATAATGGAATCTTCAACAGCGTTTAGTGGTGGGATGAATGTAGTTACAGGTGGAGAATCGGATTTAGTGGTTAGCTTTGGAGTTGGTTCGTATAACCTTTCGCAGAGTGAATTAGGCGGTTTATGGAATTGGAGTGACAACACCACAATGGAGAATATTGGGTATACATTTGGGGCAATGGCTAATCTTCAGGATGCATTTGCTCTTATTGGAGGAGGAGAAAATATAACTATTAATTCTAAAAAGATTAAAAGAAAAAATTATTATGGACATTCTTCTGTAACAAATGAATCAGGATCAATTGATATTTCAGTCGGCCCTGAAGGATATGCCAGATCAGACAACCCGTTAAGCCTATATAAAGGGGTATTACAAGAGAACTATGCTGGACTACCAGAGACTTGGAAAATAGACCTTTATAATGTTAATAAGCCTATCTTAGAGGCTATTTCAAAAAATGTAGATAAAGGAAAAGGTCTTTTTGGAATAGGTAAATTAAAATGGAATGCATATCCATTTAGTTGTGTTAATAAAACAGCACAGTCTCTTTGGGCAGTTGGGATTCCAACATTACCAATAAATATTCATCCTCATATATTAAATTTACAGTTAATGATCAGGCAGTATGGAATTTATTCATCACCTTATTTAACTACATACTAATATCAGATACATATGAGAAATTTAATATTATTATTTACAATATTTGGTTTTTTATATGAAACGCAAAATAATGTTAAAAAATTTAATGAAGGTCTTTATTATGGAAAAAAAGGAACTGCACATATTTATATTACTAATAAAAATGATACGGCAATCGCTGAAGTTTTCGTAAAAATTAAAGGTTATGTAATGAATCCATTAACAGATACATTATACAGAAATAAGAATACTCCTAATGAAATATTTATTGGAAATGAATCTGTCATTTTTATAAAAAGAAACACATATCGAATCAGGCAGAAAAAGATGATTACTACTCAATTTAAATATAGGGAAAGAACTATAAATTTTAAGCCTGACAAACAAGAAGAACTTAATGAGTGTAGAAATAGGGCGTACCTATATAAAAAAAGAGATGAAATCAGGCATCTAATCGGAAATCAAATTAAGGATTCTGCCATAAGTAAAGCAACCAATTTTTATTATAATTCATTATATGATTATTCTATTGATAATTTAGCTAGATCTTTACCACATGAGGAATTTATAAAAAGATATGCGGAAATCAGAGAAAAGATAATGCGTGAAATTATTGAAAATTATAATAAATAATTTAGAATTAATAAAGTGGCAAAAGTGAGGTGTAATGTTCTTGGTTTTAGTTGTGGGATCCTTTAAAATATACTGACCCGGATGGGGAGTGGGTAAACTTTGTTATTGGGGGTGTGATGGGAGGTATTAGTGGAATTTTAACTGCACAATCTGCCGGTTATGATTTCGGAGATTGGGAATTGTGGGCATATAGTGTTGTCGGTTCGGGAATTGGCGTTCTTTCGGCAGGAGTTGGCTCAGCATTAGCAAGCGAAAGCTATGTTCTTGCTGCAACAGCAAGCGGCGCTGTTAGTGGGGCAGGAATGAGCACAATGTCAGCTTATGCTGGTGGCGCTAGAGGTGGAGAATTAATAGAAGCGGGCATGGGCGGAGCATTTAAAGGTGGTTTAACTGGTTTTGCCGGTGGTACTGTAGGTGGTGCGATTGGAGGTGGTTGGGGAGCCTTTGCAGGAGGTGCTACTGCCGGAGGATTAGGAACAGCAATGAGCGGAGGTTCTGGTGAAGACATATTAATGGGAGCTGCTTTAGGTGGTGCATCTTCCTATGGAATGTACCATTTACAGGGTGAAATTGGATATTATAAATATCGTAGAAGTGGAGTAACGTTTGATGGAAAAACATTAAGCTATAGACAGTTTATGGGTATGAGTGCAGACTTCCAAAGATCAAAATTTTGGGGAAGAGAATTCGGTGGTTACTTATTAGAAGGAGGTGGTTATAAACATAGTTATGGAACCCATCCTTTATTAAATCCAGAAGGAGCTACAAGGTGCGACCTAGGAGGAGATTTAATCTATTCAACAAAAACTTGGGCTTCTTTTCATGCTCACTGGGGCGAACCTGAATATCATAGTCCGAGAGATTATAAATTTGATAGTAGATGGATGCGAAGTTCTTTTGTTATTAATAAATATAATGCTTCTTTTAATTATTATCCACCTCCACATACAGGAGGAGGTTATACCACAACATTTACAGGAAATTTTTATCGTTACCCATATTATTTTGGTTTTTAACTTTAACATCTTAATTATGAAATATTTAATTTTAATACTATTATTTTTTAAAATTCAGTATGCTTTTTGTCAGGATGACTCTGTTCAACTTTCAGATTATAGGGGTGAATATATTTCTATGATTAGTCTAATAGCTACACCTGAAAAATATAATAATAAGAAAATTATGGTAGATGGTTATTGGGTTAATGATTTTGAAAATACAGCTTTATATCTCCATGAAGAATATTATAAAATAGGTATTGATAAAAATTCTATTTCAACCGTTTTTCCTAAAATTTTTTTTACAAAATATGATCTTAAACCAAATGATTTTAGATGTAAATACGTAATAATTACAGGAATTTTTAAAAACTCAGGTTCAGTTATAAACTCCGGTATAATAAAAGTTACAAGTATTAGACCATTATACATCTTTAGGGAATAATTTTATTATAATTATTGTTCTTTGAAATAAATTTGATGTTATTTTACCATTATAGCTTAGTATATAGTTAAGCAAGTAATATATTTTGTAAATTTACACCCATAATAAACATTACAACTGAACTTATATGACTTATACCGTAACTTGCAATATAGAATACAAATCTGACGCTGGCAATTACAAATACGAAGGCACACAGCCACATGCAGTAACAAAAATAGAAGACAATACCGGAACCATTAGTCCTATGCTGCAGGATATTACTACATACACACCATTCAATAAAGTTGAGTCAATTTTTGAATTTTTTTACGAAAAGCAATTCACTTATGGACCATTCCATGCCCGTAAAAAGGTAGATTCTTATGAATACGCCGAACTTAAATCCACGAAATATTATCTTGGAAATTACGAAAAAGAAATCTCAGGTGGAGACACAAAAGAAATACACTACATAGGAGGACCCGCCGGTTTGGCAGCAGTATATATTATTGATAACGGAACAGAAACACTGTATTATGTATGCACCGACCATTTGGGTTCAATTGTAGCATTAGTAGATGAAAGCGGTACAATTATTGAGGAACACAGCTATGATGCCTGGGGCAGGAGACGTAACCCTGCAACATGGACTAGCCCAACATCCTGGACTTATGACCAGGAACCGGGGTTACTAACAAGAGGTTTTACAGGTCACGAGCATATATATGAATTTGGTCTTATCAATATGAACGGAAGAATGTATGACCCGGTTTTAGGTACCTTTCTCAGCCCTGATAATTATGTACAATTCCCCGATTTCAGCCAGAGTTTGAACAGGTATTCGTATGCGTTAAATAATCCGTTGGTTTATGTTGACCCGGATGGGGAGATATTTTGGGCTCCTGTACTTATTGGTGCTGCTATTGGTGCATATAGTGGATATAAAATAGCAGAGGCACGGGGATATGACTTTACAGATTGGGAAACATATGGTTATATGGCCGGTGGTGCTGTGATTGGTGGTGTTTCTGCTGGAATAGGTGCTGAAATTGCAGAATTTTCTATTCTTGCAGGTACAATCTTTGGATCTGTATTGTATTCTACGGGAATGGCAACGTTAAGTGGCGGAATGACAGATTTAAGTGTTAGTGGTGGCCCGTTCAATTATAATATGACTCAAAATGAATTTGGCGTTGGTTGGGGTCCTGTTGATTATAATATAACAACTGGTGAACTTGATTATATTTTTGAAGAAGGTAATGATTGGTTTCAAAATACAATGTATGCTTATAACACTGCAATGATAATAGTCAATCATCCAGAATTATTTAAAGCAGATCCTAACAAAACATTTTTAGGAAAAACCTGGCAAATTTCAAGTAGATTTACATGGGAGTTACCACAAACAGTTACAGGCATGATAGCTTATGATTTTTATACTTCTTTTGGAGGAATTCCGGGTATAGAATATCATAAGGGAATTACTTTCATTAAAAGTAAGCTTATGCCAAAAGGGGCTGGGGTATCCTTAAGTAATTATGTTATTTTAAATAAGAAACCTATAGTATCTTTATATAAGCATGAATTTGGACATACTTTTGAAAGTCGATGGTTAGGTCCATTATATTTACCTGTTGCCGGGTTAGGTAGTGTTATAGGATTTACTTGGGATTTTATAACGCGTGGCGGTGGGTTTAACTATTATATACTTATGGAAAAATGGGCAGATCAATTAGGTAATAGATGGTAACTTATTTATTGTTAATATAGATAATTTTTTATTAAGTATGAAATCAAAATGAAAAATATAAACATATATTATTTAATTATTTTTATTTCTCAAATATTAACCGGTTGCGAGCCTACCAATTGTATTTATATTAGAAATTTCAATGATATACCTATTTCAATTCAAGTAAATTGTAGAAAATTAAATAACGTTGATGCATTCTCAGATAGTGATAGTATTTGGTTTACAAAAAAAATTGTAGATAAAATTGGTTGGTATTCATATCTCGATCTTAATTATAAAACTGCTATAACACGGTTAGATAGTAATTCCTATGAAGTTACCTTAAATAAAATATCAACATCTTTAATTATACCTAAGACAATAATACCAGAAGAAATAATAATAAATAAAGATAATTATATTGATACTATAAAACTATTTGTTGGAAAAAACAATAATATTCAAGAATTAAAAAAGTGCGGTAAGATAAAAAGAAAAGGATTTTGGATAACTACAACTATAATAGATTTGAAATAGATTAAATTGGAGTCTTACTTTTATAGATAGGCTTTTAATCAGAAATGCTATCATTTTATACTCTCCTGCTCAGGATATGTCATCTTAAGTAAAATAATATATTTATTTGTAATCAGAAAAAGCAAGTTTCAATATATAGTAATATTTTTGTAAATTTACACTGGCAGTTAATAAAACTTATGCAGTTTATATGTATTATACTGATAATATTAACATAACATACAAATCCGGTGCAAGTAATTACAAATACGAAGGCACACAGCCGCATGCAGTAACAAAAATAGAAAACAATACAGGAACTATTAGTCCTATGCTACAGGATATTACTACATACACACCATTCAATAAAGTTGAGTCAATTTTTGAATTTTTTTACGAAAAGCGATTCACTTACGGACCCTTCCATGCCCGTAAAAAGGTAGATTCTTATGAATACGGAGACTTTAAATCCACAAAATATTATGTGGGAAATTATGAAAAAGAAATATCCGGAAGTGATACAAAAGAAATACATTACATAGGAGGAGTTGACGGATTAGCAGCAGTGTATATTATTGATAATGGAATTGGAACACTATATTACGTATGTACCGACCATTTGGGTTCAATTGTAGCATTAGTAGATGAAAGCGGAACCATTATTGAAGAACACAGCTATGATGCCTGGGGCAGAAGACGTAACCATGCAACCTGGATATCCCCTGCATCCTGGACTTATGAGCAGGAACCGGGGTTACTAACAAGAGGTTTTACAGGTCACGAGCATATAGATGAATTTGGTCTTATAAATATGAATGGACGGATATATGATCCAATTCTCGGCACTTTCCTCAGTCCTGATAATTATGTGCAATTCCCTGATTACAGCCAGAGTTTGAACAGGTATTCTTATGCGTTGAATAATCCGTTGGTTTATGTTGATCCGGATGGAGAAAGTGTATTCTTACTAATTGCTTTTACATTAGCTGGTGCATATTTAGGGGGAGTTGGTGCAAATTATGGTGAATTTAACCCAGCTCAATGGGACTTGGAAAGTGCTGAAACTTATTTAGGCATTGGGTTCGGAGCCTTATTTGGATATGTTGCTGGCTATGGAATTCTTCATTCAGAAACTGTTGGTTTAGCTGTAGGTATTACTACTTCTGCGGGTGGATTATTTTTAGTCGGTTCCGGTTCTGATTGGTCGTTTCAGTGGACAACAACTGCTGGTGGTGGTGGAGAAATCCCCCTTCAGGAGGAAAAAGGAATACCGCAAATAACCTCTGTTAACCGCCCTGAGTACTATGACGAAAGGTTTTATCATGGAACAGAAACTGAAGCTATTGAAATACTTGTCGCTTCTTCTAAAATAAAAAATATGGAAACAGCAGTGTATGAATTAGAATATGGATATTATTATGAATATACATCTGGTTATCGAAAAATTAGCGCTTCAGAACCATATATTGGTGATGATTTGGTAATTGGTTATGCTGATGGTTATTATATTACATATTACGAAAACACATTGGAACAAGGTAGAGCATATAGTGCATTTGAAATGAATAAAGGTTTATATATTAGATATGGATTTATGCAGACAACATGGGTGAATCAGTTTTATCATACTCATGCAAATAATACTCCCTTGGGATATTATGACCCATTTCAAGATTTAGTGCCTTGTTGGGCAGTTGGATGGGATAAGGTTAAAAGAAATAATATTATTTATTTACCATCAATTGATGCATGGGGTAATTAATTTAGGATTGTGATGAATTACAAAAGAAAATTAGATATTTTATTTCATTATCTATGTAGTAAATTATGGATTAGTTTACTTTTTATGTTTTTTATAAATAATATATGTAAAGCAACTAATATTGATACGGCAAATATAGCAGGTTATAGCTTAAATTTTATAGATAGTTTAGTCAATGACTATTATAAATCAACAAATAAAAATATTAATTTTCGTGTTGCTGATGTTTGCATTGAAAAAAATACAATGCTAAATTTGGATGTTATTATTATAAGTGACTGTCCCATTTATCCGCGTTATTGTTGCCCTGATTTTTATTTTTACTTTAATAATCATGGAATTATTATATTTTTATATCCACCAACTTTTACTATTAGAGACAGTTTATGGATAAAGGATTTTATTAATACCTTTCGGTGTTGTTTAGTTTTTTATGATGACTGGTATGATACTTATAACCCACCAATCTATGAATATTATATAAAAAACAATAAAGTAATTGATAAAAAGGAGGGGTATATAAGAAATAACAAAATTTGGAATCATTTACTCAAGGTATATCCTCCTTTCAATAAACCCGAAGTTTTTAATCGAGAATGAACAGTAATTCGGTATAATAAAGACTTTGATACTAAAATATACCAAGATTACGTAAGGAATAAAAATACATTAAACTTATGATTAAAAAAACAACAATTATACTATTGTGCTTAATTTTTGTTTCTTGCACTCCTAAATTAGCTTTAATTAATGGGGGAAGAATTGATACTAATATAGACTTAATCAAAGACATTTATATTTTTGGCAAAAATGAGGATCTACCTAAAGGAACTAAAATTTTGGGGGAAATAGAAACAAAAGGGAATTTCTTCACTTCAGAAAAGTACAAGGTAAATGAAGCTATTGAGTTAATAAAGAAAGGAACTGAACAATTAGGAGGTAATGCTGTTAGGATTGAAGAAATAAAGTTTCCCGGACCTTTTAAATCTAAAAGTTATGATATAGTCGCTGTTGTACTATTAATAAAAGAATTGCCAAAACGAAACTTTGAGATAGTAACTGAATCATATGATAAAGAAGGAGTATTTGTAAAATTATATAGACCTAATATACTATTTGGTTCTGGTTTATCATATCCTGTTTATCTTAATAATAGTTTTATAGGTGGACTAGATAATTATAGCAAATTTACTATTATACTAAAAGACAGCACAGATAACTACTACTTACATTTAGAATCTTATGGGGAATTGTATAAAGTTCCAATAATAATCAAAGACAATGTTTTATATATTAAATGTGTAGTTAGTATTAATGGTAGACCTAAAATTGATTTTCCTGAAAAAACAAAAGGTGAAAAAAAATTTGAAAAAATAAAAAACACGCCTTAATCAAGGTGGCTTACAAGTGGAAATGGCTTAAACATGCTTAAAAAAGTTACAGCGCCTAACGGAATAAAAACAGAAAATACTTATAATGAGTATGGGCAAATAGAAACAATAAAAGAAACCATTGAAAGTAATAACTATACATCGCAATGAAGTTTTTACCCTTGGTCCAGGTTATCGTTATGACTGGGTACCAGGAACTATGCCAAGAGGAAGTAATATTAATATTAGTATTATTGGTCCTCCTGCTATACGTCCTTCATATTATTGGGGAGTTACTGTTACACCTACTTTTGAATTTAGAATGACAATAAACTATAAGGGAGTGAAAGGAGGCTGGTTATGGTAAGGATAATTATATTGTTAATTGTTTTATCTTATAATATTAATTTATATAGTCAGAATTTAGTATTAAATCCCAGTTTTGAGGATTATTGGTATTTACCACAGCAAGCAAGGAAAGATACATTTTTTTGTAAGAATTGGCATATTCCTCATTTGGGGTTCATTGAATATCATCATAAGCTAAGCAAAATTAAACCTTATAGTATACCTGAAAATACATTAGGAAAACATCCTTCAAAATCTGGTGATGCCTATATAGGGCTAATTCCTTTAACTTGGGGTGGTAGTATGGCACATATCACTGGTAAGTTGAAAGAACCTTTAAAGAAAGGACATAAATATAAAGTTAGCTTTTATGTTCGTTATGCAGGTAATTACTGTTATTTTTATATTTCCACGTTAGGTGCTTATTTTTCTGAAAATTATTTTTCCTTAAATAGTATGGATGTCCCATTTTATAAAGAAATAATTACGCCAGAAATTAAGGCACATGTTAAGAATGATGAAAGTAATTACCTTAGCAATGATACATCATGGGTAGAAATATCAGGATACTATATATCTAAGGGAGGAGAAAAGTATATAACAATAGGAATGTTTTATGAAGAAAAAGTTGATTTAGCTAAAATCAATCAATATATCAAAATAAGTAATAATTTTCGCAAAAGAGAAAAGTTTTATAAAAAAAACCAGGATATACTGGTAATAAATCCTAATTATGTACCAAATAAAAAATTTTATCAGGATAGTCCCTATTATTTTATAGATGATATATGCGTTGAATTAGTAGAGGAAGGTAAATAAAAACCAATTATATTATAATTTTATATCTTTTAAGGGAGCGAAGGGAGGTTGGATATGGTAAGAATAATTATATTGTTAATTGTTTTATCTTATAATATTAAGTTATATAGTCAGAATTTAGTATTAAATCCCAGTTTTGAGGATTATTGGTATTTACCTCAGATATTTACAAAGAAAGATACTTTTTTTTGTAAACATTGGCATATTCCTCATTTGGGGTTCATTGAATATTATCATAAGCTAAGTAAAATTAAACCTTATAGTATTAAACCTTATAGTGTACCTGAAAATATGTTCGGAAAACATCCTGCAAAGTCTGGTGATGCCTATATAGGGCTAAGTCCTTTCGATTGGGGTGGTTGTATGGCTCATGTTACAGGTAAGTTGCAAGAGTCTTTAAAGAAAGGACATAAGTATAAAGTTAGCTTTTATGTTCGTTATGCAGGTAATGCCTGTTATTTTTACCTTGCACCTTTGGGTGTATATTTTTCAAAAAGCTTTTTACCCTTAAATAGTATGGATGTTCCTTTTTATGATGAAATAATTTCACCAGATATTAAAGCCCATGTAAAAAATAATGAAAACATCCTTCTTAACAAAGATTCAACATGGACTTTGATATCAGGATACTATACAGCTAAGGGTGGAGAACAGTATATAACAATAGGGATGTTTTATGAAGAAAAAGTTGATTTAGATAAAATCCATCAATTTATCAAAATAAGTAATAATTTTCGCAAAAGAGAAAAGTTTTATAGAAAAAATCAGGATATACTGGTAATAAATCCTAATTATGTACCAGATAACAATTTTGAACGAGAAAGAACTTATTATTTTATAGACGATGTATGCGTTGAATTAGTCGATGAAAAAAATAGTTTGATTATAAAAGAATAATCCCAATGCAACCGTATCTTACTTACACACCATTCAATAAAGTTGAGTCAATTTTTGAATTTTTTTACGAAAAGCGATTCACTTATGGACCCTTCCGTACTCGAAAAAAAGTAGATTCTTATGAATACAGCGAGCTGAAATCAACGAAATATTATCTTGGAAATTATGAAAAAAAAATATCCGGAAGCAATACAAAAGAAATACACTACATAGGAGGAGTTGACGGATTAGCAGCAGTTTATATTATTGATAATGGAATCGGAACACTGTATTATGTCTGCACTGACCACTTAGGCTCTATAACCGCCTTAGTTGATGAAAGTGGTACCATTGTTGAGGAACACAGCTATGATGCCTGGGGCAGGAGACGTAACCCTGCAACCTGGACCAGCCCTTCATCATGGACTTATCCTGTTGATAATATGCTTGAACCCGGGTTACTAACAAGAGGCTTTACAGGGCACGAGCATATAGATGAATTTGGTCTTATCAATATGAATGGACGGATATACGATCCAATTCTCGGCACTTTCCTCAGTCCTGATAATTATGTGCAATTCCCTGATTACAGCCAGAGTTTGAACAGGTATTCGTATGCTCTTAATAATCCGTTGGCGTATGTGGATCCTGAGGGTGAACTTGCTTGGTTTGTGCCGGTTATTATTGGAGCGGTTGTTGGAGCATATACAGGCGCTTCTATTCAATCTGGAACAGCAGCATTTTGGGAGTGGGAGCAGGATGCTTGGCAAGGAGCAATAGTTGGTGGAATAATTGGAGCGACCGTTGGGCTTGGCGTATCGGCAGGTTTAGCTGCTGGGGGCGCAAATATTACAGGTATTTCAACTGTTGCCACAGGTACTGCAAGTTTTACAGGACCTACTGCAGCTACTACAACAGCTTGGAATATTACTTCAAATGCTTTAATTACAGGTACAGTAAATATTACTTCCTCTTATGCTCAAGGAAGAGGACTTGAAGGAGCATACAAAAGTGGTTTGATAGGACTTGGTGCAGGAGCTATTGGTGGAACAGTTGCATCTGTTATGGAAATGGCTAAATATCAACCTATGATGTCGAGTACAATTAAGGTTCAAAATTATGTAACTGCCGGATTAAGCGGTGCAGGTGACAGGTTGCTTTTGGGATATGAGCAGGGAAAAAGTGACTGGGAATTAGTGCAATACGGATTATTGGGTGCAGGAGAAGGATTACTTACCGCCAATCTTGGAAATAAGATTCTTAATGTTGGTGGTTTGGGTACAACAAACAGAGTGGCTGGTAGGTATTTAAGTTCTTTCCTAACACAGTCAGTTACATCTGTACCTGGGGCAGGGTTAACAGCTTATAGTTACTATATAGCTGGTTTCGCTGGTGTTGGAGGATATAGTCAGCACGGAATTATAACCGGAACAATCGGAGGTTTTGGTTTTTTAATTGCAACCAGCGCTATATATAAAACCATTGTACCAGAGGACTATCCTGCTTCTCCTTATTTACAACCTTATGGTCCGTTTTGAAGATAGCATTTGCAAATAACAATAAATATAGTATAGGTAATTATGTGCCGAGCTTTACAAGTATTAAGTTACTGTAGTTTCCTTTTGTTAGTACTGATGCTTATTCAACATGCTTTCTGTCAATCTATAAGCGATATGATAACATCAGATACACTTAACAGACTTAACAGCTCTGGAAAAAGGATTGGTTATTGGATAGAATACGTAGATGAACGGTTAAAAATTACCAAAAAGGATAAAGCGATATTTATTAGATATGTTTATTACGAAAATGGATACAGAACAAGCTCTGCAGCTTGTATAAACTTTAAGGCAACATTAAAAGTAGATGGAAATCAACCAATAAAGGACTCTGTTGTTTTAATGGATGGAATTTTCCGGATATATAACCGAAAGGGAAAATTGCGAGTTGAGGAAAGTTACAATAAAGGAAAAACAAAAATATTAAAATCCTATTATCCTCGAACTGGGCAAGTAGTAGTACTTATTGATTATACAAAACCATACAAAAATCAGGAATGGAGTGCGCACATAGAAGAATATAATAGAGACGGTTCGCTACTTTTGAAAGGATATCATCGAAAAATTGGCAAAAAGTGGAAAGTAGTACCTTTAGATTACAATGATTAACCTGCTGCATACGCCTAAATGAATGAAAAATTTACTTATGATAATAACCGTTTACAATCATCTTCTTTAAATACTGTTGGCACGGTATTAGATATGTTTTATTACGATAATGGTAATATTGAATATAAATCTGACGCCGGCAATTACAAATATGAAGGCACACAGCCACATGCAGTAACAAAAATAGAAAACAATATAGGAACCATTAGTCCTATGCTACAGGATATTACATACACACCATTTAATAAAGTTGAGACAATTTTTGAATTTTTTTACGAAAAACAATTCACTTATGGACCATTCCATGCCCGTAAAAAGGTGCTTACTTATCCTTAAAACATACAATTGCCTGAAACTCATCAACCACCAAACTTATTTCCCTGCCAAAAATTAACGCAAGATTATTCTCAATATGCCCTGCCGGAAAATCATAACAAACAGGATAATTATACCCGGAAACAGCTTCAGAAATTATTTCATAAGCAGTTTTACCAAAAGCGGGCTTATCATCTTTCATTTCGCTCATTCCGCCTACAATTAAGCCATTTAGTCCGGCTAATTTCCCGCTTAACTTAAAATTGAACATTATACGGTCAATATGATATAAATATTCGTCTATATCTTCAATAAACAGAATTTTATCCTTTGTATCAAGAGCAATATCTGTTCCCTGAAGACTATATAAAACTGACAAGTTTCCTCCTGCTAAAATTCCGTTAGCTGTTCCTTTCCTGTTAAGCTTTTGTGTTTTTAAATTATATTCAATTTTTTGCCCGAACAGTGCATTTTTCAGACTTATTGTGGCTTCATTATCTTTTCCGTCAGCAGGAAAATTAAGAGGCATAGTAGCTTGAAGAGTTTCTACATTAAATTTATTATGAATAAACGAATGTAAAACGGTAATATCGCTATAACCGATGAGCCATTTAGGAGCATTAATAAATCTGTCAAAATTAAGCCGTTCAATAATCCTGATAGTTCCATATCCACCTCTTGCAAAAAGAATTGCTTTTACTGAATCGTCATCTAACATTTTTTGCAAATCTTCGGCTCTTTGCTTATCAGTTCCTGCAAATTGATTAAACGATTGATAAATATGAGCGCCTAACACAACTTCTAAACCC
>SDBV01002482.1_pt1 | contig 27600 bp, 20 predicted proteins | sample 2277081 | NCBI WGS metagenome assembly SDBV01 (sample SAMN10402039, study PRJNA504765) | marine sediment metagenome | isolation source: marine sediment core GS10_PC15, 223 cmbsf | place: Arctic Ocean: Southern Knipovich Ridge | collected 2010 | reverse complement strand
AAGCCCCGTAGCGACTTGGCTGTATCCTAAGAGTCTTCCTAATTCCATAGCTCCTGGTGCTACAGCAAGCATCCCTAGTACTACGCCGGCCACTTTGGCTGCTTGAGGCTCTAGTCTCCTCAAATACTCCTCTTTACTCACCTTCTGGATAGAGGAGAAGATCCACCCCTTGTCGACAAGGTACTGCACTTTCTTCCCTAAGAGCTCCACCCAGGCTCCTCCTATCTCACGAGCAAGCGCTTTTCGTAAACTTCCACGAGTCTCGTATCTCTCAAACCCATTCTCGCTTCTGCGGAGGAAATACGACTTCGTCTCTTCCACCACCTTGATTGCATCAAAAAGACAAGAGCTCTTCAGGTGCTCATGCACTTTCTCTTGCGTCGTAAATCGTTTTCCTTGGCAAACGAAGGTTCCGTTTCGTGTTTCCAGCTCAATTGTTGTGTGGGTACAAATCATCATCGGTCTTTCCTCATGGTTCCTATAATTTTTGCGCTAACCCAAGTTCAGTGGAACTCCGAGCCCAGGAAATTTACATATAGCTTTTATTTCCAATGAACTGAGGGATTTTTAACATGCTGATAGTAAAAAAGATACGATTTCGAGTACAACCAGGGCCTGTTTTCTCCAGCTCTCATTGTAAATAATTTAGTTTAACTCAAGACGTAGTGGAGAATTTGCAAACTCCACGATGAGAAATCACTGAATTTGGGCTAACTGGCGTCAAAGAGAGTTAAACGAACCACTTTTTCAAACCGCGGGTCATCTCCAACATGGTTTTGGATTGTAACACGCCACGACCCTTTTGGAGTTAAGTTAGACAAAACATTATCCTGTTCATCAACCCCAAACTCCGAAATAACACGAGACGGAAGCAAATTTGGTTTACAATGGTTATTCCGATATTCCGCAATCGCTTTAAGCTTATCTGAAGTAGAGGCCCCTTCTACAAGGATATCACTATCGGATAGCATACCTATTTGCTTCTTTTCCCCATTACTATAAGCATATACCTTTGCACAAAAAGAGCCCGTTTGTCCACTTTCTCTTTCAAAACAAATCTTCCGATTCGGCGCTGACCCAGCACCGTACGTATACACATAAGTACCTATTTTTGACATACTTGTAACCCTCGTTTTTTCCGTCACCCGTATTCTAACCTGGAGAAACATTTTCCTGCAACAAAAAAAATCCTTTACATAAATTGTGCCTTGTACTACAATACTTTACATGTCTATACCCGCTTACAACCAAGCCCTGTCAGACGTGCAGTATACAGTTACTGGTAGTTTATTCAAACCTGACCCTATCTACTTATTGGAAAATTTATACGAATTGAGAGAGCTAGACTCCTTGACCTCCCAAGAAAAAGAAAGTATTTTAGAACCTACAATCAAAATACTCACTTCACTTGTCCCAGAAGAGAATTTTTTAGCAAATAAGACCTCTCAAAGCAAGTATTTAATTGAACTGGTTGAGGCTCTTCTTCAGAGAAATCATTTGGTGTATTACAAATCCGCCTACAAAGACTTACTCGCTTTTCAAGCCGTTGTCAACATTCTTCACCATGAAATGCTTTCTAGCAAAATCGGCAACACAGTTGAGCGCACCCTTTTTCCCCTCGCTTCGTGGGGAAATGTACCTGGACCAACTACTTATTGTCCCACAAAACCTCTACCCAAGAAAATATTTTTCGATTTATCTGACAAACCTGTGACGATCGTAAAGCTCCCTGCTAATTTAAAAAATGGAGGAATCGTTGCTTGGTCTTCAATCGGTCATGAAATAGGTGGTCATAGCTTTCTCCGCTCAATTCCTGGCTTACTGGACGAATTAAAAGAAAAAATAGCGACTTCCATAAACAATTTACCTGAAAAAACTTTTAAAAACCCCTCTGAAAAACAAAAAATGGTTGAGTATTGGAAGGCTTGTACTGAAGAACTTGCTTCCGACGTATTAGGCATTCTCAATTTAGGACCAGCTTTTGCCGTTGGTCTTGCTGTTTATTTGAAAGGTCAAAACGAAGACTCCCTAATGAACATAAAAGGAATCTTACACTCAAACGATCTTCCTTCGGCCCGAACTATTAGGCTTGATTCAGACCACTCATCCAAATTTAATCTATACATAACCGATCTAAATAGGGACATTCGATTGCCGAATTCTGGGTATTTTGGTAAGTGCAAAATCGAACAACAAGAATCTATCCTAAAATTTGAAAAACTGTTTATACCCGCCGGCAAACACCCTGTGGATATCCTGAGAATATTTGCCGTCTCTGAAGTGATCAAAATTTTGGAAATCGGCGGTGCGAATACGACATATATTGATCTATTGGAACAGTTAATTAAAAATGAGTTGGAAAATTTAGAAGATGGGCAACTCAAGTTTAAAAAAATTTTTAAACTCAACTCACAACTAACCTCTGAAATATTTACCTTCCCCATAGATTCAGCAAAAAAGATCGCAGCTTGCGCAGCAAAATCTGTAGCTACTTCTTCTCTCAACTCTCTCGGAGGGGATACACTCCAAAATTTGATTTCCTGGAATGTAGTAGACGAAAATATCGTAAAGAACATTCGCGCACAATTCTCCAAAACACTTGTCGGGCTTTCAACTCCACAACTTGCTACTCATGAACAACTTGTAGGACGTCATATTTTAGCCGCTTCAATCTTACAATCTATAGACGGAAAATCAAGAATTGAAGGGATTTTTCACCAAATGAAACATTGGCTCCGAGATGAAGCAAAGAAGACTATTCCTCAAGACAATCTTTTTGATTCATCTGATTCAGAAACTGATTCAGAAACTTCTACAGAAACCCTTGATGAAAAAATGTTCGAGAAAATCCTTCCTGGCCCTGACCAGAATAGCAAAGGGAGTTCTAGTGATGATGATTGAGAAATCATACTCACGAGAGGGTATAGCCTAAACAACTTTCTGTTTGATTGCAGCTGTTTTAATCTCTTAGGGTAAATTTGCTGCGGGGAACCTTCATTCCCTACAGGATTGTGATCTAAACAATTCTGAGGTATAATCAGGTCATAAAAAAGGAAGGTCAGGGTATGATCGGGTTTTTAAAGAAAATTTTTGGAACTTCGCAAGAGCGGGGACTCAAGGGGTTCCGGAAAATCGTGGACGATGTGAACACATGGGAGGAGCAGTACCTATCCCTCTCGGATGAGGAGCTTCGCCAAAAAACAGAAGAGTTCAAAAAGCGTAACTCGGAAGGGGAATCCCTAGATTCTCTCCTACCGGAAGCCTATGCAGCTGTCAAGAATGCCTGCCGAAGACTTTACGGGACGGAAATCCATGTCTCTGGATACGACCAGAAATGGGATATGATCCCCTACGATGTCCAGGTTCTCGGAGCAATCGCCCTTCACAAAGGGTACATTTCCGAGATGCAGACCGGGGAAGGGAAGACTCTCACGGCAACAATGCCGCTCTACCTCAATGCTCTTACCGGAAAGCCTGTCCAGCTTGTGACCGTGAATGACTACCTTTGTAGGAGAGACTGTGAATGGGCAGGTACTGTCTTACGTTGGCTCGGCTTGAAAACGGGTGTTTTGACCAATGACACACCCCAACATCTACGTAAAGAGGCTTACGAATCTGATGTGATCTACGGAACAGCCTCCGAGTTTGGGTTCGATTACTTGCGAGACAATTCTATGGTCTCCACAAGAGAAGAGCAGGTCCAAAGGGGATATTGCTTTGCGATTATCGATGAGATCGATTCGATCCTGATCGACGAGGCCCGCACACCTCTGATCATCTCTGGCCCTACCCCTAAGAGCTTCCAGATGTACGGGGAGTTGAAAAACGGGGTCTATGACCTTGTCAAATTCCAACGCGATTTGTGTAACCGGTTTGCCACCGAGGCGAAAAAGATCCTCGACCCTTATCTCAACCTCGATACTCTTCCAAACAACAAGAAAGAGCTCGAGAAGATCCGAGAAGGGTGCAGGCGCCTTTGGCTTGTGAGCAAGGGGCTCCCCCACAGCAAGATTTTACGGCGTGCCCGTGAGAACCCCGATCTGCGCACCGAGATCGACAAGTGGGATCTCTACTTCCACTCAGACCAAAATAAGCAAGAGAAACTCACCACTCTTGAAGAGCTCTTTATGACGGTCGACGAGAAGGGGAGCGAATTCGAGCTGACCGATAAAGGGATCCAAAAATGGGGAGAGACTTCTATTGGATCTACTTCGGATTTTGTTATGTTAGACCTCGGGGGAGAGTATGCCCATATCGATTCAGATCCCTCTCTTACTTCTGACCAGAAAATGGAGAAAAAACTCGCTCTTGGAGAAGAAGATGCAAAGAGAAAAGAACGTTCTCATAATATCCGCCAGCTGCTTAGAGCGCATCTTTTGATGGAAAAAGATGTTGATTACATCATCCAAGAGGAAAAAATTGTCATCATCGACGAACACACAGGGAGACCCCAACCGGGTCGAAGATTCTCTGATGGCCTCCACCAAGCGATTGAAGCTAAAGAGAGTGTTGAAATCCAAAAAGAGACCCAGACCTATGCTTCGATTACTCTCCAAAACTACTTCCGCATGTACGACAAGCTAGCTGGTATGACGGGAACGGCGATTACTGAAGCTGGGGAATTCAAGGAGATCTACAAACTCGATGTCCTTCAAATCCCGACCTATAAACAGTGTAATCGAGAGGATTTCCACGATGAGATCTACATGACCGAACGAGAAAAATACAGTGCCATACTCAAAGAGATCCGAGAGGCCCATGAAAAAGGACGCCCGATTCTAATCGGTACTGAATCGGTCGATGTCTCGGAAAAACTCTCGCGGATTTTACGTTCGAACAAGATCGAACACACCGTCCTCAATGCCAAACACCATGAGCAGGAAGCCGAAATTATCTCTCAAGCAGGGCGAAAAGGCGCTGTAACCGTTTCGACCAATATGGCAGGGCGGGGAACCGACATCAAACTCAAAGAAGAGGTCACTACTCTCGGAGGACTCCATGTAATCGGAACAACAAGGCACCAGTCACGTCGGATTGACAGGCAGTTGCGAGGCCGTTCTGCACGGTTGGGAGATCCCGGTTCCTCCAAATTTTTCATCTCATTTGAAGATGAATTGATGCGCCTTTTTGCTTCGCCTAGACTCAATGCGATGATCCAGAAATTTCGCCCACCCGAAGGGGAAGCGATCTCAGCAAGTATCTTAAACAAATCGATCGAAACGGCCCAAAAACGTGTTGAGGGACGAAATTATACCATCCGAAAGCATACCCTTGAATACGACGATGTGATGAACAAGCAACGACAAGAGATCTACAGCTTCCGTAATGAGATTATCCAATCTGAGAATCTCTTGCCCTTGGCCCAGGATCTTCTATCTGAAGTATGCCATCTCCTCGCGCAAGAGTTTTTCCAATCAAAATCCGTAGAAGAGAGTTGGAATCCTGAAGGGTTCCGACAATCTCTTATGGCCCACTTCCCCGTAACCTTTGAAGAAAGGTTCTTCGACGATGACCTCCTCTCTGCAGAAGAGCTCGCAAATAGAGCCGCTGAAAAGATCACAGCAGCTTTTCTCCATAAATACGAGACTGAAGTTGGACGAGCCAAAGAAGGGAATCCACAAATCGATACCGACAAAGTTGGGCAGGTCGCGATCCGCTCTGTGATGACTCACAAGGTCGATGAGCTTTGGCAAGATCACCTCCTCACGATGGACCATCTCCGTTCAGAGGTAAGTCTCCGTACAGTAGCCCAAAAAGATCCTCTCGTAGAATTCAAACACGAAGCTTTCAGCCTGTTTCATGACCTCTCCCGTAATCTGCACATTGAAACGGGACGCAACCTCTTCCGCATGGAAATTAGAGCCTTCCATCCTGGACTTTTTGAGCAGATGCTCAACCAAATTACCCTTGAGACAAATCGGATGATCTTTGATGAGATGCCAGAAAGCCCTTCCAATGAGGCCCCTTCTCAGGTCGACAAAAAACCAATCGCTCCCCCCATAATTGCCGATCCAAAAGTGGGGAGAAATGATCTTTGCCCGTGCAATAGCGGGAAAAAATACAAGAAATGTTGTGGCCTTGCTGAAGAGCTTGCATGAACCTTAATTCTTTATTTTAAACCACTTGCGCCAATTCAATATTTACCCTCTTAATAATAGGGAATTTTTTTCTTCATGAATGCTTGAAAAAATTTACTCTTTACTGTAAACGTTTTGTTAATGCACATGAAGTGCATCCTCATCACGAACTTTACCTAAGGAGTCAAAGATGAAAAAAGCACTCTTAATGATGACCCTAATGGGGCTAGTTATTCCAATGTTTGCAAATGGAGCACAGTTTCTTGAAGAGCCAATTCAAGAAAAGAAGTTTTACGACTATTGTAGCATTGGCGAAGAAATGATGCCTGCTAAAAAGTACCACGACTATTGTAGCATTGGCGAAGAAATGATGCCTGCTAAAAAGTACCACGACTACTGCAGCATTGGCGAAGAAATGATGCCTGCTAAAAAATTCTACGACTACTGCGGTCTTGGCGAAGAAATGATGCCTACTAAAAAATACTACGCCTACTGCGGTCTTGGCGAAGAATTGAAGCCTGCTAAAAAATACTACGCTTACTGCAGTTATACAGATGGACTGATGCAAGTTCGGAAGTTCTACTGCCATCCAGAGCAAATAGAGATTTCCGATTCAACGATTCATGTACTTCTAGAAGAAGGAGTTTATGAGATCGATTCTCTTGCAGTCGATCAAGGAGGGATCTATTTTACCGAGAATATGGTCCGCTCCATTAACTGCTGTAGAACAACACCAACCTCATACACGAAAAGTCTTTGCTAAAGAATGACATCAAAAAGGGTGGTGGAGCTTATCTAAAAGCTCTCCACCCTAAATAGAGAAGAGGAACTGCGCCAATTAGGTAGAAATAGGCAAAGCTCTGGTTCCATTGGAGAGTCAAGACACCCTCATGAGAAAATAAAAGAAGAGCCAGAGCAAAGAGCAAGAAAACGGCTCCCGGTAACAGAAGAAGAAGAGCGATCATCTCCTTTCTAGTTGTCAAAGATGAATCTTCCTCAGAAGCAATCTCTTCTTCTTCCACCTCTTCAGAAATAGCTACCGCCTCTTGGCCAAAGATCTTCCCAAAGGGAGGGAGAGGAGAGGCAGGATCATGTGTGGGGGCTGTTTGAAAGGGGCTAGCAAAATCATCAAAGGGCGATTCTTCCCTCTCTTTTCCCTGAGAAAGATCAACACCACAATAAGGACACTGGGCCAAATGGTAGGAAACATCACCATCACAGTTCCAACAGAGCCTCTTTTCGTTTTTCTTTCCCATCTCTCCTATCTGCCCTTTTCTTAAGTTTTACAAAATCAATTTCACCACAGAGGAAAGAAATCCTTCTCTCTGTGCTCTCTGTGGTGGAAAATAAAATTCAAACACGTTTGAGTTAATTCTCTGTAGCCAGCTATATTTTTTGTTTAGGAAGCAACTTGCATTTTATCTGTATTCTAAACAGCGCCTCCATCAACCTCAAGTACAAACTACTTTTTGTTATTGAGAACTTCAGACCGTGAAAAAACTCGCAAGCTGAGTTCTAAGGATTCCACCTACTTTGTGCCTGAGGATGGGAACTTGGGTTAAGTCTTTAAATAGAACCACCTAGTTCAACTGAGTAAGGTTATCGATATCAGCTCCACTTTTAATTGCACCCTTTCAACAGTCCCAGCTTTTCAAAGGGTGGGGGTTTGAGGTATACTGGGGGGAAAATGGAAGGAGTTTAGAGTGGAAAAAGAGTTCTATGATTGTCTGGTTTTGGGAAGTGGGCCTGGAGGGTATGTCGCAGCGATTCGGGCGGCACAAAGAGGGCTGAAAACCGCATTGATCGAAGTGAGGGAACTTGGCGGAACCTGCCTAAACAGGGGATGTATCCCTTCAAAGGCCTTGATATCGAATGCCGATGTACTGAGAAAGGTTCGTGAGGCGCAGAAATTTGGGATCTCTGTTGGAGATATCTCATTTGACTATAAGGCGATGAAAAACCGGAAAGATGAGGTGGTCGGAAAAATCCGAAAAGGACTGACGAGTCTTATCGCGAGCAACAAAATCCGAGTTTACGAAGGATACGGGAAGTTCCTCTCCCCACATGAAATCAAAGTAACAGGAGGAAAAGAGGAAGCTGTCTTAGAGGGGAAAACGATCATCCTCGCTACCGGTTCGGAGCCTCGCGCCCTTCCGAATATGCCCTTTGACTACGAGAGGATCCACGACTCGACCTCCCTTCTAAATATTACCGAGCTCCCCAAAAAAATCCTCATCATCGGAGGGGGGATAATCGGGTGTGAGTTTGCCTGTTTGCACCACGCCTTTGGAGTGGAGGTTACGATTTTAGAGCTTCTCCCCACTATACTCCCGACAGAGGGGAAACACGTAGCTGAAGCCCTTAGCTCCTCGTTTAAAAAGCGGGGGATTCAAATTGAGACCGAATGTCTCATCGAGAACATTCAGAGAACTGATGGGGGAGTCGTGGCCAACCTCCAAGACGGGAGAAAAATCGAGGCTGATAGGGCCCTTGTCTCTGTTGGAAGAAAATTCAACACCGATACGATAGGAATTGAAAAAACAGGAGTTGCTCTCAATCCCAATGGAACTGTCCCCACAAACCAATATCTCCAAACTACTGTCCCCCACATTTTCGCGATAGGAGACATCACGGGGAAATGGCTTCTCGCTCATGTCGCTTCCCACCAGGGAATGATTGCGGCAGATAATGCGGCAGGAAAAAGAGAGGAGATCCACTACAACGCTGTCCCTTCTGTCATCTTCACAGATCCTGAGATCGGAACCATCGGCTATACCCTCGAGGAGGCGATCCAGGAGGGGTGGGAGGTGACTCTTGGGAAGTTCCCCTTCCAGGCTCTTGGAAAAGCCCAAGCAACGATGGAAACAGAAGGGTTTGCCCAAATCGTCACTGAAAAAACGACCGGCCAAATCCTCGGTGCACAAGTGATGGGGTACGGGGCAGCTACCCTCATTGCCGAAATGGCTGTGGCAATCAGCAATGAACTGACAGTCTATTCGATCAGCGAAACGATCCACGCCCACCCAACCATCGCTGAAGCGTGGATGGAGGCAGCCTTTATCGCCACCGACATGCCGATCCACATGCCCCCAGAAGGAAAGTCATGAAACGTTCCCCCTTCGACAGCCGTCCAAAAATCGCCCCTCGGAAGCTCAATGTCCTCCCTGAAAATCCAGATAAAAATTCCTCTGACAGGGCAGTCGGCCCTGGTCGTTTTCCCAAGTGGCTCCACCGCCCGATGCCCAAAGGAAACGCTCTTTGGGAAACCCAAAAGATCGTTTCAGGAAACCGCCTTCCCACCGTTTGTGAGGAGGCAAAATGCCCCAATCTTTTCGAATGTTGGTCCCGAAAAACAGCCACTTTTCTCGCGATGGGCAAAGAGTGCACCCGTAACTGTGGCTTTTGTGATATCGACTTCTCTCGAGCCCCAAAACCTCTCGAAGTCGATGAGCCCTCCCGCCTTGCTGAATCGGCTAAAGAGCTTGGCCTCAAACATGTCGTAATCACAATGGTCGCACGAGATGATCTGCCTGATGGGGGAGCGACCCATCTTGCGAAAATCCTAAAAGAGGTGCGAAAACTCAACCCCGAAGTGACTTTAGAAGTTCTCACTTCTGATTTCTCGGGTGATCGCACCTCTCTTAAGACTGTGCTAGAAGCAAAACCTGAGATCTTCAACCACAATATCGAAACGGTACGAAACTTAAGCTCCCGAGTACGCCACAAGGCTACTTATGAAAGAACCCTCTCTATCCTCAAACAGGCCTCAGAACACACCCCTCATATCCTCACAAAATCGGGGTTTATGGTCGGCTTAGGAGAAACTGATGAGGAAGTGGAAGCTACCCTCCAAGATCTCCAAAAAGCAGGTTGCCAGATTGTCACCATTGGCCAGTACCTCCAACCAAACAGAAACAAACTCCGAGTCAAAAGCTTCGTAACTCCTGAGCTGTTCGAAGCCTATGCTGCGTATGGAAAATCGATCGGACTGAAAGAGGTATATGCAGGCCCTTTTGTCCGTTCAAGTTATAACGCTGCTGCAATCTTTACCCAAATCCAAGCATAAGATGATGTCTCAACCAGATGATTTTTCCGATGAGCCGAATGGCTACTCTTTTACAGATGATGCAATGGAAGGAGATCTCTTCTCTTTAACAGATGAGCTCGATCATCAAATCCTGATGCACCGGGATGCCCACTTCGGAGGAGACTTCCAGGTGATGATCCGCTACTACGAAGAAGAAGGAGTAGGCACCCAACCCGATTTTGAGCTAGACCGCATCGCCTACTTAGTCCAAGTTGAGCAAGAATTGGGACAAGATCTAGCTGCTCTTATGCTCACAGCTCCAGAAGCCGAGCAAGTTGCCCGTGCCCGCTCGACCTATCAACAGCTAAAAGAGATCTACTCTATTGAAGAAGAGAAAAGCCCCTTTCCCCGCCTCCTTGCTGATCTCATCTTGACTGAAGAGGAGGAGCCCATAAGGGAAATGGAAGCAGTTGTGGCCCATGGCAAGAGAATTGTCCCCGAACTTCTCAACCTTTTGAAGACAGAGGAGGTCTACGACCCTCTTTTCCCTGGCTACGGCCTCGCCCCTGCCCTAGCGGCCCACTGCCTTGGAGAGATTGGAGGTGAGGAAGCTGTAATTCCTCTTTTTGAGATGCTTGGCAAGAAGTGTGTCTTTGAGGAAGAAGCGATCTTAAGCGCTTTTGTAAGCTTAGGGGACACGGCCCGCGATTTCCTTATCCAGCAAATCCAAAGCCGCCCGCTTACCCAGGATACCGTCCATGCCGCCTTTGCATTGACTGCATTCGCTGAGGAACTAGACGTGGCTCGTCTTGCATTAAAGACCCTCCAAGACCCAGAAGTCCAGTCAAAGCCCGTTCTCCGCTCCTACCTGCTCCATTCGTGTGAAGTACTCCGTGATCACCCCGAAAAGGAAGTCCTTTTAGAGCTAGCCGACAATCCAACTCTCCTCTCCTCCTTCCGTGAGGAGATTCTCTCCTTCACCCACCACTGGTAGTAGCACTGGAGCTGTATTTGGAGCCTTCCAACATCCATATGTAGCTCAACTCTTCCAAAAACCCATTTTCTGTATATTGTTTTCAACCACAGAGAATACAAAAGAGTCTTTGAGGAGAAATCCTCAAAGACTGGGGGGACCGCTGAAGATACGCTAGGGGGAGCGTTATCCGCGGAACATAGAAGCGACTGTAGAGGCCATGGTATCAGAGGCAGACTTTAAGATACTCATCGCATAGTCGATGTTTTGCTGACCACCTTGACGAAGGTCTTCTTGACGGGAGAAAGCCTGACCGTAGAACTGCGCGTATTGCTCAGCCTCTTTTGAAAGGGCCTGATAGATCCCTTCCTGGCCTTGGTCAACGGAGATCTTATCTTGGTACAGCTTCTCAAAGGCGACCCCGTTGATCCCCTTCTGGAGCATGTCCATCCCCATCATCACCTGGAAGGTTTTTCCCCACCAGCTAGAGAGCTTTTTAGAGAATTGGCTCGCCTTGTCAGAGATCTTTTTCCCCACACGCTCCGCTTTTTTCCCCGCTCCATCATTGTCTTTGTTGATCTCTGCGGTAGCCTCATCAGTATTTTTGTTCGGATCTATCTCTTTATCCTCATTCTCTTCGTCGATCACTTCACCCTCCTCCTGAATCTCTGCCTCCAGATTTATCTTTTCACTCTCATCGTCTTCGCTGATCACTTCACTATCCTCCTCAACATCATCGTTCAAATTTACCTGTTCACCTTTCCCCTCAACACTTTCATTTCCTATTTCCTCATTTTTGTCAGTGTCTCCAGTTTTATTCTGAAACTCATTATCTCCTTGTTGAATTCCAGAGGCCTCATCTTTATATTCCATAAGGGTTCCCATAAACAATCCAGCACCGAAGACAATCAGTGAAGTGAGTCCAGTATAAAAAGACTGCTCTGCCTGGGCTTTTGTTGCTTTACTCTGCTCCTCATAGGCATTTTTGACAGCATGTCCGATTACGGGGGCAAACTTCACTTCCATCAACATACTTTGTGAAGCTTGCTTCCACATGGTGCTCCAGAAGTGACTGTTGGTTTTAGCTTGCAGAGCCAGCACTTTCCCCATAAGGGCGATCATGCTCACCTCTTTTTTCTTCTGAAAGCCTCCAAACTGAGCCCCAGGATAGGGGAGCTTTGGAGAAGAGCTCTCTTCCATTTCCTTCGCGTCTGTTTTTGTGTTCCCTTTTGGATTTGCAGGGAGAACAACGTCTTTTCCCGTTGTTTGCGCTAGTGTGGTCTTTCGGGACTCAGCAAGTTGTGTTTGCTGGTACCGAGAACCCTTATTTTTCTCTAAAGTTTGGAAATTGACATCGGTGATGACTTCCCTTGTTTGATCTGAAATATTGTTACTCATACTTTCTCCTTATTAGGGTATTTTTATATTAAACTTTTAAACAACTTGCCCCAAACCATAAGTGATCCCTTTCCAGGCGTTTGTAATATCCGCAAAGGTCTGTACCACTTGGGCGCTACCGGCTACTTCTTCCTGGAGGACTGATCCTTCCCTTTGGATCACCTTCTGGAAAAATTTGAAGATGATATCAGTCTCTTGCATCACCGCTGTAGCAACTCCCATTTGTCTTTGAAGATGCGCAAGTTGACATCTCTGTTGATACAGAGGACCGGTGTTATAAATTCCGGTGATCAACATCGGCGATCCAAAAACCGCTCCAACACCAAGCTTGAATAAGATTCTCACCATCTTCTTGGCTAAACTAGTAGGGGCATCGTCTTCTGCGACTGCAACTCTAGAAAACGTGCGAGCAATCCTTTGTTCACCATCTTCAAGGCCATTGATGTCTTGAGACATCATCTTTTGGGTATTTTGCATGAACTCGGGAGCTTTTGACTCATTGCCTGCTTTTTCGCTAGCGTCATCTGCTTCCTTTACATCCTCTCCCTCAGCTAACTCTTCAGGCTCTTCTAACGACTGAGGCAATTCAAAAAGCTCACCTGTCATTTCAATCTCTTCAGGAATCATTTCAGCTGTGGCACCACCATCAAAAAAAGTAGCCACAAGACTCACAGCAATCATGACAACGGCTAAGACAATCATAACCGGCTCGAGCCAATCCATAATTCCCGCCTCCTTTTTCTCTTCCTTGGTGATTTTGGCTTGGAGTGTGATGGCAGCCTCTTCCTTGTCGATTGCATCTGTTTGGGTCTTGAGTACTCCGTTAGACATTGTTTCGTCGAGCTGCTGAAGCTCTACATAATCTTCAGTCTGACTCACAACACCACTAGCGATAGCCTTAAAAGCTTTCCCGAAGGCCTCTGCTAGAATCATCAAAGTTTGCACATTTTGTTTCCCCTTAGGCTTAGGAAGGGTGGGGCCCGCTCCTGCAGCAAAGAGAGACTTTTTCCCTGCATCAAGTTTCAACTTCACTTGAGAAGCTTGAGCGACAACAGACGGTTGCCCTTGACGAGCCGAGTTTACAGCTGTAGGAATGATCTCGCTTGAATTAAGAGAACGGTATATATTCTTAAAACTTAATTCATCTAAGGAGTGACTTGCTAAATTATTACTCATAATATTATCTTCTTATTTATTAAGAAATCCCAATAATTATAACAAAAAATTGATTATTTTTCAAGTTTTTTCTTATCATTTAGAGATTTCTTGATTAATTCTACCCGTCCTTGGATCTCCTCGTAGCCGGGCTGCTCCTCGCAAAGCTCGAGCAAAAGGTCGATAAATTCCCTTGCCTCATCAAAGAGGTCTTGCTTCAAGAAAGCGTCGAGAAGGTAGTATCCAGCAAACGGGTTTGGCTCTAAGTTGAGGGCAAGATAGAATCCTGTAGCAGCCTCCTTGTAAGACTTAAGCTGATGGAAAGAAGCCGCCATTCCGAGCACATACCGATAGGTATCTGGAGAAGCTATTGATAAAAACTTAAATAAAGAGACTGCTTCTTCAAATTTCCCTTGGTTGTAGTACCCGTAAGCAAGAGCATACATCTCCTCAAGCGACTCCTCACTTACACCGGTTGCCTCCTTGAGACTCATCCCCTTCTCATTCATCTTCTCCAATACGTCAGCAGCTACTGCTTCTAATTGGGAGTCGTCGAGATTCTGGAGAACTTCAAGAACCTGATTTTTATTATATTTCATTTATTACCTCCAACAAATTAAACAATACACGTATTATATCATCTAAATTATTAAAAATCAACTCCTTTTTTAAGATTGTGTTAGCTTTTTTAAGACTTCTTAACATTTCAAACCCGTTCCGTCCCTTAGTAGCCAACCATTCTAAAATAATGTTATTATAGAAATATGCGAAAATTGTCCTTTTATGTGTATAAATACAGCTACCTTGCCTGGCTGAAACTGAAACAATTCGGCCATTTTCTCTATAAAAAAGGAGGGATAGAGGAGCTCTATTTTGCGTACCGATATCTCACACACAGGTACCACCCTCGTCAATTCTCCCCCATTCATACAGAAGAGAACTTTAAAATTCTGAATAGGATTCCTCTCTCCAAAGGGCTTTCAGCCTCTAGGTCAGGACTCCTCACCCCCCTGCTCTCTAAAGGAGAACAACGGAGATTTTGGATCTGGAATCTCTTCTTATTTGGAGCACCCCAAAAACGGGTAGAACAGGTTGTCCTCTTCACTTTTCTCACGATCTCACTTGAGCTAAACAATCCATTTGACCGGAAAATCCTCAAATTTTTCTTAAATGAGAAAGTCACTCTTCTGGGCAGGCTCTATAACAAGGTGGAAAAGATCAATGGAAAGGAGTGGGACCGACAAGAGCTCCATGTCCATCTCGACACCTACAAGAGAAATTCCATCCTGCAAAACCGCGTGATCGAGCAGATGGAGAAGGCCGTGGCGAAACAAAGAAAGCCCCCTATCCTGGAAGAGGCCGAAAAAGCCCTAAAAAAAGGGCTCCACCCCCTCTTAATCACTATGGGGTGTTCCGGAGCCTATTGGATGCGGGGGACAGACAGAAGTATCATCGGGCTGTTCAAACCTTTTGATGAGGAGATCCACGCCCCTCACAACCCAGTCGGCCCCTCTCTCCAAGGCCCCTTAGGACAACGGAAAACGAGGAGAGGAAATCGGGTTGGTGAAGCTGCTCACCACGAAGTGGGGGCCTTTCTTGTTGACTCCTATTTAGGATTTGGGATTGTCCCCAGAACCTACTACGCAAGCTTTTCCCACTTCACCTTCTTCTCTGCACGAGAAAACAGACGTAAAACTAGGGCTACAAAGAGAAAATTCGGCTCATTTCAGGAATTTATTGAAGGATTTATCCCTCTCACAAGTCTAGACAAAGAAGAGCTCAATACGATTCCCACAGATGAGTTTCAGCTTCTTGTTGTTTTAGATGTGATCATAGGAAATACCGACCGAAATACAGGCAATATCTTGGTAGGTGAGGAGAAAATCGCCGCAATCGACCATGGCCTCTGTTTTCCCGACAGGGCAGACGATTTCCAATTCTGGTATTGGGAATCTATTGAGCAAGGGAAAAAACCTCTCATCCCCTCCCTCGTAGAGCTCTTACAAAACTTCCCCTTAACTCCAATACGTCACAAACTTCAAAGCCGCTGCTTTATCCCAGAGTCTGCTCTCGACAGGATGGAAGAGCGTCTTGTCCTCTTCACTCGAGGGATCTTAGCCGGGAAGTCGCCAGCAGACCTCTCAGACCTTATGACAAGAGAATACCTCACCCCCCTCATCAGCAGAAAAGAAACCCTCACCCAAGCCGCCTCCGAACAACTCACCCTCTACCTCAAAAAGAAAAACCATTGAAAAGACCCCCAAAAACTTGATTATTTATAAATGTTTTGGGCGACGTAGGTGTATAGCTGGTTGAGAGCCGAGAGTACTGTGGAGACTACCGTCCATTCCTGCTGGATCTCCGTCATCCGCATCTGGAGCATCATCTGCTGGGTTTGTGATTGGTCAGAGAAATTTGTTTGGAAAGAAGTGACATTCGCCTGAAAGGCAGGTAATCCCCCAGGAGGTTTCGACTTAGTATTCCCATTTACAACATAGTTCTCATCATCAGCTAGGGTTGTAGACCACTTGGAGTTTGCAGGATCTGATATGGTAAATTCATTCGGAATTTTTTTGGTGTGCTTTTTATTCCAGACTGGATTTACGTGTAATTGACTGTAGATATTGTACAGGTTCGTCACTTGTTTCAGACAGACAGAAGCATCATCAGCGAAACCCTTTAATTTATTGATAGTCGACGACTTTTCAGAAGCTGTAAGCTTAGGATTATTCTGAATTTCTTGGATTTCCTTCTTGATGTATTGCAAGATTTTCTCAAGCTGATTCATCCGATCTTTGGCTTTGGCTTTTGCCGTACTGATCTTATTTGTTTCAGAACTTGGCGATCCTGTGTACTTCCCGTCTTTTCCCTTGATAAGCCCACCGCTGATATTGAAATCGTTACTCGCTGTACCAAATCCAATCATATGGGTCAGGATGTCGTTTCCAATACCCGCTCCGAACTGGTCAAAATAGAGCATAAAAGCAAGATTCCTGAGATACCTTACCTGATCAGGCATGTAGTGTTTTAAAATCGCTTGGGCAAACTGGTGCTGCAAAGAGTTGTGACCCGCTCCCTTACTCGCAGCATCGGCTGCTGATGCCCCCAATTTAGCCCCAAATGCTTTTTGAGAGTCCCTCGTTTCTTGATACCCCACGATTTTCGCTTGTGTGTGGCCAATCCCTTCGGACAAATCTCCCTGCAGCATCTCATGAGTACTGAGCAATGGAGGCGTTGTCGATTCATCGATTGAGGATTTTTCGGCAAGCTGAGTAGAAAACTGCTCGCTTCTGACGACTTTGTCTCCTTCCATAGAGGCGAAAGAGACCTTCCCTTCTCCTTCTGTAGCGGGAAAATCAGGTTTCTCAATCATCGATCGTATATGAGAACCCATTTCTTGGAAAAAAGGCTCCTTTGTACTTCCAAGCCCACTATCATCGAGAAGCTGATCGAGATACCCTTGTATCTGCGAGCGACTTGCATTGGGATGCTCCTGGACAAATTTATTTGTCCACTCTTGTAGAAGAGACTCTCCAGTAAGTTTTGGAAGAGAGACACCATTTTTCCCCTTCACCTTCCCAAGGGCTTTCAGAAAGACATTTAAAGACTCTTTTTCCTTTGGGGAAAGGTTTTGCCGATTGACGTAGATCGTTTGGAGCTGAGAGAGCATTTGAGAAAATGTCTCCGGTTTTACGGGGGCTTGTACAGAGCTAGACAACGACTGGGTTGCACTTTTCACGTTCCTTTTTTGCTTCACATTTTGCTCAAGAGATTGGAGCTCATCCCCTAGCTCTAGGATCGTCTTTTCAGTACTCTCAAACATCTTCTGGAGCATGTTCATCTGCTCTTGCCAGAATTCACTCTGCTTGCCAGAGGAGAGAGTGGGAAGATGGGTATTATTCATATTCTCTGTAAGAGTGCTCAAAAATATCCCCTGTTCTTCAGTAAGCTTCGGGAAAGACTTTGCGATCTGTTGCAACTGCTCCGAGGCGTCGTCCATCTCTTTAGAAAGAGAGGGATTGCCCTCTTTGACAATCATAGCCATTCTTTGGAACGATTCGATCTGCTTGCCCACTTGCAATTGCATGGCGTTAAAAGAGGAAGTATTCGCAAACTCTTCCTTTCCCCCTTTTTTAGGAGTTGGCACCATTTGGTAGGAGGGTTTGGCCCCTTTGGCAAAGTTGCGCCCCTTCACAAGCTGCTCTGTTTGGAGTTCTTGGAGAAAGTTTTTTACTTCGCCTAAGAATTTTTGTGATGAATCGAGTTTGATGTATTGGGTAAGATTCTCCTGCACCCACCGGCTTGGAGGGGGTTTCCCTTCAAAGGGTTGCATGGAACTAGGGGTAAAATGCACACTCTCTTGCATAAGGTTGCCTCATTGTCATACGCGTAACCTCTATTACATCAAATTTAAATTTAAAATGCCACAAAGAAAAATCCAAATCCTCAGTGAGAATACGATCAACCAAATCGCTGCAGGCGAAGTGGTTGAAAATTCAGCATCTGTTGTGAAAGAGCTGATCGAAAATGCCCTCGACGCCGGAGCCACCTCCATTCGGGTTGAAACGAAAGGAGGAGGGCGGTCTCTTATTGAGATTGCCGACAATGGATCTGGAATGAACGAAGAGGACCTTCGCCTCTCCATCGAAAGACATGCCACTTCAAAAATCATCCAAGCTGAGGATTTAGACTCCCTTTCAACACTTGGATTTCGAGGAGAGGCTCTGCCTACCATCGGCTCGGTCTCCCAGATGAACCTGGTAACAGCTCCTGCTTCCGGAGAGGGAAGAAAGCTCATTTTGTCTGGCGGCAAACTCGAAGAAATCGCCCCCACCTCTCGCAAGCAAGGGACAACTGTCTCTGTCCGCAACCTCTTCTACAACGTCCCGGCACGGAAAAAATTCCAAAAAAGTGTCGGATGGGACACAAGCGAGATCCACCGTGTTTTGAATCGAATCGCTCTTTCGAATCCCCACCTCGCCCTTACTTGGGTTCATGAGGAGAAAACCGTCTTTTCCTTATCTGGTGAAGACCAGGGGGAGAAGAGGGTAGCAGCTTTGCTAGGAGAAGAATTTGCAAGCTCCCTTCTCCCTATCTCCTTCGAAGAGGAGTCTTTCTCCCTTACAGGATGGCTTGGAAAGCCTACCGTCCACAGACCCAATCGGGGAGGGGGGCATCTCTTTCTCAATGGACGGCCTGTTTTTTCCCATTTTATCGCAAGAAAGGTGTTGGAGGGTTACGCAACTCGCCTCCCTACAGGGCGGTTCCCCCTCTATCTTCTCCATCTCTCGCTTCCCCCCCACTTAGTTGATGTAAACGTCCATCCACAAAAAAAAGAGGTCCGCCTCCGAAAAGAGGCGCAAGTAGGACCTTTTCTACTCCGTGCTGTAGAGAAGGGGCTCTCGGGGCAGCGCCTCCCTCCTCCTCCTCCCTCCTTTTCTGCACAACCACACTCCTACAACCCCATCGATTATCCCCTCCCAAAAGAAAAGACTTCCCCCTCTTTTTCCCCACCTCAGGTCTTCTCTGAAAAGCGTCACCCCTACGAAACTCTAGACCTCATCCCGAAAGAAGAGACATCCCCCTCATTCCTTCTCCCAGAGAGAAAGATGCTTGCCAAGATGGGGAAGTTCCTCTTGTTCGAGAATGAAGGGAAGATCTATCTCCTCGACACGGTGGCTGCCCGGCACCGGGTCTCCTTTGAGCAGATCACCCAAAAGATAGGAAACCGACCTATCCAAACCCTCCTTCTCCCCATCCATCTCGAGTTTGGAGGGCATGAAAAAAAGCTACTCGAAGAAAGCCTTGAGCAGCTGCAGGAGTATGGGATTGGGATCCGTCCCTTCGGGGGAGATACGTTTGTAGTCGATGCTCTCCCTGTCTCTTTGGAGACAGATGAACTCCCCACTCTTATCCACCACTTCTTGGAGGAGGGGACCCTCCCTCCCGAAACCAGGCTGGGAAAAGCACTTGGAAAGCTTCCCTTTCGTGGAGTCTCCTCTCTTGAAGAAGGGAAAACACTTGTCAATGCCCTCTTTGCCTGCCAAGAGCCCGACGTCTCCCCCTCCGGCAAGCCAACCCACACCCCTCTCACAGAATCCTCCCTCCAAAAACTGTTCACAATTTCGTGAACGTGCCCCATTTTTACATCCTAACAACATATTTTTTCAACCACAGAGCACAGTAGAGAGCACAAAGAAGAAAATCTCTCTCTGTGATCTCTGTGTACTCTGTGGTTGAATTAATTACGTAAGATTCTACTAAAAAAATATATAAGCTACGTCTGTATCTCCTCCGTATCTCCTTCTGTGTACCCTGCGGTTTTTATAATAACGCAAGTTGCTAGATTTGCAGCAAAAGAGGGAAGGGGTGTACAAGGGATTCTAGCATGAGTAAAAAGCGGATTGAGAGAGTACAGAATCGGCTCAAAGAAGAGAATGTCGACTGGCTTTACATAGACGACCCAACCGACCTCTTTTATCTAACAGGGAAAGAGGTCTCAACAGGAAAGCTCTTTCTTTCCCCCAAAGAGGCCTTTTTCTTCATTGACGGGCGGTATTTCGAGGAGTGCCAAGAGATCGACTTCCTCTCTCTTCACCTCCTATCAACGCTACCCGAACTACTCCCTCTTCAAGGAAAAACAATCGGCTTTGGAGCGCAAAACACCCTCTATTCTACTTTTCAAGAACTAAAGGAGAAAGGAGCCGAGCTCATCCCTGTGGACCCTCTCTTGCAAAACATAAGACAGATCAAAGAGCCTGAAGAACAAGATCTCCTTCGAGAATCTGCTGCTTTGGGGTCGTCTGGGTATGATTATCTCCTCTCTATTCTAGAAGAGGGGATCACAGAAAAAGAGGTGGCACGCAAACTTGAGATCTTCTGGCTCGAATCGGGAGGAGAAGGGCTTGCTTTTTCACCCATTGTCTCTTTTGGGGCAGACACCTCAAAACCACACTACCATCCACAAGAGAAGCCTCTCCAAAAGGCTGGCCTCATCCTTCTAGACATCGGGGTTGTCTTGAACCACTACCACTCAGATATGACCCGAGTGGTCACCTTAGGCACACCAACCAATGAGATGGAAAAAGTGTATGAAATCGTACGAGAAGCGCAAAGAAAAGCCCTCGCTCTTTGCTGCCCAGGCACTCCTATCCAAAACCTTGAAAAGGCTGTCCGAAGCTGGATAGAACGAAATGGATATGGGGAGTATTTTCCACATAGTCTAGGGCATGGAATTGGTTTAAAGACCCATGAGTCACCCTTTTTTCGAAAGAGTGATCTTTTATTAGAAGAGGGGATGGTCATTACCATTGAACCTGGAATTTACCTCCCCAAAGTGGGTGGAGTCCGTTTAGAAGATACTGTTCTGATTACCAAAACAGGTTATGAAAATCTGACAAACCGCCCCATTCCCCCTTCCCTTCTCTGTCTCTAGCTGGTAGGATAGGGGGCATGAAACTCCGGTCTAAACTTCTCTTAGGTGTGGGTATCCTTCTTCTTTTGATGGTGGTTATCCTCTACTTTGTCCCGGTATTTTTTGCGAAAAAAGATGTACAAGAGACGACTGCCCAAGTCCATGAGTTACTGATCAAAAGTCACCTTCAATTGGTGAAAAATCAACAGGCATGGCTAGCAAATCTCATGGATAAAACAAAGCAGGATCTCAATGCCGTTTTGTTCATGCTCTACGAACAGAAATCTCTTTCGAAAAACCTCGCTTTTTCGAAAGATACCCCTGCCACATTGGTTTGGAATGGTCTTGCCAAAATCGCAGGGTACAATCCCGATATCGGTTTTTTACAAGCCCACTCTCCTGATTTAGGCGAAACAGCTGTAGTCCTCCCCCAAACCGCCACCCTTTATCCTATCCTCTCTTCTACCATGCAAGACAAAGACCTTACAAAACTCATCCTTACTGATCCAAATGACAAAAATGCTCCTCCCCTCTCCTTTATTGGAACTCCCCTCCCAAAAGAGTTGCAAACGGAAAAAGGCTACACTCTCTATGCCCTACTGGACCCAGACAAAGTTGATGAAGAGCTAGCACAAACACACTTAGAGCTTGGGGACGCTCTTTCCATAGAGGAAAAAAGAAACCTTCTCACAACATCAAAAATCGCTTTTGGGGATTTGCAACAAACGCCTCTTGCCCCTTATCTCTGGGCAGTTAAAATCGAGCTTATCCAAGCTCTTGTCCCTCTTGCAGCAGAAGGATTCCAGCTGAAAACCCACTCTCTTCTGGTTCCCAAGGGGATGGCTCGATTAGACCAAGTAGGCAATGGGCTTGCGATTCTTTCATCTGATTTATTCCGCAACTCTCCTCTTTTCGATGACAAGCTCTTCTATGAAACCCACCCCCCGAAGGGAGAAAACGTACCTACTCTAGCAGCAGGAAGTGCCCTTGTAACCGATAAGAAAAACAATGAAGCATTCATAAGCAGTACGCTTCTGCTAGACTCTACATTTCTTAGCATCGGTACTCCAGTCAGCACCCTCACTCACGAGCTCGCCCTTTCAGCCAATCGAATTGTTCTTGTCCAGGTAGATGAAGATTTCTGGATCGGGTTTGATAAAAATGGACAGCCACTCAAAAAAGAGACCATCCAAGCACTGCTCTCCACTAAGTTCCAAGGGAAAAACCAAGGAATCTTCAACCTGGATAAAAAACAGTTCTTCTTCACTAAGCTCGCCGATTATGACGATGGAAAACTCATATTTTATCAATTGCATCTCCTGTCTACTGATGGCTCCATTATCGATACCCTTCTAAATCTCCAAGACAAACTCGCAGAAAAAATCTCCTCGCAGCTGGCAATCGTCTCTTTGATCACCATGGCCCTTGTCCTCCTGTTTATTGGACGGATCAGCTTCCGGATCATCAAACCGATTACAAAGTTAGCTGAAGCAACAAACCATGTAGCTTCTGGCCGGTACAAAGAGATCAAATTGCCAGACATGGGGAAACGGAAAGATGAAGTGGCGATCCTTACCCGCTCTTTTGGAGAGATGGTCAAGGGGTTAGCTGACAGAGAGAGGATCCGTGGAGTATTGGACAAAGTGGTCTCCAAAGAGGTTGCAGACGAAATTCTCCGGACCCAAATCCACCTAGGAGGAGAGGATCGAATTGTTTCGATGCTCTTTGGAGATATCCGTGGATTTACCCGTACAACTGAAAACTTAGCTCCACAAAAAGCCATTGGTCTCTTAAATGAGTGCATGACCCTAATCTCCCGGGTCATTGAAGGAGAGGGAGGGGTGATCGATAAATATGTGGGAGATGAGGTCATGGCCATCTATGGAGCCCCTACAACCCACCCCGACCATGCTCTGCGCGCAGTCTCATCAGCCATTTTGATCTTGGAGAGCTTAAAAAAATGGAACGATGAGAGAGTGAGTAAAGGGTTACCTTCTTTGGAAATGGGAATCGGCATCCATTCAGGCCTTGTGGTTGCTGGAAACATGGGAGCTGAAGACCGTCTCAACTATACCGTGATTGGAGCCAATGTGAATTTAGCAGCACGCCTTTGTGAAGCTGCAAATGGAAACCAACTCCTCATCTCTGAAGCAACCTTAGCCGAGCCAAATGTCGGGGAGTCCTTTTTTGCAAATGAGCTCCCTCCTATCGAACTCAAAGGGTTCTCAGAACCGGTACAAATCTACGAAGTAACAGGGTTTAAATGGGGTGAGACTTCATGAGTTTTCGAAAAAAAATCTTATTCAGCTATATCCTCATCTTTCTCCTTTTCACTATTCTCCTCTACCCCATTGTAACGACGTTGATTGGGAACATCCAAGAGAGGAATCTCCGCCACCAAGCCAAAGAACTGATCATCTATATCACCTCAGCTCCTACTTTTGAAAATCTCATTGACAGACTCCAGTACAAGGAAAGGTATATCTTTTTCCGCGTGAGTTTAATTGATGCCAAAGATGGCTTTATCTACGACTCTCATGGAGATGTTGCCTCTTTGGAAGGGAAACTCCTCTACCGGTATGAAATCGACAAAGCATTCACGAAAGGAGATGGGTATGAAGTCCGCTACTCCCCTCTTTTTGGCCAAGAAATGGCCTATATGGCCGTCCATTTCACCTACGCCGGGAGGGAACTGGTTTTGCGTACCGCTTTCCCGTTCGGTCAGCTCCAGGATTTAAACCACGACCTAAATCTCACGTTTCTTATCCTAGGAATCGCGATTCTTCTTCTCTTTAGCCTTCTCTCTTGGTTTATCCTCCACTACCTCACGAGGCCAGTCCAACAGATCATCCAAGCCATTAGGCCCTACCAGCTCGGGCTTGCAGAACACATCCCTAAAATCCCTCTTGGGAAACAGATCCGTCCCCAAGATGAATTCGGACAACTCGCCGACACACTCAATTCCCTTACCAACAGAATTGAGAGCCAAATCGCAAGTCTCACACAAGAGAAAAACGAAAAGAGTGCCATTCTCGAATCTCTTGTGGAAGGTGTCGTGGTAGTCGATGGGGCGATGAATGTGATCTATATGAACCGGATGGCCGAGGTTTTCCTCTCCATGCAAGAGCAAGAGCTAGCCGGAAAGAGTTTTTCCCTGACAAACCAGCCGGAATGTGAGCAGCTTATCATAGATGCACAGAAAAAGGGACAACCCGTTGCTCTTGTGCTTAAACCTAAGAGGCAACAAAAACGTTTCATAGATGCGGTAGCCGTTCCAAGAGGGGAGGGAGGGGCAATACTCGTACTGCAGGACAAGACAAGCCTCCATAAAGTGATCGAAATGGGGAAAGATTTTATCGCAAATGCCTCCCACGAACTCAAAACTCCGATCACCATCATCCGCGGCTTTGCCGAAACTCTCCACGACCACCCCGAACTTTCAAGAGATGTCTCTTTAGAGATCACTAAAAAAATCGTCTCAAACTGTGGAAGGATGGAGACACTGGTGAAAAACCTTCTAACCTTAGCAGCCGTAGATGAGGGACTCCCCCGCTCCAGACTACAGGAGTGTGACCTTGTCGACCTAGCCAAGCAGGCTAAGATGACAGTCCGCTCTGTCCATGCTGAATCCGAGATCCTTATCGAAACAGTAGGGGAGCCCCCCTTCCATATCCTGGGAGACAGTGATCTTCTCTTCCAAGCGATACTTAACTTGCTTGACAATGCGGTGAAATACTCTCCCTACCCAGCCCGTGTCACGATCTCAATTGAGAACCTCACGAACCAATTCCTCATCAAAGTCTCAGATAGGGGGATTGGGATCCCCGCCGAGGAGCTCGATCGGATCTTTGAGAGGTTCTATGCCGTCGACAAGAGCCATTCTCGCAGCTTGGGAGGTTCAGGGCTCGGCCTTTCCATCGTAGAGCGGATCGTGGAGAAGCATAAAGGGACTATCGATGTCGAATCGACCCCAGGTGAGGGGACCACCTTCCTCATCACCCTCCCCCTCCAACAGGAGAGTTGAGGGAACTTGTTTTTGGAAGATTTTGATTGCTTTTCGCCCTACTTGAACAAGTAGAACGAAAATCCCCAAAATTCTCTGCCCTCCCAGGAAAAAGCCAGAAGCACATAAGACTTAACAAAATATTTACAGATAGTGTATAATAATATAGGGAATATAATTATATAGGAGGTTTTTTATGGCGTCTCCAACTAATAACAATACACCAGCTAATACTAGCTGCATAAGCCCAGAGTGCGATCGTCGCATTTCCATAGCTTTTGATCTCTTGCAAATCACCATCGTTGCATTAGTTGCTATTGGAGTCTTATATCTGCTATTTCAGCCCTACGCTCCAAAAACAGCGCTCTAAGAGCTGCGTTAGGTGAAAGAAGCTGGGTGAAAAGAAGCTTTACAGTAAATGAGAAGTTTGGAGGAGAGCTGCTAGTCCTTTTACCTCAATCCTTTCGGCTAAAAGATAGTCCACTTCTCCTGGGTATACGACGATAAGCTTGTCTAGATGTAAACTCTCGAAACAGATCCTCATCGACTTCGTGAGACGTGGGGCGTCGGCATACTTGATTTCAAATCCGATCCTTCTCCCTCTCTGTAGTAAAAGAAGATCGAGCTCCGCTCCACTATGCGTTGCCCAAAAATAGGCCTCTCCTTCAAAAGTGCGCAATATCTCCTCAAGAGCAAACCCCTCCCAAGAAGTTCCTAATTTTGGATGGCGGAGAAGTGTCGTAAAGTCTGCGATCCCCAAAAGTGAGTGGAGAAGACCCGTATCTCTGAAATAAATTTTGGGTGATTTTACCTGCCTTTTTTTCAGGTTTTCAAACCAGGGAGGGAGTTGCCTCACCATAAAGGTGCCAGTCAAAAGATCGAGATACCTGCGCATAGTCCCATGAGAGGCACCAAAAGAATTCCCTATCTCAGAGGCATTGAAGATATTCCCGTGGTAGTGAGCCAGCATAGACCAAAAACGTCGAAGAGCTACAGGGGGAATTTGGATCCCAAGCTGGGGAATGTCTCTTTCTAGAAACGTGGAGATATAAAACTCACGCCAAGTCCAACTATCCTCATCACTTTCAGCAAGGAAAGAGCGGGGAAACCCGCCTCTGAGCCAAAGGGATTGAAGTGCTTTTGTCTCTAAGAAGGAGAAGGGAGGCAGTTCGATATAGGCAATCCTCCCCGCCAAGGTTTCCGAGGACTGGCGGATCAAATCCCGAGAGGCACTTCCCAAAATCAGAAATTTCTTTTTAGGATCCTGGTCTACAAGGACACGGAGAAAGGGAAAAAGCTCTGGAATTCGCTGGATTTCATCAATTACCACAAGCCCCTCTAGAGGTTCTAAAGCGAGCTTAGGCTGCTCTAAACGAGCAAGATCTTGAGGATCTTCAAGATCAAAATAATGACTCTTGGAAAACCCTGCATTGCAGTAGATTTTTGCAAGGGTAGTCTTTCCACACTGCCGAGGCCCTAAAGTGGCCACGACCTGCTGGGTCCGAAAAAACTTCCGAATTTGCTCCAGATAACGGGGTCTATCCATCATTTACCTTGAAAATTGAAACCTCATTGTACAATTTTCAGGGTAAAAAAGAAAAGAGTGGTGCTCCTATTTATCCTATCCCTTTTTTCTTCTTCTAACCTATAATGCTCGTAATCTTTGATTTGCGAGCAATTATGCAGGTTTGTTACCCAAATAGAGGGGATACGTTTTTCCCACCGATACGAGAAGACGCCTCGAAAGATAAGAAGTGCCTTGCAAAGGCACTTGAAGTGATTTCTATTCTTACCGTTGTTCTTTTTTTTGTGAGTACCATTACGATGGTAGCTTCAACTGCTTGCCACAATTCTCTTGTATGCAAAGGATTTGGGTTTTCTACCCTCTTGTCAGGTCTAGGATGTGGCTCCGCTTTACTGACAAGATTCCTCCTCTAGATAAAGCAACCGTGTTTCCAGCTCAACTGTTGTGTGCGTACAAATCATCATCGGTCTTTCCTTTGAATTTTTATAGATTTTGCGCCAAGACTACTCTTTCAAAGGGAAAAATTCAAAAAAGAGGGGTTAGTTTTTGGAAGCAAGAGAGAGCTTAGTGATGGGAGTGTTGCCGGGGAGTTTGAGGTAGGCGTGGTTGTTTTCAAGGGATTGGATCTGGGAGAGATTGACGCCGTTTCGGACTTGGTGGGCGCTGTAGGAGATCCCCTCTTGGTTCTCCTTGACTTCGGTTTCGCCTAGGGAGCGGGAGATCTTTTGGACGGTTTCTAGGTCGTGCTCGGCAAAGATGAGGCGACCATTTTCTCTGAGTGGATATCTTTGTGGGCAGCAGCTCGAGCCTACACTTTTAAAAGCAGGCTTAAGGTTGACAAGACCACCGCTTGGTTGACGCGGCACGTTTTGCTTTCTGTGAAGACAACATTGAAAACATATCCTGCATCTTGAGAGTCTGAAAGTACTTTTCCTCCCATTTCGAGACACTCCACCTCTCCTTGAATCTCGATCGACTCCCAATACTCTTTTTCCTCTTCAGGGATCGCGAAGAGGGGTATTACCTCC
>SDBV01002481.1_pt1 | contig 27605 bp, 31 predicted proteins | sample 2277081 | NCBI WGS metagenome assembly SDBV01 (sample SAMN10402039, study PRJNA504765) | marine sediment metagenome | isolation source: marine sediment core GS10_PC15, 223 cmbsf | place: Arctic Ocean: Southern Knipovich Ridge | collected 2010 | reverse complement strand
GCCTGAGCCCTTGGTTTGCTGTTTTAAAACATTTTCTGAGCGAAAGAATTTCTGAAAAATGTATTTTTTATCTTTTTTAGGAATACCAACACCATTGTCTTTAATTGAAAAATGGATATTGCCACTGTTTTTAGACAATTCAATTTCAACCTTGCCTTTATCTTTTACATATCTAATAGCATTGTCTAAAAAATTCTCTACAACAAGTTTTATCCGTGATGGATCAGAAAAAGCTTTCGGAAGCAGCTTTTGGTTTTTAAAAATAACTTCTACATTATACGCATTAGCAACTGGCTTGTATTCATTAATGATTTCTTTGACAAGTTCTTCCATTGAAAATTGTTGTATTTTAAAAGGTAGTCTTGATGTTTCAATTCTTGAAACTGTTAACAAATCAGCTACTAATTCATGCATTCTATTACTGTTTTCTTTTATTATTTTAAAGTATTCAGTTTGTTTTTCTTCTATTTTCCCTAGTTTTCCAGACATTAAAAGTTCAATTGTCCATTTTAAATTAGAGAGAGGGGAGCGTAGTTGATGGGAAACAATTGAAACAAATTCTGATTTTAATCTGTTTGCTTCTGCTAATCTTTCAAAACTCCTGGTAATAATAACAGCAATAACAAATAAGATTAGCGCTAAAACCTGTATTATAAAGGCAACTATTAAGGGATCTTCAATATATCGGGTGCCAAAAGCATAAGTAAACAAACTTGAAGTGACAATGATTATTCCCATTATTAAGAACAGAAACTGAGGACATTGCCATAGAGAAAGATTGTATTTTTTGCATTGGGCAACAATATTTAGCTCCGCAAAGATTTTTTTTATTAAACTCATAAGATTTTTTATTTTACCACATTCATTGACCAAACAAAAACAAATTGTTAAAATTTTAAAGCAGAAATACACGGGATATGGTGTAATGGTAGCACGAGTCCTTTGGGAGGATTTAGTCCGAGTTCGAGTCTCGGTATCCCGACAATAGTAAGCGGGTGTAGTATAGCGGCTATTATATCAGGTTTCCAACCTGAGGATGAGGGTTCGATTCCCTTCACCCGCTCAACCAAAAACAGCGCAAATTGCGCTGTTTTCATTAATTGAGAATTAATCTTATTTTGCGTATTCAGTTACTCTAGTTTCTCTGATAACATTTACCTTGATTTCTCCTGGGTATTTTAATTCTTCCTGGATCTTTCTAGCAATATTCTTGGCTAGATTGCTTGCCCCTAAATCATCAATGTGTTCTGGTTTAACAAATACTCTTACCTCTCTTCCTGCTTGAAGCGCCCAAGCCTTGTCAACACCATCAAAAGCCAAAGCAACATTTTCTAAGCTTGATAATCTTTTAAGATAATTTTCTAAAGTGTCTTTTCTTGCACCAGGTCTGGTTCCTGATATTTGATCTCCAACCCGAATCAACACTGACTCAAGGCTTGAATCTGGGTATTCTTCATGATGAGATTTCATTGCATCAATTACTTCTTTTTCTATTTTGAATTTCTCCAAAATCTTGATTCCAATATCAACGTGAGATCCTTCAATCTGATGGTCAACTGCTTTTCCAATATCATGGAATAATCCTGCTTTTTTACAAACCAAAGAATTAGCACCTATTTCATCAGCTAAGAATGAAGATAGATATGCTACTTCAATTGAGTGAAGCAAAACATTCTGACCATAACTTGTTCTAAATTTCAATCTTCCTAAAAGCTGCATTAGTTTTGGGTCCAGACCAACAAGGCCAAATTCATAAGCAGCTACTTCCCCTGCTTTTTTAATTTGAGCACTAATGTCTTGATTTGCTTCTTTTACCTTTTCTTCAATTCTTGCTGGTTGAATCCTTCCATCTAATATTAATTTTTCTAAAGCTAATTTTGCTGTATGTCGTCTTACTGGATCAAATCCAGAAATAACAACTGTTTCTGGTGTTTCATCAACAATAATCTCAACACCGGTTAATCTTTCAAGAGCCCTGATATTTCTTCCTTCTTTACCAATAATTCTTCCTTTGAGATCTTCGTTCGGTAAAGCAACACTAGTGGTAGTAGTTTCTTGAGCTTGGGAAAGACCATACTTTTGAATTGCAGTAGTTAATATTTCTTTTGCTTTCTGCTCATATCTTTCATAGCCTTCACTCTCTAATTTCCTCATTCTTTCTAAGATGTCTAATTGATGCTGATCTTCTAAAGTCTTGAATAATTCCTCTTTTGCCTGTTTTTTATTCAAGCCTGCAACATTTTCAAGCTTATCAGCCATTTGAGTTTTCAAATCTTCTAAAGATGATTTGATTTGTTTTACTTTTTCTACTTTTTTTCCAAACTCGTTTTCTTTAACATCAAAATCAGATATTTTTTTATCTAAAACATCTTCTCTTTTTAGAAGCAACTGTTCGCCTCTAATTAGCCTTTTTCTAGTAGCATAAGCTTCTTTTTTGGTATCTTCTAAAACTAAAGAAGCTTTATTTTTAGCATTAGAAATTATTTTACCAGCTTCTTGAGTTGTTTTTTCAATCTTTTTCTGTATCTTTGCTTCAATTGTTTTCCAGTTTCTTCTAGCTATGGACTGACGGGCATAATATCCTAGTACGGTTCCAGTTGAAAGGGAAAGAATCCCTAAAATTAATAAGGTTAATTGAGTCATATTTTAAAACAGGAAATTGGCTACTTAGCACAATTTCAGCTAAATTTAGTGATATTTTTTTAGATACTGACATTGTTTTAATAGTTCCAAATTCCAAAATTAAATTACAAATTACACTTTAAACTATATCAAAGGTTTTCAAAAAGTCAAACCCCACCATTTTTATGGCGGGGTATTGTAAACAGAATTTATCCACTAAATGCTCCTTTAATTACTGACGGTAGGCCTTTTGCAAACAAGATGACTGCAAGAGCAATTACTGTCCAAAAGATTATTTCTTTAGCCCTACTTATCTTAGTTGCATCACCAGCTGCAAAAATCATTAAAAATGCAGAATATATTATTAGAATTGGAGCAATAGCAAAAGCAGCTAAAATGAAGAAATTTAAAACAGCATCTATTGCTTCCCAAAGAGTATCTTTTCCTAGTGGGTTACTTAATGGTATGTCTTGCAAGAATCCACCACCATTTAATTCGGGTGGTGCTTCTGTTGTATCTATAGTAGTGGTAAAACCTTCTCCATAAACAAAATCACTATTGTGTTTTGTTTCATCTGCTACAGCTCTTATTTGCCATTCATAAGGACGTTCATCTAACAGGCCAATTATAATATCGCTCCGTGCACCTTTGTCAATAAGTATTAATTCCCAATCTTCTGGATCCTCTGGGGGCTCTTTGACTAGTCTGTATATTATTTCAAAATGGTTAATATTACCATCTTCTTCTGGATCTTCTGGACCGTCCCAAGACCATATAAGTTTAGCGTAGAAAGAAGTAACAGCTTCAACGCTTCGATTCTCTGGTTCCTCTAGAGCAAAACAAACACCTTGTTTTGATAATATTGCTAATGAAATTATAATAAATAAAATGATTGAAAAGTTTTTACGCATATTTTATTATATTAACATGTTTGCCTAGTAGTGAAAATTGAATTGAATTTCTACCATTGGGCTCTTCTGAATTTACTGGACAACACTAACCCAGGCAGTAGTACAAGTATCACTAGCATCTTGATTATCAGAAACAATCACTTGCGGCTTATAAGTGCCCGGATTTTCATAATAGTGAATTGGATTTTTTAAGCTTGAAGATTCTCCATCGTTAAAATCCCAACTAAAATAAAGTTCATTATTATCAGGATCTAAAACATCTAAGAAAAACTGAAAATTAGTTTCAAAATTTCCAGAAGAAGGAACAACCCTGCAAGATGAGATAATCGGTGCAAGATTTGTTTTGAGTTCCATTGTTTCTCCTTTTTGCCATCCTGAAATAGTATCTTTGCAGACAGCAAATGCCTTATAGGTGCCAGTTGTTTCTGGCTTGAATTCTTTATTGAAAACACATTCTTTGTAACAATCTGGATCTAATTTTAACATTATTCCTTGATTTTTATCATTAATATAAAGGTAGCAGACAGCAACTCTAACATTATCAATTACTTCTGTTTTTAATATATATTCCTTGTTTTCTTTAATATTAATAGGATAAGTTTGTTCTTGTTCAGTATTCGTAATAAAAATCTTACTGATAAAAGGTTTACTCCAGTCAATGCTAAAATAAGCAACTGACTTATTACTTAATTTAGCAATGTGTTGATTGTTATCATTATCTTTTGAACGTACATATATCCAGCAAGCATCTTTTCCTTCAAAACTACACATTTTGTTTTCGCCAACAGAGATAGTTAAATCAAAATTGCATTTTCTTTTCATCCAGCCAGAAGAACGCTCTTGCTCGTCTTTATAACTCACAACCTTATACTCACAAGAATCATAGTCTAGCCCAGATTCTAAATCATCATCTAATACTTTTACTGAAAAGTTTATACTATGCCATGAACCTAATGTCGGTGATCTGATAAAAGAGATAGGAGAGATTTCATCTTGTTCAATCTCGCCATTTTCAGGAGTAGTTCCATTTTCAATAGATTCTTTTTTGACAAAAATGAAGTAAATTAAAAGCCCTATTATAATAAGGGCTAGTATTGTGAACCAGAACTTTTTTGATTTCAAAAATTTCATTGAGAATTATTTCTTTGTTTTAATTACCTGATCAATAAGTCCGTAGATTTTCGCATCCTCAGGTGACAAGTAAAAATCCCTATCAGTATCTTTTTCTATTTTTTCCAATTTCTGACCAGTGTGCCTTGCTAAGATTTTGTTAACTTGCTGTTTCAACTTCACAATTTGCTTAGCAGCAATTTCAATTTCTACTGCTTGTCCGCTTACTCCGCTTACAGCAACCTGATGAAGTAGGATTTGAGAATTGGGTAAAGCAAATCTTTTTCCCTTTGCACCAGCCCCTAAAAGCACTGCAGCTCCTGAAGCAGCAGAACCAATACAAACTGTTGAAACAGGGCATTTTACATATTGCATTGTGTCATAAATTGCTAAAGCTGAAGTTAGCACTCCTCCTGGAGAATTAATGTATAACTGAATATCTTTTTTTGGATCTTGGGAAGCTAGAAAAAGCATTTGAGCAATAACCGAGTTCGCTACTATATCAACAATAGGCGCGCCCAAAAAGATTATTCTTTCCTTTAGTAGTCTTGAATAAATATCATATGCTTTTTCTCCGTATTTAGTTTTTTCAATAACTGTTGGAATTAAATTCATAATTTAATAGATTATTTTTCTTTTTTCTTTTTTTCTTTTTTCTTTTTTTCTTTTGACTTCTTTTCTTTTTTTTCTTTACTTGGTTGTTCTGGTTTTGTTTCTTTTAATTCTTTTTCAGTTTTTGTTTCTTCACCAGATGGGCTTCTGACATCAATTTTCCAGCCAGTCAATTTAGCAGCTAATCTAACGTTCTGACCATTTTTTCCAATCGCCAGAGATAATTGATTATGGGGGACAATTGCTAAAGCTGTGTTTTTAGGCATGATTTTAATTTCTTCAACTTCAGCAGGACTTAAAGAATTAGAAAGATATATTTTAGGATCATCAGAATATTCAATAATATCAATTTTCTCACCCCCTAATTCATTGATTACAACCTGAACTCTGGTTCCACGCTGTCCAACAACTGCTCCAATTGGATCAACTCCTTCTTCTAAAGACAAAACAGCAATTTTTGTTCTTGAACCAGCCTCTCTGGCTATTGATTTAATTTCAACTGAACCAGAAGATATTTCTGGAACTTCTAATTCAAAAAGTTTTGATACTAATTTTGGGTAAGCACGGGACAGAAAAATCCTCGGCCCCTTAGAAGTGATTTCTACTTTTAAAACATAAAGCTTTAATCTTTGACCAGGCCTGTAAAATTCTCCAGGAACTTGTTCTTCTCTTGGCAGTATTCCTAATGTTTTTCCAATATCAAAAAACACGCTTCTCCCTTCTATTCTTTGAACAATACCAGAGATAATTTCACCCTCCTTTGATTTATACTCATCAAATATGCTTTCTTTTTCAGCTTCTCTTATTCTCTGCATTATGACTTGCTTTGCTGTTTGAGCAGCAATCCTTCCATAATCCTCTCGTGGTTCCAAGGGAATGATTAACTCTTCTCCTGGTTTGATTTTAGCTTTTACTTTCTTAGCTTCATCAATCAAAATGTGTTTTTCTTCATTAAAACGGATCTTAGTTTTTTGATCAGCATCTTCTTGTATTTCCTGCTTTTTCTCTTTTAATTCCCCTAGTTCTTTTTCAGAGTAAATCATTTTTTCATCAACAACTGTTTTTACCTGCCAAAACTTAACATGGCCTGATTTGGAATCAAGTTCTGCTTTAATAATCTGTCCTTTTTGTCCGTAATCTTTTTTATATGCCGCAGCTAATGCTTGCTCAATTGTCTCAAAAACTTTTTCAGAAGAAATTCCTTTTTCCTCTGCAATTTGAGCAATGGCTGAAGCAAAATTTTTCATGTCCATATTTAAATAATCAAAATTTTCAATAAAAATGCCCGTGTTCAACGGACTAGTATTATTTTGCCGAATAAAAACCAATCTGTCAACAACGCATTTACAAAGGAATATTGCCGTGTTTTCTAGGAACCTTGCTTTCTCTCTTATTAAACAAAGATTTTAAGCATTTTGTTAAAACAATTCTTGTATCTTTTGGGTTTATTATCATATCAACTTGGCCAAGTTTAGCAGCCTGGTAAGGATTCAAAAACATTTCTTTTAATTGTTCAGTCTTTTTCTTTTCTAATTTTTCGGGCTTTTTGCTTTTGTTCAAATCCTTTTTAAAGATAATTTTTACTGCTTGTTCAGGTCCCATTACTGCAATCTGGGCTGAGGGCCAGGCAATAACTTTGTCATAACCAAGTTTTCTTGAACAAAGCGCAATATATGCACCTCCATATGCTTTTCTTAAAATTACACTGATTTTGGGCACAGTGGCTTCAGAAAACGCATATAATACCTTTGCGCCATGACGAATTATTCCTTTTTTCTCCTGGTCAATTCCAGGGAGATATCCTGGAGTATCAACTAAGTTTATTAAAGGAATATTAAAAGCATCAGCAAATCTGACAAAACGAGCGATTTTATCAGACGAATCAACGTCTAAAGTTCCTGCCATGTGTTTTGTTTGATTTGCAATAATTCCAACAACAAATCCATTTAATTTTCCAAATCCAATAATACAGTTTATTGCAAAATTTTCAGAAATCTCAAAAAATGTTGCTTTGTCAAATATTTCTTCAATTACCTTTTTCATGTCATAACTTTTCTCCTCTTTTTCAGGCACTATATCTAAAAGTTTGATATTTTCCTCTTTTTCAAAAAAATCAGCTAAAAGACTTCTTTCTTGAGGTGGGTTTTCTAAGTTATTTGAAGGCAAATAGGTTAAAAGTTTTTTAACTGCTGAAAAGCAATCTTTTTCATTCTCATATACAAAATGAGCGCAACCGCTTTTAGAACTATGGATGCCAGTTCCCCCTAAATCCTCAAAAGAAATTTCTTCTCCTGTTACTTTTTTAATAACTTGAGGTCCTGTTATATACATCTGAGAAATTCTTTGAGTCATGAAAACGAAATCAGAAAGTCCTGGTGCGTATGAGGCGCCTCCAGCAGAAGGGCCAACAATAACAGAAATTTGGGGAATTACTCCTGAAGCTTGAATCATTGATCTAAAAATAGATGCATAGCCATCCAAGCTTGATATTCCTTCTTGAATCCTTGCTCCACCAGAATCAATTATCCCAATAACAGGACTGCCGGTTTTTTTTGCTAAATCAATTATTTTAACTATTTTTTTAGCATGCATTTCCCCTAAAGAGCCCCCAATTTTAGAAAAATCCTGGCTAAAAACATATACTTGGCGTTTGTTTATTGTTCCAAACCCTGTTATCACTGAATCGCCTGGAAACTTTTTTTTGTTCATATCTAATTTGTCAAAACGGCTCTCAATAAAAGGATCCAGCTCCAGAAAGCTGTCTGTATCTAAAAGCAAACCAATTCTTTCTCTGGCAGTTAGTTTTCCTTTTTGGTGTTGTTTCTCAATTAATTCTTTATTCTCCAATTCTTTTAATCTCTTATTCAATTTTTCAACTTGTTTTTTAAAAAACATAAATTACTGGCTAATACTTTTTAATTGCTCTTTTAAACCACTAATAATTTGTTTTAAGATCTTTTCATTATCTACTTTCTCTTCTAATTCTATTTTAAGGGATGTAGCAGTATTTTCCAAATCTTTGGGGAATTGGTCAATATTTGTATTAAGTCCAATTCCCATTACTGAAAACTTTACATCATTTGATAATACGTTTTCAGTTAAAACTCCAGCAATTTTCTTTCCATTAACATAAACATCATTGGGTAATTTAATAAAACATTCTAAGCCAAAGTTTTTCTTTATTGTTTTGGCTACAATAAAAGCAGCTAAAATAGTTAAGGTTTGTAAGTCCTCAATGCTGGTTTTTGGCAAAATAACAGAAAAATAAAGCCCGCCACTGGGAGAAAACCAATAATCTTTTTTTCTGCCATAGCCAGCAGTTTGTTCTTTTGCCCATAGAACTAACCAGGGCTCACCCTTTTCTTTTTTTGCCATGGCGCTTGTTGAAGAAACTTTTTCTAATTTTTTGATTTTCATTTAAAGTCAGGTTTTTAGTCTAAAACTACTAAAACATCACCTTTGTTTACTTTTTGATTTTTTTCAACTAAAACATTTTTCACTTTGCCCTCAAAATCAGAAATTATTTCATTTTCCATTTTCATTGCAGATAAAAGAACAATTTTCTTCTCTTTTTTGATAAATTCTCCTTTTTTAATAAAAACTTCTGTAATCTCTCCAGTGATTGGAGCTATAATCTCCTTTTTTTTAAAATTCCTTTTTGGCAAAGAAGCTTTAGCTATTCTTATTTCTTCTTTTGCTTCTTCTCTGAATTTGAATTCTTCGTTTCCTACCTTTATCTTTATAATCTTATCATTTTCTTTTGAAATCTGGATATTATACTCTTTACCATTTATATTAAACTTAAACTTCATAATTTGATTTATTCAAGCATTTTTAATCTTTCACTCATCAGCCAGTTTGAAACCAAAGGTTTTTTTGATGTTTCTTCGGATTTTCTAATGTTTTGATAAATTTGAAATATTAGCTGGGCAATTTCTTTTTCTTCTATTGGCATTGTTTTAATTATCTCTTTACAAGGCGGTTGGGGCAATAACCTTTTCAGAATATTAGTTTTTTCAATGAAATTAGTAGTAAAATCTCCTTTTAAAAAGGTTTTATTTTTTATAAGCAATTTGAAAAAAGGAATAGTGGTTGGTACTCCTTCAATAACAATTTCCTCTAGTGCATTTTTTAATCTTCTAATTGCACCTTCTCTTGTTTTATTATGAACAATAAGTTTTGCTAAAAGAGAATCAAAATGCGGATAAATTTCTTGTTCTGAATGGATAAAGCTATGAAAAAAAACACCACGGCCTCCGGGAGGAATATATTTTGAAATAGTGCCGGGATTGGGTCTAAAGTTTCTTTTTGGGTCTTCGGCATTAATCCTTGCCTCAATAGCCCAGCCATTGAATACAATATCATCCTGAGAAAATTCAAGTTTTTGACCCTGGGCAATTTTAATCTGTTGCTCTACAATATCGATGCCAGTTATAGCTTCTGTAATGGGGTGTTCAACTTGGATTCTTGGATTGACCTCTAAAAAGTAAAAATTTTTATCTTCATCCATTAAAAATTCAACAGTTCCTGCGCCTTGAAACTTTAGTTTTTTAGCAAGTCCAATTGATAAATTAGCCATTTTTTCTCTTGTTTTTTTATCCAGAGATGGAGAAGGAGCTTCTTCTAAAAGCTTTTGGAACCTTCTTTGGATTGTGCATTCTCTTTCTCCCAAATGCACAACATTTTTTCCATCTGCTAAAATTTGAAATTCAATATGCTTTGCCTGGGCTAAATGCCTTTCAAGAAAAAAATCAGTGTCAGAAAAAGCTTGTGACATTTGTCTTTGAATGCCTGTTGAGATTGAAAAAATATCACCAAAATCAATCTTTCCTTCAATAACTCTAATACCAATTCCTCCACCTCCTTTTCTTGCCTTTAAAACAAAGGGGGGTTTAATTTTCAAAACCCATTTTACCAAGTCTGATTTAGTCTTTATTGAACCTTTACTTGCTGGTAAAGTTGGAATCCCAGCTTTTTTAGCGATTTTTTTTGCTTCAATTTTATCTTCTAATTTTTTTAGAGTTTTAAAATGAGGTCCAATAAACTTGATTTTGTTTTTTTTACAGAGTTTGGCAAATCTCCAGTTTTCAGCTAAAAATCCATAACCTGGATGGATTGCATCAACCTTTGCCTTTTTTGCAATTTCAATGATTCTTTTCTGGTTGAGATAACCTGCTGAACCTTCTTTTTCCAGGAAATAATATTCATCAGCCAATCTTGTTTCAATAAAATTTGACTCTTGTCCTTCTAATGGGCACAAAGCCACAGTTTTAATTCCCATTTCCTGGCAAGTTCGAATTATCCTCAGAGCAATTTCACCGCGGTTTGCAATAAGTATTTTTTTAATTGTCATAATAATATGGCTTTTGAGATAATTTAGAAATCTCTTTCATTATATTATCAGTTACTTTTCTTAAAAGTAAGCTGTACTTTTCTTTATCATTTTCAATATTTTTTGCAACCTCTCTTTCTTTTAAGTAATGCAAAGGTTTTCCCACCTTGATAACCCTTTTAATAGAATTTTTAATCTTTTTTATTCCCACTGGAATTATAGGAACGCCTGTTTTAAGAGTTAATTCTGCTACACCTGTTTTTCCCTTTAAAAGATTTTTTTCATTATTACTATTGCCTTCAGGGTAAATAACAATAATCCTATTTTCTTTTAAATGCTTGACTACTTTGTCTAAAACGCTTTTTCTATTAATCTTTCTTCTGTCTATCTTAATTGCATTGGTAAAATAATAGAGTACGCTTGAAATAATCAAGATTTTTAAACTGTCCATTGCAGCAAGAGCACGAACATCTTTTAACCTCTCTTTTAAAAGATTCATGATAAGCCAATGGTCTTTGCCGTCAATATGATTTGAGGCAAGGATAAAGTTGGTGCTGGGAATATTTTCCCTTCCCTCTATTCTTTCTAAAAAAAACTTTTCAATAATGGGGGAAGATATGTATTTGAAAAAATAGACAAAGCTTATTTTCATATCTTTGAATCTAATTCTGCTTTTAAAGTAATGATCTTTCCCATCATTATATCAGTAATTTTTGAAAGCAATAACCTGTATTGTTCCGAGTCTTCATTCAGTTTTTTTGCCTGTTCATATTCTTTTTCAAAATACAAGGGTTTTCCAATATTAAACTCAATAAGTTTTTTTATTGTACTCATTTTGGGCTTGCTTTTCGGCGGAAGAAGCTCAAATGTTCCTTTAACTGCCATTGGTAGTATCGGTGTTCCTGTTTTAAGGAATATTCTAGCTACACCATGTTTACCCTTTTTTATTTTACCATCATAACTTCTTCCACCCTCAGGATAAATTATTAAAGAATCTCCTTTTTTTAAGAACTCTATTGCCTGCTTCATTGCTTTTTTCTTTGATTCCACCTTCTTTCTATTTATGCCGATTACTCCGGTAATAAAATATGTGATATATAAGAATATTTTGAATAATCCAGTATACTGATCTGTTTGGCCAATAAAGTGAAATCTTCTTGGAACGCAAACATAACCCTGAACTAGCCAGTCCAGATGGCTTTGATGATTTGAGACTAAGATAAAGTTTTTTTTAGGAATATTTTCCCATCCCTTGATTTCTTTAATGAAAAGAAATTTAACAATGGGTTCAAAAAAAATCTTGCAAAACCAAGAAAGTAATCTGTTCATTTAATTTATACTTCTTCTTTGAGGATTTTTTGTGCAGTTTCAATAGTTTGTTCAATAATCTCTTTACACGTTTTAATTTCTGAAATATCTCCAGCACAAAGGCCACAAAGAAGCGGAGCTTGATTAATATCGGCATTTAATAATTTTGAAGATGAGTATGCGCCAGCTTTAACCTCTTCAGGAAAAGGGTTTTTCTCCTCTAATTTTTTTACTTTTTCAGCTAACTCATTTTTTATTAATCTTACTGGATGACCAGTGAATTCTGCTACTGTAATTATGTCTTCATCAGTAGCATTTAAGATTGCTGTTTTATAATCTTCATTAATATCGCATTCTTTTGCTGCCAAAAATCTAGTGCCCATTTGAACCCCATCAGCACCCAAAACAAACATTGCTGCCGTTGTTTTTCCATCATAAATACCGCCAGCTGCAACTAATGGAGTATTTTTGAGCGCTTTTTTTACTTGAGGTATTAAGGTTAATGTTGTTTTTTTTCCAATATGACCTCCTGATTCCATTCCCTCAGCCACAATAACATCAGCGCCATTTTCCTCCATCTTTTTAGCTAATCTTGTAACAGCAACAACAGTAATAATTTTAATACCAGCTTTTTTTAAATGAGGAAACAAAGGAAGGGGATTGCCTCCTCCAGTTGAAACAATGGGAACCTTTTTTTTAATTACTACCTTAATTAAATCGGGAATGTTTGAATTTTGGAGCATTAGATTCACTGCGAATGGTTTATCAGTTAATTTTTTAGTTTTATCTATTTCATCTTCTAACCACTTAGCAGATAAAAATCCAGCACCAATTACTCCCAGTCCTCCGGCATTAGAAACTGCTGAAACGAGCTGTGAATCTGAAATTCCAGCCATTGCTCCTTGGATAATAGGGTATTTAATATTCAAAAGTTTTGTTAATTTTTCACCAAGCATGATTTAAAATTAAATAATTAAAGGTTGTTTTTTTAAAATAGCGTTTGCTTCTGTTGTTAATTCTTGAATTAATTCTTTTACAGTTGTCATTTTATTGATTCTCCAAACATTTGAGCCAGCAAACACTAATCCTTCTTCTGTATTACCTAGTCTGGCATTTTCTAATGCTTCTAAAATACAATAACTTTTATCGCAAATATCTCCCATACATGCTTTACATTTTGAGTAATCTACCTTTGGCGCTTTGCCTGCTAAAACCTTTTTAACAAAAGAATTTTTAATTGCTCTGCCAGGCAATCCAACAGGAGATTTAATTATTACAACATCTTCTTTTTTAGCTTTTAAGTGAACATCTTTAAAGTTTTGATGAACATCGCATTCTTTTGTTGTAACAAATCTTGTTGCTATCTGAACTCCTTTGGCGCCTGCTCTTAGCATTTCTACAATATCTTTTCCATCAAATACACCGCCAGCAGCGATTATTGGCACTTTCACTTCTTTTACTGTTTCCTTAATAATATCAATTGTTTTTCTAAATTCATGGCCTTTTGGAAATCCAAGATGTCCTCCTGCATCTTTTCCTTCAATAACTATTGCTGATGCTCCCATTTTTTCACCTTTTTTAGCAACTTTAACAGATGAAGCCATTGAAACTATTGGGATATTATATTCTCTTCCCATTTCAAAAATATCTTCTCTGAATCCTGCTCCCTGAATTACTAAATCAATTCCTTCTTCCATAGACGTTTTTACTAATTCAGTGAAACGATGTATTACTCCCATAATATTTATTCCAATTATTCCTTTGGGTCCAGCAATTTTTCTAGCTTTTCTAATCTCTGATTTAACTTCATTCATATCAGTCATTCCTGAAACAGCAATAATACCTATTGCTCCGTGTTTTGCCACATTTCCAGCCAAATTATGTAAAGATACTCTAACTGCCATACCTCCTTGAATAATGGGGATTTTAGCAGAAATATTGCCAATTTTTAAAGGTGGTAATGTAGTATATGATTGGGGTTCGCTTTCGCTTTCTTCAAATTTTTTTTGAAACTCGTCTTTGTCTACAATAGCAATGCTGAATCTTATTTCACATTTCTTCTTGCCTTTTACAAAAGCCTCTCCTTTCATATTAGCAATTTGATTGCCATAAAATCCAATAAGTTTAACTTCGTATTTAATCCTGTCTTCAGGGAAAATCGGCTCATAAAAAAAAGCGCTTCTAACTTGATAAGCTAGTAGGTGTTTGCTCTTATGAGAGGAGCCCAATTTTTGCCTTAAAAGAATTGTTCCTGTTTGAGCAATGCCTTCAAGAACCAAAACTCCAGGCATTACTGGATAGCCAACAAAATGACCTTTAAAATGAGGATCATCTTTTGATGTGTTTTTATAGCCAACAATATTGTGTGTTGAAATACTTTCTATTTCATCAACCCATAAAAAAGGCTCATCATAAGGTATTATTTTTTTAATTTGTTCTTTAGTTAAATGCATAAAATGAATTTCTTATACTATTTCTTGGATTTTCATCACGCTTGTTCTGCCAGGAGTTGTTCCCCAATCTTCTCCATAGATTAAAATTATTTTATCTCCTTTTTTTAAAAAAGTATTCTTTTTTAGAAAACTTAAAATCTTTTGAATTTCTTTTGCACCTTTTTTTCGATAAAGGCCTTTAAAATTTAGATAAAAAGGAAAAGCCCCAAAAATGATTGTTGATTTATTTACCAAAGATTTATTCTCAGTCAAAACAAAGATAGGAAGATAGGACCGAAGTCGTGCTAAAGAATGAATAGTTTTCCCTGTCTGAGAAAGAACTACAAATGCTCTAACATTTTGCTTTTGGCAGAATTCACTTTTATAAAGATGAAAGGCGCCAAAACAGATAGCTTCAACCTGGGTTTTTATTTCAAAAGGAAGTGATGGTTTCTCTGGTCTTTGTTTTTCTACAAAATTAGTAATTTTCCTCAGTGTGGATACGCTTAACTCATCATACTTTCCATGAGCTGTTTCAGCTGAAAGTAAAAGGCCGTCAGAAAGATCATATAAGGCATTGGCAACATCAGAAACCTCAGCTCTGGTTGGTCGGGCATTTTCCACCATTGACTCTAAGAGGTGAGTGGCAACAATAACTGGTTTTCCTTTCACCAAACATTTCTCAATAATCATTTTTTGATATAAAGGCACTTTTTCTAAAGGAATTTCTACTCCGAGATCTCCCCGGGCTATAATTATTCCATCAGAGCTCTCTAAAATTTTATCTAAATTCTTAATTGCTTCTTTAGTTTCAATTTTAGAAATAATCCAAGGGCGATTTTCATAATTCTGAAAGAACTTTTTATATTCCAAAATCTCATTTTTATTCCTGACAAAAGATAAGGCAATATAGTCCACTTTCAGAGCAACGCAGAATTTCAAAACTGGCAAACTTTGTTTAAGATCAATTTTTGGTTCAAAAGAAAGATTCGGTAGATTAATAGTCTTTCTCTCTCCCAGGATTCCACTAGTAATAACTTTAGCGTATATATTGTCCTTTTCAAGCTTTGTCACCACAAGTTCAAATTTACCATCATCAATAAAGATTTTTTGATTAGGGGTTAAATTAAAGAGCTCTTTAATTTTTGGAACAGGGATGACTTTATAATTATCCTTTATACTATTTTTAGAAAAGGTAATAGTTTCTCCTTTTTCAAGTTCAATATTATTTCCATTTTCAAATTTTCCAATTCTTAATTCTCCGCCCTCCAGATCAACCATGATTCCCAAAGGCTTCTTAAGTCTTTTGCTTACCTTCCTGACCAGATGAATTTTTTCTTTATGCCATTTTAAAGTATTATGTTTTAAATTAAATCTGAAAATATTTACCCCCTTTTGAATTAAAGATCGTATTTTTTCTTCAGTCTGACAGGAAGGTCCTATAGTAGCAATAATTTTAGTTAAAGGTAGCATAAAGATTTATATTGATAATCCTCCATCAATGTTTATGACAGCTCCGGTTATGAAACTAGCCTTGTCAGAGGCTAAAAATGCAACTAAATCTGCCACTTCTTCAGGCTTTCCAAATCTTCCTAAAGATGTCAGCTTTTTAATCATTAATTTTAATTGCAATGGTATGTTATTTGTTAATCTTGTTTCAATAAATCCAGGCGTAATAGCGTTGACCAAAACTCCGTATTTTCCAACCTCTTTGCTCAAAGATTTTGTAAAGCCAATTATACCTGCTTTGGCTGCGGAATAATTTGTCTGGCCAAAGTTTCCGCGTTGTCCCACCACCGAAGAAATATTAATTATTTTACCTTTTGCTTCAATAATTAAAGGAAGACAAGAATTTGTGACATTAAAAACTCCTGTTAAATTGACATTAATCACTTTTTCCCATTCATCTTTGCTCATTTTCAGCAATGTTCTGTCTTTTGTTATGCCTGCGTTATTTACTAAAATATCAAGCTTGCCAAATTCTTTTTTAATGTCTTGAGCCATTTTCTGGGTTTGTTCTAAATTTGAAACATCAGCTAAAAAATATTGAGTTTTTATTCCTTTAGCCTCAAGTTCTTGTTTTGTTTTTTTTAGGACTTCTTCTTGCTGGGGAATATCATTTAATGCAATATCAACACCCAATGAAGCAAGCTTCATGGCAATAGTTTTTCCTATTCCCTGAGAAGAACCTGTTATTAAAGCTGTTTTTCCTTTCATAATAAGAGTTTAATAGATTGTTTGTATTTGATATTTCAATTCATCTATTTGTCTTCCTGCTACCAGAATATTCTCAATTTTAATATCTTTTAAATATTCTGGCAAATCTTTAATCATTGAGATCTCAGCAAAGATTCTGTCTAGATTTAAGGAGTCGAAACTTGCAAAAACCAAACCAAGATAGGTTATGATTTTGTCAGTTCTTTTTACAGCAATTCCTTCAGCTAGATTAAAGCAGTTTACAACTTCATTCAGTTTTTTAAATAGTTTTTGATGACCTTTTTCTTTTGAAAGAAGATAAGAATCTTTACTTAAAAGAGTTAAAAGATTATTGGTTGCTCCCATAATTTTTAATTCTGGATCTAATTTTAAAACAGGGGTATTGATTATAAGATCATTTTCAAAAGCCTGATTTGACATTTCAAAGGAAAGTCCACCAACCTCTTTTTTAATGAATTTTTCTTTGCTTAAATCCAGAGGAGTTACTTTATACTTTAAAGCTACATTTAATAATTGTGATTTTTGAGCTAAAATTTCAATTGGCAGATCACCAAAACTTTGAACAGCTATTTTAATGTTTTTAATGTCAGCGCCAGTTTGTTTTAAAAACTCAAGTAAGTTTTCTAAAAAAACAGGACTTGTATTTTCTCTGAAATAAGGGTGCTTAGCAGCAGTTAAAGTTGGCAAAATTAGTATTTTTGAATTTTTGTTAATTTCTAATCCACCAAGTAGTTGAATAGTTTTTTCTATTGTTTCAAAAATATCATACTTTGTTTTCCAAATAGAAACAGCTTGTTTGTCCTTCAGAGGAGTTAAAATAAACTCATCATTAATATTGTATTCTTTGACAGATTTTTGAACCCAACGATTTCCTTTTTCATCTTCTAAAACCAAAACAAAATAAGGTATTCTGGGATGTAATATTGTGGGGATGTTGACTTTGCTTATACCAATAACTTTGACTTTTCCATTTTTAACTCTTTCAATATCTAAAAAACAATCAGGACATTTACTGATATTGTATTGCCATTTATTTTTACATTTTGGGCATTGATGAAAAGCCATGATATATTAGATAATAATGAATAATGTATAATTATAAATTATATGAATTTGGGAAAAATTACAAAAACTTATTATTTGCCAAAAAAACTAAGGCCAATTTTAAAGAAAGTTTGGGGTATTTCTGTTTTGGGAGAAAATCATACGGTTTTTCAAAAGTGTCAAAAGATTATCAAGCAAAAAGGATTTAAAAAAATAATTACAGTGGGTGATTATTGTTCATTATCTTTACCTTCTGATGTTAAGATTTTTGACAACAGAATACAAAGAAAGGTTGTTGAAAATAATCTGCCCTATTCATTAGAGTTTGTTAATCCTGCTGGAACAATTCAGAAGCAGGCTTGGAAAATAATTGACCAGGCAATCAAGCAGGAAAGAAACATTTTTGTTAAAGGCGAGGAAGACTTATTGGTTATTCCTGTAGTTTTACTTTCTTCAAAAAACACTGTTATTATTTATGGCCTTCCGAATAAAGGGATTTGTCTTATTGAATCCTCGGCCAAAATTAAAAAAGAATTAAAAGAGCTTTTAAAAAAGTTTGACACTAAGTAATTTTTTTCAAGATGTGAACTGTCACACTTCCTCCTGCTCCGCCTATATTGTGACATAGGCCGATTTTAGGGACAGGTTTTATTTGTCGTTTATCGCACTTACCCCTTAATTGATTAGTAACTTCATATATTTGGGCCAGTCCTGTAACTGATACGGGATGGCCTTTTGCTTTTAATCCTCCTGACGGATTAATCGGTAACTGACCATCTAGACTTAGCTTGCCTGATCTGATTAGATCTTTTCCTTTTCCAACGTCTGCAAAACCTAAATCTTCATAAGAGAATAACTCTACAGAAGTAAATGCATCATGAACTTCAGCTACATTAATATCAGACGGCTTTAATTTCGCTTCTTCAAATGCTTGTTTAGCTGCAAGTTGTGTTGCTCTAAAATGAGTTATCTCGTCTCTTCCAAAAGTTAGCAAATAATCAGTGGCAAAACCAGTACCAATTATTTCAATGTCAGTTTTTTCAGAAGAAACAATTACAGCACTTCCTCCATTAATTGATAAAGAACAGTCAAGAAGTCGCAATGGCGAAGCAACTACTGGTGAGTTTTTTATTCTTTCCAAACTAACAGGCCGGTTATAAAAATATGCTTTTGGATTTAAAACAGCATTCTGATGATTTTTAAAAGCAATCAAGGCCAGATCATCCATATTAGCATCATACTTATTCATATATTGCTGCCAGACCAAGGCATTTTGAACAGGAAAAAGCATGCCTTCAGATTGCTCAATTACTCTTTCAGCTGCTGACATTATATTGTCAGTTGTTATTTCGCTGATATTGTAAACTATTTTATCACCGCTTAAAGCTAAAACATTCTTTAGTCCTAGTCTGCCTGCTGTCCAAACAGATACTCCTCCTCCAGAGCAAACCGAGGGGGTTTCAATAATTGGTACATTAGTTTTGAATAAATCAGAGAGCAAAGACACTTTGTGGGTTTGGTGCTCTCCTGCCGCAGCACTGGACATTCCGGTAAAAACAATCCCATCAATTTGAGAGATTTTCATTTTAGAATCCTCAAGCGCTTCCATAGCTGCTTCATAAGCCTGTTTCCACCAAGGCTTTTGAGAATAATTAAATTTTGTCATTCCCACTCCTTTTATATACATGTATTTTTTTACTTAAATTTATCTTCCAGTTCTTTAAGAATTCTACTAGCCAAATCTTTTCCTCCTAAGCCAAAAGCAATACCAGTGGCAATAGAAGCAGCAGCTACCATGCCGATGAAAATAACCAGAATTAAAGAAGGAGTGATTTGAAGCTGATATAGGATAGCCAGTAGTGCAAAGAACCAAATTGCCCAATGTATTAATTTACCTAAAAACTTAGAATAGATTATTCTTTCTTTTTCTAGTGTTCCTACAACAATTTTCTGGGAAAAATCAGCAATAAATGCTGCAACAACAAACATTAGAAAAGCAATGAAGATATTAGGGAAATAAGCAATTACTTTTTCTAAAAATTGACTAAATAGAGTTAATCCTATTACTTCTGAGGAAGCCATTAAAAAGACAAAAATGAAAAACCATTTTACTATCTCTCCAAAAAAATTAGTTGCATCAAAACGAACATCTATTTTCGATAGAACATTTTCTAACCCTAATCTTTTTAAGACTTGGTTCAGCCTTATTTTCTTTAGAAAAGCAACAGCTAGGCTTTTTAAAGAGTTGGCAATTACGAAACCCAAAATTAAAAGCAAAGTTCCTCCTAAAAGAGCAGGAGAAATTTCAGCTAAATTTTGCCAGAATAATGTTAATATTTCTTGAACCATATTATTTTAAATGATTATTATTTATGATAAATTCTGACTTTTATTCTACCATTTTGCCTTATTAAGTCCCAACTGATAGCCAATCCTATTAACTATAATATGAAGGAAAAAGGTAGAAATTAAAATGATTATCCAAACCAACCTATCAATTTTAAAAGCACTAGTCAAGGAAAAAATAACATATACTCCTATAACATAATTTGTTTGATCAAAAGGAATGAATTTTGTTCCTGGTTTTAAATTCAATCTTCTTTTAATAAATGCAAAAAACAAATCACCTAAAATAGCACTAAAAGACATTAAAAAACCAAAAAACAAAACATTTATGTTTTGGTAATTAATTAAAGAAATTTGTCTTATAGAAGGGTATTGGTAAAGCAAGGTCTGGATATAGGATATTAAAATACCAACGATTATTCCTGTTACTAATCCTTGCCATGTTTTGTGAGTTCCTAATATACGTTTATTATCAAGGGTTTTGTTAAAATCAATTGGTTTATCTAAAAAATCAAAAACCCTGAATCTTTTCGCTAAAGGCGGAGTCATGTTCGTAAAATATGCAGGTAAAAAAAAGTAAAGAGATGATAAAATAAGTTTATACATAGTATAATTATATTATAGCAAACAATTGAAAGACTGCTTGATTGTGTTAAGATGGTCAAATGAAATGTGATTTACATGTTCACAGCCACTATTCTTATGACAGTGATGCTTCAATTAAAGCTATAGTTGATACTGCAGTCAAAAAAGGAATAGATTGTATAGCTATTACCGACCATGATGAAATTAAAGGAGCTTTTGAAGCAGTAGAATATGCTAAAGACAAGCCAATTTTAATAATCCCTGCAATTGAAATCAAAAGCAAAGACGGAGACATAATAGCATTGAACGTCAAGGAAAATATTGAAAAGAATTTATCAGCAGAACAAACCATTAGAAAAATCAAGGAACAGGGAGGCTTTGCAATTATCGCCCATCCATTTGGTGATTGGCATGGTTTTAAAAAAGATATAAAGGGTTTTGTTGGTAAAATTGATGCGATTGAAGTGTTAAATGCCTCTGTTTTTTTCGGCAATAAGAAAGCCAAAGAAACAGTTCAGAAATATAATTTAGCTTTTAGTGCTGGTTCTGATGCCCATGAAGCAAAATTCATTGGCAGAGTTTATTTAGAAATACCGGGCCAGGATTTATCAATTGAACAAATTTTGGAAGCAATAAAAAACAAAAACTGTAAAGCTAAAGGAAAAGAATTTAGTCTTTTTGAGAAGATAACAGAACGTACTAAAAGGGGGTTAATAAGAATATCAAAACTATTTAAATGATTTATGCTAGCTGAAACAAGAAACAAGTTTAAATTTCTTGAGGATTTTTTAGGAAATGTGTTTTTCAAACTTGGCTTAACCCCAAACCAATTTACTCTAATGAGTGCTGTTTTTGCTTTAATATCTTTTTATTTTCTAATTAATCTTAATTTTGTTTTCGCTTTTATTTTTTTCATAAGCGCTGGAATCTTAGATTTAATTGATGGTGCTGTTGCAAGAAAAAAGGGGTTGGTTTCAAAAAAAGGAGCATATTTAGATACTATAATTGATAGATACGTTGAAATTATTGCGTTATTAGGATTTTTATTCTTACCTTTGCCAAAAATTATTTTCCCTTCATATATCTGGATTTTTTTGAGCTTAGCAGGAGGTATTATGACTACATATTCGAAAGCTGCTGCTAAAGAAAAAGAATTGATGATGGAAAAACCAGCACCAACTTTTTTCAGCAGAACAGAAAGAGTAATTTCAATAGCAACTTCAATGTTCTTAGGAGTTTTTGATATTAATCTGGTAATTTATCCAATAATAATCCTAGCTATTTTTTCTAATATTAGTGCTCTGCAAAGAATAATAATAAGTTTTAATTCAGCTGAAAACTAAATTTACTTGTGGACCTAATGAGAATCGAACTCATGTTTCTACAATGCGAATGTAGCGCTCTGCCATTGAGCTATAGGCCCCCCTATAAGCACTCTTATTATAAGGCCTGTTCGCACTCAACTCCTGAACAAGATCCTTGAGCTTCAATTTCAAGGGTTGAATGATTAATATGGTGTTTTTTTAATAATCCTTTAATTTTTTTCTTAATTTGGTAAAAATCTTTTAGAAACGGATCTTTAACAACAATATGGCCTGTGAAAATATTAGTTTCACCTTCTAAAGACCAAATATGTACATCATGGATCTCTTCAACTTCTTTTATACTGGTAAGCTCTTTTTTGATTGCTTCAATGTCAATGTGTTTAGGCACTCCTTGTAAAAATATATTAAATGTTTCTTTAAGATTTTTTGTCACACCCCAAAGAGTAAAAGCAGTAAATCCCAATGTCATAATTGGATCAATAAGATAATTACCCCATAATTGAATAGCAATACTGCCGACTAAAATAACAATCCAGCCAAATACATCTTCTAACAGATGCCATGAGAGAACTTTTTCATTCATGCTCATTCCGCCTTTTAACTTTAAAAATCCAGCGCCATTAAACAGAATGCCAATTATTGCAAGCCCAATCATTCCTGGAGCATGAACAGGTTGAGGATTAAAGAGTCTGGGTATTGTCTTAGAAATAATGAAAAGCGAACCACTAACTAATACTGTTGCCGTAAATAAAGCAGCAAATAGGGAAAATCTTTGATACCCAAAAGTCCGTTTCTTATCAGGAGGGCGTCTGGATTTACGTTCTGCAAACCATGAAGCACCAAGGGCCACGCTGTCACCCAGGTCATGCAGAGCATCAGATAAAATAGCTAAGCTATTTGTCCATAAACCACCTATAATTTCAATAATGGTAAACAGAACATTTAGAAATACAGCAGTTTTAATGTTTTGTTCACGATGAGTATGAGAATGCATAATATTTGATCTAATCAAAGAAAAATTCTAATAGAATTATTTCGGGATGCTGGGAATTGAACCCAGATCACAGGCTCCCGATGCCCGAGTACTACCGTTATACTACATCCCGTTTATGTTACCCAGTATTTCTTTTTAGTCATTTTATCTCTTTTTGTTTCAATGATTTGTCTTTCTTCTTTTGATTTTTCAGCCAGTTTTTTTAATTCTTTTTCATTTAATTTTCCTAATTTTTCAACTTGTTCTTTTAAGAATTCTTTTTTATTTTTTTTAGGATCTTCTAAAACATAGCCAAGCAAAATATCCAATATCTGTCCTATCTTTGGTCCTGGTTTGATTTTTAAAGTTTTCATTACATTATCTCCAGTAATTTTAAGCATTTTTGCTGAAATAGGATCTTGAGCAACTTTTTCAACTATATACTTTAAATGACGCAGTTTATATGGTTCAGCTTTTGGAACACCAGAACCAATTCTGTCTGCCATTCTTACTTGTAGTAATTCTTCCATGCTTTCTGGCCCCACCTGTCTGACCAGCCTTCTTACTGAGCTTTCACCAACTTCATCGGGATTGTAGTAAAACAAATGATATCTGACAAGTTTGGTTATCTTTTCAACATCTTTTTTAGGAAACTTCAAGCGATTTAATACCTGGGCAGTTATTTTTGCTCCAACTATTTCATGATTATAAAAGGTAGCATCTTGTCCTTCTCCTTTTTTCACTCTTGGTTTGCCAATATCATGAAACAAAGAAGCTAATCTAACATGTTTATTAAAACCTTGTTTAGCTGCATAATCTAATGAACGGATATAGTGTTCGTAACAATCAAAAGTATGGTGCTTGTTTTGAGTTACCTTATACCCTTCTTCTAGCTCTGGAATAATGTATTTTAAAAGCTTTAACTCTCTTAAAAGTTCAATTCCAATGGCAGCTTGTTCTGACATGATTATTTTTATGAGCTCATCTTTAATTCTTTCTTTTGAAATTGCCTGAAGCCACGAAGAATTATTTTCAATTGCTTTGGCAGTATTTTTTTCAATTTCCCAGCCTTGGCCTAACGTAGTAGAAAATCTGACTGCTCTCATCATTCTTAAAGAGTCCTCTGAAAATCTTTGCTCCGGTTTTCCAACAGCTTTAATGATTTTGTTCTTTAAATCTTTCTTTCCATTAAACGGATCTGTGATTTCATTTTTTGAATCTTTAATTCTTAGGGCAATTGCATTAACAGTAAAATCTCTTCGTGCTAAATCCTCTTCAATTGTTTTGGCAAACTTGATTTCATCTGGATGGCGTTTATCGGTGTATTTTGCTTCTAAACGATAAGTAGTAATTTCAATTTCTTTTAATTCTGATTCTTCACTCTTAACTTTAACAGTTACAGTAAAAAACTTGTTTTTATAAAAACTATCAGGAAATAATTTCTGAATTTGTTCGGGTTTAGCGCTAGTTGCAATATCCCAGTCTTTTGGTTTAACGTCTTTTAAAACATCTCTAATACAACCTCCAACAATATGTGCTTCAAACCCATTTTTTTCCAGTTTTTCAATAACAGATTTTACTTGTTTTGGAATATTCATATTTAAAGATTTTAACTCAAAAACATGCTTTTTTCAATTTATTCTATTAATCCATAATATATTGAATTAATATAAAGACCTTGACATTTTTTAAAAAAGATATTATAATTTATTTATGTTTCGTACATTTATAAAACTATTTAAAAAAACAATAAAAGAAAAAACTACTCCAGTAAAAATAATAACGCCAACATCACAAGCTAAAGCGCCAGCATCAACTGAGCTAACACAACAGTTTGAAGCTGATAAAAGAGAGAAAGGACCCTTCTCTTCTTCAGAAGAGTTCTTTGATTTAATCAAACAAGAGCTTCCATTATTTTTAGAAATGATGAATGAGCTTGATGACGAAAAGAGTATTTTTGAGATTATTATTGCGAAAATGCATGCAATATTTCTTGAATGGACTTTGGTAGTCTTTGGTTCAGCAAATATAGACCAAAAATTATGGGAATTGTCATGGAGTAGTTTCATAGAGCTCCTAAGATTAAAACTGATGCCAATCGTCAATAAAGACTATGTAATATACCGAAAAGGCGAGATTTGTATAAGTTTAAAATAAAAACATTAAAGCTAATTATAAATAATTAGCTTATTTTCTTAAAAAATCTTGTTTTTCAATTAATTAATGCTTGTTCAAAAGCTATTTTAGTGGCATAATATTGTTTGCCCCTGTAGCTTAATGGATAGAGTGCTGCGCTTCGGACGCAGTGGTGAGGGTTCGAATCCTTCCAGGGGCACCCAGATAAAATTCATTGATAATTTTTAACTAGAGCATTATAATAAAATTGATGAATAAAAAAGCTTTAACAATCCTGTTATTTTTATCTTTAATAATTCCTGGTCAAGCTCTTGCTGCACCTTGTGATATTGGCCCATTAGTTCCATGTGGCCGTGAAGGGACACCTGATTGCGGATTTTGTCACATCTTTGAACTTATTCAGAGAATTCTTGCTTGGATTCTAACTTGTGCTGTTCCTATTATAGGAACAGTAATGCTGGTTTGGGGTGGGTTTATGTTCTTATCAGCTGCTGAATCACCTAGTAAAGTGGAAGATGCTAAGAAAATTATTAAAGCAGTTGTAATAGGTATCGTTATTATTTTTATTGCTTGGGTATTTTTAAATACTTTCTTAGCTACTATTGGCGTTGCTGAATGGACTGGTTTGAAAGATGGTTGGTGGCAGATTCAGTGTGGCTAAATTTTCTCTTAATTAAGCCCCTATAGCTCAATCGGCAGAGCAGTTGCCTCTTAAGCAATTGGTTTCAGGTTCGAATCCTGATAGGGGCACTTGTTTGTATTAAGCATTTAATATATTGTAGTTTATATATGGTGGGCGTAGCTCAATTGGTTAGAGCTTCGGGTTGTGGACCCGAAGGTTGCGGGTTCGAGTCCCGTCGCTCACCCAAGTCAGAACATTTGTTCGCTAAGAGCACCGTATCAAACGGTGTTTTAAGTTCAAATAAGAGTTTTTTGCTCTGTAATTTGCAGTTCTGAAGTAAGAAATTCAAAAGTTGCCTTTTTTCATTGACTTCAGAACTTTTAAAGATTTCATGAGCCTTTTTAGCTAAATGTAGCACTGTATTAGCTGTAATATAGTAGTTTTCATCAGCATCAGTGTATCTTGTCATTTCTACTTCTAATTCTGCCTGTCTTTCTTTGTATTCCTTTAGTTTTTTGTTAAACATATCCTTAGTAATTCTCCAATTTTCTTAAAAATTATGTTTAAGCAATAGTTCTTTTGCTAAAATAATGAGAAAAAGTACTCACGCTTGGATTTAAAAAGTAAAACTGTATTAAATTATTTTTCCCTTTTTTTGTTTTATATAAAACATCATGAATATAAACTTCTTTAAAAAATGGGCGTGGAAAATCATTTTCATTTGAAGTAAGAATAAACGATTTCGTAAGCATAGCTGTAGCACCTATTATTTTATCTCCTACGGAAATTGATGTAATAGGGATTTTATTAACTTTATAGGCTGTAGATAAATCTGATGCAAAACGAGTTACTCTTTGGTTTACTTGGTATCTTGGAAAGTTTTTCCAAATCTTAGTTAAGCCAACCTCTTTTTTTATGGGACAACAATTAAATATTTCGTAAGTTGAAAAGTCAGAAAAATAAAACTTATTTTTTTGATTTTTTAATAAATTAAATACCCGAGTTAGTTCGGGTTCTATTGTTGGATTGTTTATGTATTGTAAAATACAACTATCAAGAATTATTTTTTGATTTATAATAGGAATATTCATCACTCATTAATTTCTGGCCAAAGTTTTTTCTTACCAGTCTCTTTAAGAAGCTCAATGAGTTTTTGTGTCGAAATTTCATCTTTTGAGATTGTTGATATTGTATTCTTTGCACCAATAACGACTATTTCTCCTCCAACACTCAATTTTTCTTCTTTTTCGACAATCTTTCCTTTTGTTTGTTTTTTGTGTTTAGTCATATTTATACTAATTCTATTATATCATTTAAAAATTATATCAAGAAGAGTTTTTTTATTTAAATTCTTATTAAGCCAAAATCTAATTCACTTAGATTTTCTTTAATTTCTACCCAATTAATAGTTCTAAACGCGTCCCGTATGGGATCTTAATGCATATTTAGCGGATAGACGTCAAAAATCAATCCTTGAGCAGAGCTTATACATACTTATACATGGCAGACCGTCTTTTTTATACGTAAATTTTCTCAATTATCCACGAACTTATACATATTTACATATTAAATTAAAGACCTAATTTTGTTTTTCCTCTTCCCGTAATTATATATTTTTGCTTTGGAGTTTTAGGTACATGAGGATACAAATATCTGATATAACCGAAATCGATTAACGGTTGTAAGTGTTTCTTTGCATTTTCTTGTCTATTTTCTAAGCCGAGATAGTCCATTATTTGTTTTCTAGATTTTTCTTCTTGGCAGTGTTTCAATATGCTCTCTTTATAATTATCTAATTCCAAACTTAAAAATAGACGATTGCATGGCAATGTTACAAGAAAGAAGGTTCGTTCATCATCAGTATGAAACACAGGCATAGGAGATCCGTTTTGCTCCATGCTTTTGAGTATTTTAGGAAAAGCGGTCGCTCTTCCTTCTGTAACATGTAGTTCTTTTAAAAATTAGCCTACCCTCCTGTTTATAGAATTTCATGCAACTACTATAGTTTATTAAAGGTCCACGTTGCTGAC
>SDBV01002480.1_pt1 | contig 27619 bp, 25 predicted proteins | sample 2277081 | NCBI WGS metagenome assembly SDBV01 (sample SAMN10402039, study PRJNA504765) | marine sediment metagenome | isolation source: marine sediment core GS10_PC15, 223 cmbsf | place: Arctic Ocean: Southern Knipovich Ridge | collected 2010 | reverse complement strand
TTTATTCAGCCGCAGGCTGAAAACGAATCACGAGTCACGATCAGCAATCCCCCGTATCCCGATCGCCGTAAACTTCACAATATGATCGACGAACCCTTCAAGGCTCGGACATTCGCACTCGCTGCTTTCAAGCTTCGCCAGCATCCCGTTAACATGAACCGTATGCAAAAGCTGTGCGATCAAAGAATGAACACAAAGCATCACCTGGTTCACCTCGATACCCGGACAAACCGTCGTAAGCGCCTCAACCATAGCACGCATCACGGGCTTTATGACTTCATCGCAAAACATCTCAGCAGGAAGATGCGGATCGAGCATCTCACGCATCATCAGCTTGGTAAGCTGACCGCCTTGCGCCTCGTCAACAAGCGGATCGATAAACGCCCACGAAAACGCACGCAAAAGATCTTCCAGCGCCGTACTTTCCTTGCTCATAACTTCATCGATGCTGCCGATCCGTATCTCGCGAAGAGCAACCATCCGCCCCTTCATGATCTCAAGATAAAGCTTGTCCTTGCCGCCGAAGTGATAGTTGATCGAAGCAACATTACAGTCCGCCGAAGATGTTATATCGCGAACACTCACCCCGTCGAACCCCTTCTCGGCAAAGAGCTTCTCAGCCATACCCATAAGACGCTGCCGGGCATCGTCTACATGTTTTGATTTCGTTTCTGTATTCATAGCGATCCTTGTATCGGAACATTCAAAACGCGTTATAACGCCAATCTAAACACTCATTTCATACGATAGTTTAAAACATTTGTTTGAATTTTGCAAGCAAAATCTCCAACATCCCAAAAAATTATACAACCGCCATAAGTACTTATAAAACAACACCTTAAAGTCAATTCTCCTGGCGTGCCTTATCGGAAATGTTAATTAAGGCAACTTCAAACCATGAAATCAGCCAAACAAAAAGTAATAATTTCGGAAAACACCCGTTTTCTTACCAAGCCAACAGATTATAGGACCTAAGCCGGAAAAACCGATAAACTGAGAATATACAACTGATTACGCCATAAAAAATTCCGCTGTAGACGAAGATCTCGCAAATTAAAGTTTTATGGGGAACTCTGCCGATTAATGTCCTTGAAAACGATGAATCTAAGCTCTCTAAAAAAGTGAAGTATTGATAAAAAAAGATACAATACTGCCCGCAGCTTTCGAATTGAAAAGTGGTATCAGCACTTTGCTGCTGATAAGCATATAAAATAATAAAACGGAAGCTCGGGTGGTTTTTTTATGCGCTCCCGAATACTTTTTCCAAAGATTTTGGATTCCGGGACTGTCGCCACGCTCCAGCAGTATTCAATTTTACTCTACCTTCAGGGCTTGTTGCCCAAATCCTAAGCACTAAATCCGAAATCCTAAACAAATACTAATATCTAAAAGATAATGATCAAAACTTCCAGCCTACGGATGGATAAAAGGCTGTTTTATGTAGTGACTCGTGATTCGTGACTCGTGATTCGTGGGAAGGTAAAATCAAATATCAAATATTAAAATGAAAAATTGTGGAGCCGCACCTAAGGCGTAAACTTGCGCGGGACTATTTAAAGAGAAAAAAACCATAAAAAAAGGCTGTTTTGGGCTCGATTTAACACTAAAAACACGAAATTATCCGTTGATTTCACTGATTTTTTAAAAAGAAAAAAGCTGATATCCGAGTGCTTAAATTGCCTAAACCCCCGAAAAGACTCCCGGGTTTCTTTAATTGCGCCTACACCATCAATTGCCGGCTTGGCTTTATTTATATTCGTAATCCTGTTGGTCGTCGGCTGGGTGAGCGTGATAGAGATACATCGCGCCGTAGGTTCAGTTGGCACCTAACCTCAATTAGTCGGCTTTTCGATGTAACTTCGCCTTTTTTCGAACAAGTTAAGATTGGTTCTGATTTTCTTTTCAAGGTTCTCATCGCCGTCCGCTATGGCACGTTTCAAGGCCTTTTCGCCCGTTGACACTGCATCATCTAACCTGTCGGCAGAGGCGTAGGCGGCTGTGAGTGTGACGAGAAACTTCGTATTTGCATATCTCGTTAACTCGCATGCTTTCTCCGCAAGACGAACAGCCTCTGACGGGTTACGCAACATCGGATCCGAAACCGTTACCAGGATCACGGCGAGATCGTTAATGACCAACGGTTCTTCCGGTGCCAACTTGTGTGCCCGATAGTAATGATTAATTGCCTCTTCCAGTTGCCCGGTCATTGTCATTACAGCACCCAAGTTGGCGTCCGCACGAGCATATTCGGGATCGATCTGCAACGCACGGCGATAGTGTTCGATCGCCTCATGCAGTTGCCCAGTCATTGTCAGTGAAACACCCAGGTCTGAGTGTGCCTTAGCATTATCGGGATCGATCTGCAGCACACTGCGAAGTAGGGTTATCGCCTCATCGTGTTGGCCCTTTATGATTAGTATATTAGCCAGATTATATTGCATAGTAGAATTATTCTCGGTGACCTGTATAGTATGGCGATATAGGGATATGCTATCTCGCCAGTAGCTTAGCTGGTTTCGTGTACCAGCCAACATTCCTGCTAGCAGCAGCATAACCGTCAGACCCGAAAAGACTCGTAAGGCGGGACGCTTGCGGCAAAGATCGCCAACCGCCCAGAAAGCGATCATGAACAAACCTATCAGTGGAATATAAGTGTACCGGTCGGCGAAACGCTGGTCTCCGACCTGCACCAACCCTATCACAGGCACCAGCGTTCCAAGGTACCATAACCATCCAACCGCAAAGTATCGCTTTCGGCCAATCAGAAATACTGCCGCAACTGTTACGACCGCTAGCACAAAAAAAGCCAAAACAGCTTGCCACAGCAGCACGTCCTTGAGGGGGTAAAAAACCGCAAGCTCTACTGGCCAGACCGTCTTTAAAATATAAGCTACATAGGAAACCACAGTGTTTGCCAGTCGGGCTTCAATGGGCATCTCATACACAATTGCATGAGCGGACTTTTGGGCAACATAAGTCACAACACACGAAGCCGCCGAAAAGATGAAAAACGGTATCTTTTCCACAACAAAAGGACGAATGTTTCGCAAGCCGTCGGCCACAGGCTTTAATTCGAAGCGGTTCAAAGGCCAATAGTCCAGAAGCAACAGCACAAACGGAAGTGTCACCAACATCGGTTTAGCCATCAGGCCCAGGCCAAAGACGATCAGTGCCAGTATATAGTTGCCTTTGCCGCCGGCGCGAGTGTAACGAAGGTAGCAGGCCATCGTCAGAAACCAGAAAAACCCGCTCAGGACATCTTTTCGCTCGGCGATCCAGGCGACACTCTCGACATGAAGAGGATGAAGGGCAAACGCTGCAGCCACAAAAGCACTCGACCAGATACGACCGGTCATGGACGCCAGCACCAGCAGCAGCAGGATCGCGCTGGACGTATGTATTAAAAGGTTTGTCAGATGGTGAAGGCCGGCGTTCTGACCGAAAAGTTCGCAGTCGAGCATGTGGCTCAGCCACGTCAGAGGATGCCAGTTCGAGGTGTTCTCAGCTTCAGCAATTGAAAAAGCATACTTGATTCCGTCAAGGGTAATACCTTTAAGAACATGCTGGTTATTTGTAACATAGATGTCGTCGTCAAAGTCAATAAACTCACAACTAAGCACGGGCCAGTAAGCCGCGAGCGTAACAATCGCCAAAACCGCACAGATTAAGACGACTGAACGCTTCCCGGAGTCCGACTTGCTTAAATCTTTCTTACGCTGATGACGTGACACTGTTTACCTTCCTCGACGATTTGATTAACCTTATTTTGATATTTCCCGTTTACACGATTAACAAGCATAATTCAGCCCTTGCCAACCATTTTTAAAAAATCTCGTCTGTTCATAAAAAGTCCTCTCTTAATTGTATTCGTAACCCGGTTAGTCGCCGCCTTCGGTCTATTTCGGCAATGGGGTGTTTGCCTTTACGGCATCCTTTGGATACCCCTGTCAATTGCTTTGACAATGTCCTTGTTGTTAACCGTTCCATCAACGCCGTGGTGAGTAAAGACGGCCTGTACCTGATCGCCATCGCGTTCGACAGCAACCGAAAGGAATCCTCCTGTTATATTCAAATAGCGATGCATATCCGAACGATCCTCTTTGCTGAACCCGCCTGCATGGGCGTCGGAAGCCGGGCCGCATGAGTATTCTTTAGCACCGGTTTTCGGGTCGACGGAAACATACTGCCAATGGCGGTCGCCGCAAATGATAAACATGTTATTCTGTGTTGCGATAAAGGATCGCAGTTTGTCACCTTCATTTTGAAATGTCTTGTTGGAGTGGTTGTCCGCTTTTTTGGGGCGGTCGGGTCCAACAATTGGTGTGGGGGTTATCAAAATGCGGAAAGTCGCATCTGATGCCTGGACAGTATTGATAAACCAGTTCATCTGCTTTTTTCCCCAGATGGTCTTATCCGGGCCGTCGGGCATATTGTTTGGCGAACGGAAGTCACGGCCCTCGACAAACCAAACCTGAAGGTCCTTGCCCCAGCGGGCAGTGCGATATGTTTTGCCGCCCATCGGTACCTGTTCAGGGAATATCTTCAGGCCCTGCTGAAATGTGAAATCGCCCATGTATTTGGTATCCTTCGTTGGCCAGCAGTCGTCCATCAACGTGTCGTGGTCGTCTTTGATGAAATATGATGCGACTTGTCGATGAAACTCGACATTGGTCGGAAGGCTGTACATGCGCTGCCAATGCCACCTGGCAAGATCAAGGGTCTTTGCGAGTCTGTCATAGTATAAAATGTCGCCGGTATGAACGAAGAAATCCGGCTTGAGCTTCAGCATAGTCGGATAAATGTTGAAACCTTCAGGCGAGTCCATATCATTGTAGGCCTGCCCGGTCGAAACGGTAAACAGCACAGGCGTTTTCTGGTCGGCATCAGGAGCGGTTCGGAACTGACCTTCAACAACATTTCCCGAATTTGACTCAGTGCGGACATGGTAGGTGGCGTTGGACCTTAAACCCTCCAATCGTATCTGTTTGGTGTAGTCCCGTTCCGCATCGACATCCTGCCAAGCCGTTTTTTGCCACTCGGATTCCGCCGGTGTCTTATATAGAACCCTGACTTGTCCCGATCTTCCGGGCACTGCACCTTCTATGGTGCTTACGGTTTTGCCTTCAGGAAATATAACTTTCGGAGTGGCATTCGGACGTCCACGCATAGACTCATATTTGCCGGTTTTTGAATTCAGATAGACTGCTTCGGGCATCCCTGCTTCTTTGCCAACACGCTGGGCGGTAGCTGTCAGCCGCATCCATATTATCGCACTGTTGCTCGTCACTTCACCGATCTTAATGCCTGTAGTCTGATACGGGGCACTGTCAGGCTGTACAGTCTGAGGTAAACATCCAAGAAAGCCTGTAACAGTAAGCACCGACAAAACACGAAATGCTAAGGTTCTTTTCATAGTTGTTACCTTTCTCAAAACGTATTTAACTGACATTTCCCATTTACACGGTTAAATAACATAATTCAGTCCTTTCGATGCCAATAGTTTTACTAAAATCAACTTGAACTATCAAGAGAACTCTTTTTCAGGCATTTGAAAGCTTTACAAGTTTTAGATCCGTTCGACTACGCTCAGGACAGGTTTGTCTTTGTATTTCTAAGTAAATTAAAGGTTCCAGGGGGAGGAGAACTAAAAGGTATCAGTTTACGCCTTAGGTGAAACCTTTTTTCAAGCCCGAATTCGCAAAATCTGTTCACCTGTAATTTTGGCATCAACTCTGCCAACAGAAAGTTTTTAACAGGCTAACGGCGTTAAAAATCTACGATCCTACCAAATATTACCCAAATTAACACCACCCGCATCCTGCACGTAACCCCCTTTTCAGCAAGCACTTACATGTATATTATTGTTTGCCTTGACTATTCCCTGATACTTCTTATCATATTCTGCTTTGGAAAACGCCCCACAAAAGATATAATACATAATTCGATAATTGTAGGATTTATTCTGTTAACCCCGTCAAGGGGCTTACGATGTTTAAAGGAAACTTCGGTGGCAAAGAAAGCTAAAAAATCAACTAAGAAAAAAACGGCCGTTAAAAAGAAAACCAATGCAAAAAAAGCGAAGGTAAAGGCGAAGGCAAAGAAAAAAACCGCTGCCAGGAAAACAACTAAAAAGACCGCAAAAAAAACAGCAAAGAAAAAAACTGTAAAAAAAGCCGCAAAAAAACGAAAACCGAAAAAACATTCACCGCTTACAAAAACCGAAGTGAAACACTTTCTGGCTCTATTGCTCGAAAAGCGTGCCGAGATCATCGGCGACGTTAATTCTATAGAATCCGAAGCACTGAAAAAGTCACGCATCGAGGCCGGCGGCGATCTGTCGTCTATGCCGATACACATGGCAGATGTAGGAACCGACAACTTTGAGCAGGAGTTCTCTCTTGGGCTGATGGACAGTGAGCGAAAACTGCTTGCTGAGATAAATGACGCACTTAAACGTATTATTGAAAAACGCTACGGAATATGCGAAGGCACAAAAAAAACAATATCAAAAGCCCGGCTGGAAGCAAACCCATGGGCGAAATATTGTATTGAATATGCGATCATGGTCGAAAAGGGCCAGATCATCGAAGGCGAAAAAATATACGACGACCAGGAACACAAAGATGATTATGACGTCGACGATTTTAACTACAATGATGACGACAGCCTTTGATCGAACCGGCGACGCTTAAACAAAACCTTCAGCAAGACCCGCCAATAAACTTTATTGACGGGCCTTCGCTTTTAGGAAAACGAAAATATGCTATCTAACTGCCCCATCTGTGATAAACCGCTGACAAAAGGAAAAACTTTAGAAGAAATGAGATCGACAAATGTTGACTTCCCCTTTTGTTCGGAAAGATGCAAGCTGATAGACCTCGGCGCATGGTTTGACTCGAAATACTCCATATCAATCGAGAACAGCGTAAACGAATAAAATCGGCTTTCTTGACATTAACCGGGGTATCACCTATAATTGGGGTTTAATTTGATCGACGCAGAATAACACAATAAATGGAGCAGTCTTTTATGCCTGATTCCGGCAAAGATAAAGAAACTGAAAACAGCGGCTCAAAGTACTCTCCGCTATCGGTAGAGGGTCTTTTGCGTTATAGAATACTGCTCATAATCTTTGTCCATTTAGCATCGTTCGCAATAGCTTTGATGTTGTCATTTCTGCTGGCCGGCAACATGCAATTAAGAAGATCATGGCTGCAATATCAGTATCCCGTCATGCTGCTGCTCATACTTCCGATCAAGCTTGTTGTCTTCGCCTTTTTCAAACAATACCGCGGCTGGTGGAAATACGTTGGCATATCCGACCTGATCGGAATTGTCCGGGCTGCACTGACAAGCACAATAATAATCGTTTCGATCTGGTATACTATACTGAACATTGATATTATACGAAGGAGTCTTACCGGTTATTTACGAAGTTTAACGGAGATCAGTCAGGGAATCTTTCTGATCGATCTGTTTCTTACCGTAATGATCCTTAGCGGCCTGCGAATGGTCGTCAGAATGTACCACGAAGAATTCCTGTCAGAAAAAGGGACCGGAATAAAAAGGCTCTTGATCATAGGCGCTGGAGATGCCGGCGAAGCACTGCTTAGAGAAATAATGAGAATGAAAATCGAGCAGTACGACGTCGCAGGTTTTGTCGATGACGACCCAGTAAAACAAGGCATGAGCATCCACGGCGTAAGCGTACTGGGAACCGTCGAACAGCTTCCCGATATCTGCCAGGAGCAAGGCATCGACGAGATCACCATCGCAATACCAAGTGCCGCCCATAAACAGCTAAGACGTGTCGTACAAGTCTGTCAGGGAACACAGATCAAGTTCCACACCGTACCGTCGATTACAGATATCGCATCCGGAAAGTATAGTGTTTCACAGATCAGGGAAGTTGACATCAACGATCTGCTCGGAAGGGATGTCGTTGAGCTTGATCTTGAAATGATCGAAAAGTTCCTGCATAACAAGGTAATCTTCGTAACCGGAGCAGGCGGTTCTATCGGCGCAGAAATGGCAAGACAGGCGTGCAAGTTCGCACCGGAAAAACTCCTGCTCGTCGAACAGGCAGAAAACCCTCTGTTCTTTATCGAACGTGAGCTTAGGCGTTCGCATCCCGACGTGCCGACCGAAGCGATAATATGTGACATAACAGATACCGTTCGGGTTGACAAACTCTTTGAAAAATACAAACCCCATGTCGTTATCCATGCCGCCGCACACAAACACGTTCCGCTCATGGAAGACAATCCCGGTGAATCCATCAAGAACAACGTTGTCGGAACAAGGAGCGTTGCCGATGCTGCCGACAAATACGGGACCAGTGATTTCGTCATGATTAGCACCGATAAAGCCGTAAACCCAACATCACTTATGGGTTCCTCAAAACGGATCGCAGAGATGTATATACAGGACCTGAGCACTACCAGCGAAACACATTTTATAACTGTAAGGTTCGGCAACGTCCTCGGCTCCAACGGTTCGGTGATACCCATCTTCAAAAAACAGATCGCAGCCGGCGGCCCCGTCACCGTTACCCATCCCGAGATGAAACGATACTTCATGACCATCCCCGAAGCATCGCAGCTGGTGTTACAGGCGGCCACCATGGGCAAAGGCGGCGAGATATTTGTCCTCGACATGGGCGAATCTGTGAAGATCGTCGACCTTGCCCGCGAGCTTATTACTCTAAGCGGGTTTCGGCCGGGCGAAGATATTGAGATAACATTCTCCGGAATGCGGCCCGGCGAAAAACTCTTCGAAGAACTTTCTATCGCAGGCGAAGACATGCTGCCCACAAAACACCCAAAGATCGCCGTATGGCAAAACATCCCAAAAGACAGAGAAACACTAAGAGCCGACATTGACAGGATCATCGAAATATCAAATTCGCTCGACAGACAAACAATCGTAAACGCCATAAAAGAAATGATCCCAGAATACATCGGAAAAGATGACAACTAAAAGTTGTCATCCCGACAGAGCGATAGCGACGAGGGACCCGCAGATCAGCATCGCCGCAGGCGATATTCCATTATTGTCATTCCGGGCTTGACCCGGAATCCATTATTTAGTTTTGATTCAGTCCGAACTCACGAGACTTTAAAACATTTTTCCAATGTACCTCTCTTGAAATGACATAATCATCGCTCGAATTTAGGTCGCAGATTTCCAAAAGAGAAAACTGGAAAAACTCAGCATGGTCCGCTTTCTTTTTGCGAAGCAGTTCCCTAAGCTCTTTGTTTCCTCCATGCCCATTTTTCGCATAGACCGCCCAGCGTTGCCAAATCCCATCACCTCCGTATGCACTGCCAACATATACTTTTCCATTCGATATGTCGGTTATAAGATATACGCCGGCAACATTGGAAAGCGCGGTTTTCCACGAAGGATTGGATTCACGGATAATAGTTTTAAGCATCCGGTACGATAGCCGAACAGAGTTATAACCTGGAAAATCGCCGATTGTCATACGCTGATTACGTAGCCCGACTAGGACCAACTGGTCCTCATATTTATGACCCAGTAAATAAGAGGCCCGGAAATTTCTCTGGAATTGGATAATGGCTTTTCCGGTAAGATGCCCCAACCCTTTAACTTCCTGCGTAGAGTACATAAAACGATCTTTGCCTTTGAATCGACGAGGTTTAACGCCTTTAATTTTATAAATACCCGCAAAAAGCCACCGATCGTTTCCAAGATGGATCAGAGAAAGAACATGTTTACACTTAAAATTTTTCTTAGTCTGAGTCTCTTGCCAATCTTTAAATTTTCCCGCAAAAAAAGCTTCCAAAGGAGGATCGTTCTTATTGGTGGCACAATGGATCTTATAATCATAAAGTTTAACACCAGCCATTGAAATTATATCTATAAATTTAATCATTGCTAATCGTTCGCCAGTTTCTTTTCTACCGCAATTTTTAGTTCACGAACCTTTTTTACAAGTTGTTCAAGATGCTGCCTACCATTCGCCTTTTTTTTCCTCTTTATCACAAGCTATGTGCAATTTCCAGCCATAGTAAATTGGAGCAAACAACACTGCAATAATAATGCAAAGTCCTCCCACGATTATTATCGTACATATCTGCCCACACACATTTTCGTACTCGACCCAAAGAAAAAAACAAGCCACTAAAATAATAAAAAGTTTAGCTGCAACAAAGGCTAACCAAAACACTTTTATTATATCCGGTGGATCACAATATGGCCACTTCCTGTATTTATCTGCCCATTTTTTGGCGGTTCTTGGCCAAGATTCAAGAATGAATTTTTTAATATTTAAACAGTTTTCCGATTCCATTTTTGCAAGTTGGAGCGTTACGTATCGGAAATTATAGCCTAAAGCAAGGGCATAGATCGCACCAACCATAAGGATAAACAACACACTTACTGTTCCGACAGTAAAGACAGAAGTTCCGTTGGAATTTTCTAAAAACTCCTTAAGTAACCAAATAAATCCACCTAAAGCCGGTGCAAGAATTGCGATAAAACGAAGAATTTCTTGTTCTCTATGCCTCAATGCTTCAAGAAAAGTTTTGTGCATATTTTCTATAGACTTACGTTGATCATTGCTGAGATTATCCTCTTGTTCTGGCATATCTTCTCCCATAATTAGTTATCACCATCTTTATCGCCAATAATTTTTCGACCGTTTTTTCACAATCTTTCTTTTCAGAGGTTATGTCATTACTCTTCTTACTGCATTTCCTTTATACAGCCCCTTCAAAGCTCATATTTCATTTTCCATCAACTGTTTGGTGTCCCATTTATAGTTTAATCGCACTAAGCAGAATATCATCCTCTCCATCAATACACAATGATGTATCAAATCTTCAACTGGTTCTTCACTGTCAAACCCTACAGAAAGGGTTGTGCCATTTTCTTTGACTCTGTTGCCGAGACTGCATACGTCCAAGTGCACCGCATCATTGAATTTACTATAGCATCTTACATAGAGTTCCAAAACATCTTTAATCGGTAATTGGCCAACCATTTGTTTGAATGTTGGGAGTTTCTTAACATCATCCAAGCCCTCTAACAACGTTTCAAAATCCTTACGTCGCGTTTTCAATTCACTTATTGCGTCTTCCGGCCAAAACACTTCAAAATCATTAAGGATTTTGACTTTTTCATCCACGGATGACTTCGACCATCGTCTAATCTTCTCTTCGACAACCTTATCTGGATCTGGAGATTCATCTGGACACCTCAAACACCAAGCAAGTTTCGCCCCAAGTTCAAAAAGTACACGTAACAACGCCTTGGCTGGCATCCGCATATCGTTTGAAAGCAAAAAAATGATTGCCCTTGCATATGTGGTGCTAACGGTTAATGAGGCTATGCACAAGTGATCAATCGGCTTGCCGGTTTTTACTTTCGAGGTGAATAAGTCCATAGTATTCTTAGACCATTTCTCGATGAATTTTTCAGCCTCTAACAATAGTTTATCCATATCGTCACCGTCTAAGTTGTTATTGCTTATCCGTCTTACATGTCTTCACTTAGGGCATCCCGTATTTTCTGTTTTTTATCGTCGTCTGCATCTGTGGGAGGATATATTAAAGTGACATTTCTAGTTGTTATGCCTACTGTAAGCCCATTAGAGTCTAGAAAATTATTCGCTTCTTTTGCATCGTTAGCATCGATCACAAAAACAAACTTACCATCCAGTGTTCCTTCTTCAAAATTAACAGCCATTACATCTTCCTTTCAACATGAGGTGTAAATTTGCGCATGGAATTCCGTAATTCCTATATGCGAACTTTCATTATACTTCTGCTGTGATTTTGGAATGTATCTCCCATATCCAATTCGTCCGCATTTATACTACAGCGGTCCCATCTTTTAATCAAGCACTTTTATCTTTAAAATCCGCGAAATCCACGGTTTCTTTTATCCCGTGATCCTGTCTAAAAAAAAAGTTAAATTTTTACAAAATAAATTTGACTTGTTACATATTTAGTGTATAATATATACGTATCAGCCGGAGGCTGAAGATGGCTTCGCCATCCTATACCCTACCCGCTGTACGCTCTACGCTAGTAGAGACCCAGAAGGGTCAAGACAGGCTAGCCCTGTCGCGTCGAAGTCTTGACGAAGACGGAATGCCAAGGAGATCATATCTCGCCAGCAGGCAGTTCTTTAAAAATTCAACAGTGCCCGCTTGCGGGCTTCCGAATTAATTAGCCCCCTCAATTTATTGAGTGGGTTCATGAGTCCCGATTAGTCTTTGCGCCTTTGCGTCTCTGACCCTTTGCGGTAAAAAAAACAGTAAATCGTAAGTGTTAAGGCTTAAAGCCAAAATGGTAATATATGCAAAACAAACCCAATTTAATGATCACTAAAATAGCCCTAAGCCATGCAGTAACAAGGGATTAAGGAGATAACTAAAATACGCCCAAAAAAAACAAACCCAATTTCAAAAAACACCCCGGCAGCAGCCAACGGAAACAGTGTTAGTTTACGCCTTAGGTGCAAATGCAGTTATTTAAAAAGTAAATTCCATTTTAGCGCGGAGATTTTTTCTGATACAATTTATGCCTAAGGTAGGCCTAGGCTCAGTCGAAAGCCGATTCGTATTGTTATACTCTGAGGGTTTCGATCTGTGCCGTAAACGCAGTAGCTGGGAAAATAAACCGCTAAAAAAACGTGTTTTTGAAAACTGCCCCTCTTTTTAGCTTAAAAACGAACTTTAGTGCATTTAAAGCCTAAAAAAGAGGGTCAAAAAACGCAAAAACGAACAATTATGAACAATTATGAACAAAAAAAAACAAAAACTCGCACGAAAGTGACAAAAACGAACACGAAAGGGGACCTTTTACTAGCAAGCAAAACTAAATATTGGAAGGTTGAAACAGCGCATAAAAAAAGGCGGCTGTTAAGCCGCCTTTGGGGTTATCGCATTTCGTTCTTAGAACGACGGTTGGCTTTCGAAGCTGTCCCTTGGGTGTGCGTTATCATAGACCTCTTTGATCTTTGTAGTACTTAGATGCGTATACACCTGTGTCGTCGACAGCGACTGATGGCCGAGCAATTCTTGAACGCTTCTTAAATCCGCACCGTTATTCAGCATGTGGGTTGCGAAGCTATGCCGCAAAGTATGCGGGCTTATCGCCGGGTCGAGACCTGCCATCCGCAGGTACTTATCCATCTTCCGGCGTACGCTGCGTGTGCTTAGGCGCCGGCCGTGCTTGTTGGCGAACAGAACCTTGGCGTCAAAGTTGCTATCGTTCTGCATTCTCTTATTTCTAAACTCGATATAATGCTGTATCGCCTGAAGGGCGCTGGAACCTATCGGCGAGATGCGTTCCTTCTTGCCCTTACCTCGTATATGGATAACTTCGCCGAGGAAGTCAACATCATCCATATTCAAACTGACCAGCTCGCTTACGCGCATCCCCGTGCTGTAAAGAACCTCCAGGATCGCCCTGTCGCGTGCACCTAGCCATGTATCAGTCGGCGGAGTCGTCAGCAAACGCTGAACGTCCGCATATTCCAGGAACTGCGGGAGCTTCTTATCCTGCTTGGGTGTACGGATACTGGTTACCGGGTTGTTGGTCAGGTGATTGCGTTTGACCAGGAACTTATAAAAGCTTCGCAGCGTGGCAAGCTTACGTGCGACCGTAGACTTGGAATACTGTTTTTCGTTAAGCTCGGACATATACTTGCGTACCTTATCTGCGTCAACGGCAAGGATCGACTGCTCGATCTTGGTATCTGTTTGCGTCTGGACAGCGGTAGCTGTTGAGCCTGCGCCATCGGACCACTGCCCGGATGGATCGTCGGAACCGCCTGAACTGGAATCGGTAACCAGGAATCCAACGAACTGTGCGAGATCTGCTCCATAGCATTTGGCTGTGTGACCGGAGAAATGCTTCTCGAACTTAAGATAATTCAAAAAATCCTGGGTAATTGCACATTCATTCATAACGTACCCTTCCAACATCAGTGTTTCATAGTCTCTTAGACTATCTCAAAACATATTTACGACAAACCGTTCTGAAACCTGCCTACTTATTATTATTTTCAAGACCGACTTCCTGTCGATCAATCGTTTTCATTGATAAAAAACTGAACAGTATCGGGCGATTCACTATATAATAGTTTGTCCGCTTCGCCGATCAGCGACTGTGTCAGCTTAAAGCTTAGGACCGCAGCATCAAACCAGTCAAAATCGGTCCTCTCATCGCCTGCCTGATCCACCAGGCAATCCAAAAGCTCCCCTTCGCTGCCGTCTTCATAGCGAAAGATAAACTTCTCAGGGCCTTTGTTTAAAACGAGCTGTCGCTTACCATTCTTCATTTCCACACCAAAATCAACATATTCCACGTAGTGAGAACACTTGTATAAGACTTTTATCGGGCTAAATCGCACTTTCTAAAGCGGAATCTGATTTTTTGCCAATAAAAACACGATTTTTCTTAAAAAATCTCACAATTACAACTATCGACCGATAAATAGCCCAGATTAACATAAATGGTTATTTGCGGAGATATTTGGTGGAAATCTGGAAAGTCCTATAAGAAATGAAACAACAAGGGGTTATGGTGTTTATTTAGGCAAATTACGGTAAAAATATTACTTTTTTATGAAAAATTCGTCGTTGTTTTTCAATATTTTCTCTACCAGCCCCGCCTGGACGAGTTTTTTCAGATTTTCTTGCACCTTGGTCCTTTCGATCCCCAACCCGTCGCAAATCCCTGCAATATCGCAAGGCCGACGTTCAAGAATCGCTAATATTTGCGATTTTGTATCCGATAGTGGTGTTTTTGATGTTAATTTTGCGAAATTTGCGATAACTTCTGCGTTTTTTCCCAGTTTTTTGGCAATTTTTGTAAGTTTATCGGCGTTGACTGCACCGACGTCGGTGTCCGCGCCGGGTCGAACGGCGGTATTTAGCTGAACGCGATCCGGAGCCATGCGATCAACGATGCCTTTAATATCGCCGATGGACGTGTCATCTGTGTTGATTCCGTCAACAAAGAAGACCTCCAGCCAGATCTGCCCGGAATATTCATTTCTAAATTTACAAAGCCCCTCGACGAATGAGTTGAAGTTTAGATCGGCGTGCGGACAGTTGATCTTTGCAAACGTCGCGGTGTCGGCTGCGTCCAGCGAGGGCATGACCAGATCGGCCTTTGAGCAATCGCGTCGCACTTGCGCGTCACTTAGCAGCGTGCCGTTGGTGATGACCGCAACGTTAATATCGGTTAGTTCCTTTATGCCGTCTATTAACCTGCCTAACCGTAAGTTTAATGTTGGTTCTCCGCTGCCGCTAAGAGTGATGTAATCGACGTCGAGGCCGTCGTCGATACGCTCTTTTAGCTCGCTAAGAACATCGTCGATAGGGACATACTCTTTGCGTTCAATCGTTTGCTCGCTGCTAATGCCGAGCTGACAATAAATGCAGTTCTGCGTGCATGTTTTTAGCGGGACAATGTCAACGCCAAGGCTGGTGCCAAGCCGTCTGGAAGCTACGGGCCCAAAAAGATATTTCCATTTCTTTTCCATGTGATGTTAAACGCTACTGATGACTATTTGGTGTATGGCCCTGCATGTCGCAAGCACCTCTTGTACCCAATCGATGGGCATTATGCAGGCTGTGTCGCACTTTGCGTTATCCGGGTCGGTATGGACCTCCAGGAACAGTCCATTGGCGCCGGCTGCGATGGCGGACCTTGCAAGTATCGGCGACATCTCTCGACTGCCTGCACTGGCATTACCCAGGGCGCCCGGTTGTTGCGTGCTGTGGGTTGCGTCGAAGACTACGGGACATCCTAAATCCTTCATTGCATTGATGGCTGTCATGTCGTTTACGAGCCGATTGTATCCGAAGAACGTTCCACGTTCTGTCAGCATGATCTTTTTGTTGCCTGTCGAAGCAACTTTTTCAACGGCGTTTTTCATCTCGGCAGGCGATACGAACTGGCCCTTCTTAATGTTAACAGCTTTGCCCGTTTCTCCGGCAGCGATAAGCAGGTCCGTCTGCCTGCAAAGGAAGGCAGGTATCTGCAAACAATCGACAACTGCGCCGGCTTTTTTGGCCTGGGACGGTTCGTGGACATCTGTTACTATGGCCAACCCTGTTTTTTCGCGAATGCTGTTTAGAATTTCAAGGCCCTTATCGATGCCCGGTCCGCGAAAGCTTGATATGCTGGAACGGTTGGCTTTGTCGAAACTGCCCTTGAACATTATCGGCACATCGGTCGCAGCAGATATCTCAAGCAATCTATTCGCTATCTCGGTGCATGTATCCTCATCCTCTAAAACGCACGGGCCCGCGATAACGAACATATCGCAATCTAACCCGATCTCAATATTGCCGATCTCAAACGCTTTTCTTTTCATATCTATTCCTATTCAACGATTTACAGATTAGAACCACTAATGGACACTAATAGACACTAATTATTATTTAAAGACTACATATTATTATCATGTTTTCAATTTAGTTTTTTTATTTAGCCCCTTCAGGGCAAGGTTTTATTGTATCCTTTTTCCCAGGGGTACGCCCTTCGGGCTAACCCTGGGCTGTTACATTAAACCCCTTCAGGGTTGAGTAACCGCATGGGCAAGAATTTGCCCATCCTACGATTCTATTCCTGTTTGAACATTTGTTTTATTTTATCGCCTAACCTTGCGACCTTTCCCGCCTTGGGCACAAACACACTAACCGCCTGCGGTATCACCTCGATCTTTATCGGAAGCGATGGTCCCGGATCGCCATCTATTTCCGTACGCACATTTTCGCTTGGCGAATTAATATACACTTTTTTGCATTGTCTGTATATAACATCTTCGGCGTCGGCATTGAGTTTTAAAACCGTCCTGGCGAAATGTTTTATAAACTCGACCTTCGACGCACATTTATAAACACATACATCCAGCAACCCGTCGCCATAATCGGCCTGGTGCAATATCTGCACACCCCTGGCATACCTGGATATGTTACCGACAAATGCTATTCCCTGGCCGTTAAAAATTTCTTCGTCATCAACAACGACTTTAAGCGTCGGGAAATCATAATCCCTGAAAGTTTCCAGTATCGGCTGAACATAGTCAAGATGAGTTATATGTCCTCTTCTTTTTTCGCTTACCTTTTTGACGATATCTCCGTCAAAGCCAACGCCGGCGATCGAAGTAAAGCACCTTCCGTTAGCACTGCCTAAGTCAAGCTCTCTTGTAAATCCCGCCTCGAAAACCTTAACAAGCTTTCTGTAATCGTCAGCTAGCCCAAGCTCTGTTGCGAGCAGGTTCTCTGTTCCTGACGGAACTATCATCAGTTTTTTTCCGCTGCCTTCAAGTCCGTGTGCAACCTCTCGCACCGTCCCGTCGCCTCCGACAACAACAACGATGTCGCATTCGTCATCAGTCGCGGCCCTGGTCGCAAGCTCGCAAACATGGACCATCGACTTTGTTCTGCGAACGAGAACTTCCCACCCCTTATCGCGCAGATAGCTCTCGAATTTCCGGGCAGTCCTCTTCTTCAGGATGGCCCCGGATTTGGGATTAACAATAAACTCAATATGTCCTTTGTTAGAACCCATTATTGCTACCCGTCAAAAGTAACTTTATCTTTATCTTTACCAAGCTCTTTAAGCTTGTTTTTCAGCATCTTCGGATACCCGGTGTTAATATGCTCAAGGTCGGTTGGGAAAAGTTTGCTCATCACCTTTTGTATCTGCTCGTCGCTGTGACCTTCAACTTCTACGAACATACCGATCAAAGGGACGGTATCGAGACAAACAAAACACTCTCCGATCTCCCACAACTGACGCTTCTTTTCGTACTCGAATATTTTTTTAAATCCCAAAGACTTGATCATCTCAAATGCGTTATCTATATCTCCCGGATAAATTTCGATCTCTTGTTCTTTGCGAACCTTAAACTTCGCCTTTTCTTTGGGCCCTTTAAAAGTCAGCACAACCTTTTCGCCGTCGTGATAAACCTCACGTCTAAGCCGCAGGCCGCTGCCACCTTTTTTAAGCTTGCCGTTCGGCTCGTCAAAGAAGGTGTCCTTGTGCATGCACTCACCTTGTAACTCGGCGCCTGCAGCCTTAAGCGCCGCTGCCACCGGCTCAAGCGAATCGACCTTAACTTTTGCTTCTATTTCGATCATACAATTATGTTTACCAAACGCGATTTGATAACGATTATTTTTTTGGGTTCGGCGCCTGCCATCGCGGCTATCACCTTTTCGCTTGCGAGAGCTTTTTGCTTTATCTGTTCTTCGTCGGCACCGGCGGCAACAACGATACGATCCTTTATCTTACCCTTTATCTGGACGGCCAGCTCGATCTCTTTTTCCTTGACCAACTCCTGGTCATAGCCCGGCCAATCGTGATAGGCCAGAGGCTGGCTGTGACCGAGCTTTTGCCAAAGCTCCTCTGCGATATGCGGCGAGAAAGGCGAAAGAACGAGTACGAACTTTTCGATAGCTTCCTTTGCGCGAACCTTCTGTTTGCTCATGTGGTTTACAAAGATCATCATCTGGCTGATGGCAGTGTTAAAGGCAAAGTTTTCTACGTCGTCGCCAACTTTCTTAACCGTCTGATGCAATATTTTGGTGGTCTCTTCGTCAGCATCGACGCCCTGAACCGCTGATGAAAGCTGTCCGGTATCTTCATCGATTATCATTCGCCACGCCCGCGTAAGGAACCTGTGCACCCCTTCAACGCCGTGCATGGACCATGGCTTGGTCGCCTCCAGCGGGCCCATGAACATCTCATAAAGACGCATCGAGTCGGCACCGTAGCCTTCTATGACCGTATCGGGGTTAACGACGTTGCCGCGGGACTTGCTCATTTTCTGGCCGTCCTCGCCGAGGATCATCCCCTGGTTGATAAGCTTCTGGAAAGGCTCTTTGGCTTTTACATATCCAAGATCGTAAAGCAGGCTGTGCCAGAAGCGCGAATACAAAAGATGCAGCACCGCGTGCTCTGCGCCGCCGATATAGAGATCGACCGGCAGCCAGTACTGCTCTTTCTCAGGAGCGAACGGGGCGTCGGGATTTTTTGCATCGGTATACCGCAGATAGTACCAGCAGCTACCGGCCCATTGCGGCATCGTATTGGTTTCGCGAAGTCCTTTACTGCCGTCGGGCAATGTGACATTAACCCAATTGGTCGCTTTCGCCAACGGCGGCTCACCATCACCTGTCGGTTTATAGTCTTCAACCTCCGGCGGCATAAGCGGTAGCTCGCTTTCATCTAAAGCGATACGCGTGCCGTCGGCTTTATGAATGATCGGGAACGGTTCACCCCAATACCTTTGCCTGGAGAACAACCAGTCACGCAGTTTAAAGTTGACCGCTTTTTCGCCAAGCCCTTTTTCGTCAAGCCATGCGGATATTTTTTCTTTAAACTCCGGCGTGGACATTCCTGTAAACTTGCCAGAGTTGATAGCGGTTCCGTCGCCGATAAAACATTTGACATCCTTTGCTTCCTTAGGCGGATCAACTACCTGTATGATCGGCAGTTTGAATTTCGTCGCAAATTCAAAGTCCCTCTCGTCGTGCGCGGGGACAGACATGATGGCACCTGTCCCGTAGCTTATCAGCACATAATCGCTTATCCAGATGGGTATCTTTTCGTCGTTGACGGGATTGATGGCATAGGCTCCTGTAAACTGTCCGGACTTGTCCTTTGCAAGGTCGGTCCTGTCAAGATCGCTCTTTTTGGAAGCGTCTTCGATATACCTGGCAACCGCTTCTTTATTGTCATCTGTCGTTATGACGCCCACAAGCTCGTGTTCCGGGGCCATTACCATATACGTTGCCCCGAACAGCGTATCCGGCCGGGTGGTGAAAACTCGAATGGTGGCGTCGTGGCCATCAACTTTAAAGTCAACCTCTGCGCCGATGCTTTTGCCAATCCAGTTACGCTGAAGAGTCTTAATAGAAGGTGACCAGTCAACATCATCGAGGCCGTTTAACAGCCGCTGACAATATTTCGTTATCCGCAGCATCCACTGCCGCATGGGTTTGCGTACGACCGGATGCCCGCCCCGCTCGCTAAGTCCTCCGATGACCTCCTCGTTGGCAAGGACCGTACCAAGTTCCGGACACCAGTTAACCGGGGCATAGCTTTCGTATGCAAGACGATGATCATCGATGTATTCGCGTTTTGCGTCCTCACTTAGGCCATCCGGTATCGAAAGCTCTTCGATGGGTTTTGCCTTTTGCTCGGTCTCGTCGAAGTAGCTGTTGTAGAACTTCAGGAATATCCACTGGGTCCACTTGAAGTAACCAGGGTCGGTGGTATCGACCTGCCTGTCCCAGTCATAGCTGAAGCCAAGGCTCTTGATCTGGCGTCGCATGTTGTCAATGTTCTGTTGAGTTGTCTTGGCAGGATGGGTACCGGTCTGGACGGCGTACTGCTCAGCGGGCAACCCAAAAGCATCCCAGCCGATAGGATGCAGCACATTGAAACCCTTCATGCGTTTATACCGCGAGACGATATCGCTTGCGGTGTAGCCTTCGGGGTGTCCAACGTGGAGACCGGCGCCGCTGGGGTATGGGAACATATCAAGGACATAATACTTGGGCCTGTCAGACTCGACGGCTTTGAATGTCTTGTTGTCTTCCCAATGCTTTTGCCACCTGGTCTCTATTTCGTTAAATCGATAGCTGCCCTTTTTTTCGTCCATTCTACTTTCCATTAATTTTTACTTTTTAGCTTAACCGCATGGGCAACAAGTTGCCCATCCTACGACTACTATTTAGCATGCGGACAGCCGCCGTCGCTGCACCCGAAACACTTACTATCGGTGCCGTCCTGCTTAACGCCGACGGCAAAGCTGGAAAACATCTTTTCGGTATCCTTGCTGCCGCACTTTTGGCAGGGATGCTTAGGATTCCTGCCGGCGTGGACAAGAAACTCGGTGACAGAACCGCATTTTTTACATTTATACTCGAATATAGGCATAATTTCTCATGTTATATTAAAAATAACTCCATTAATAATATACACTTATTGCCAATAATCAACCATTTTCCAAATCTATAAAAAACATAAAAAAAACCCGAAATTCTCTAAAAGTCCCATTGCGACAGTAGTGTACCGCAGGTGCTTGAACCGTCTTGCTAAAAATTAAAAATATCATAAATAAATCGCTAATCTCTATTGACAATTGTGCCGAACTAGCTAGAATGCCGGTTTTTGCTTGTGAATGTGAACGCAAGCGTTTGCTTCCAGTATGGAAACCCAATTTATTACCGGACCGTTAATAGAAAGCAGTATATGAGATATCAAAAGATACCAGACGAAACCATAAAGAGATTACCGATGTACCTGAGGGCATTATCGTTTATGCCCGAACAGGACTCGGAATTTATATCGTCAAAAGATATCGCGGACTTACTGCACATTAATTCGCCGCAGGTACGCAAGGATCTGTCATACTTCGGTGCGTTCGGTACACGCGGGACCGGCTACAAAATAAACGATCTAAAAAAGCATGTACGAAAAGCACTAAAGCTTGACGTCACCCAAAAAGCAGTTCTCGTCGGTGCAGGTAAACTTGGGACCGCCTTAACATCGTATCCCGGCTTTAAGATGTACGGGTTCGACATCGCCGCTGTCTACGACACATCCGAAAAAAGGATCGGCAAAAAGATCGGATCGGTTGTTATCGAAAATGTTGCCAAATTAAAAGATATAAAAAACGAGGATATTCGGCTTGCAATACTGGCAGTACCTGCCGAAAATGCACAGCAGATCGCAGATACACTCGTCGCTTGCGGCACAAAGGGCATTCTAAACCTCGCACCTTGCTATCTTAAAGTCCCCAAAAGAGTTAAAGTAATTACAATAGATATTGCAGTCGAACTTAGTGTTTTACCGTACTACACCTAAACTATCGTATTAGGAAAAGAGACTATGAGTATTAAAAAGTTAAACAAAGATGTTTTTAAAAGTTTTGTAGACTCGATGATCGCCTCGGACCAAAGCGTTGTCGGCGTCAAAGAAAAGGTCCAGGCCAAAGGAAGCAGGTTCGCTTTCGGACCGCTGGAAAACGCCGACGAGCTCAGACTCGATTATGATGTCACGCTTATACCGCCCAAAAAGTATATGCTTCCGCAAACCGAAACATTGCTCACTTATGAAGTGAAAGGCGAAAGCAAGCAGCACGTCGACGACCAAAAGCTTATCCTGCTTGGCGTTCATCCTTATGATATGATCGCCATCAACCAGATGGACGAGCTTTTCAGCCAGGATGAGTATGACACGCACTACATGACAAGAAGAAACAACATCACTATCATCGCATGCGACGTAGTGAACGCATCTGAGAATGTGTTTGCCTCTTCGATGGAAACAGCGACCGTCGAAAAAGGATTCGACATCCTGCTAACGGACCTTGGAAAAGGCGAAGAATACGTTGCAGAAGCGATAACAGAAAAAGGCAAGGCACTGCTGGCGACCGCCGTAGATGCGACAGATGCCGACGATAAGGATATCGCAAAACGTTCCGCGATACAGGAAGCTAACAAAAAGGATCTTAACAAGCATAAGCTAAACTGCAAACCTTCGGAGCTTTCAAGCCTGCTCGAACAGGCCTACGAACACCCGGTGTGGGAAGAAAAAGCAAAGACATGCTTCTCGTGCGGATCGTGCAACACAACATGCCCGACGTGCTACTGCTTCGATGTTCAGGACCTTGTAAACTGGAACCTGAAAGAGGGCCGGCGAGAGCGTTCATGGGACGGATGTCTGCTTAAGGACTTTGCAAACGTCGCGGGAGGCCATAATTTTAGAAAGCATAAGGAATCACGCTTCCGCCACAGGCTATACAGAAAAGGCAAATACGTCCCGACGAAGATCGGCGGACAGGTCGCATGCGTCGGATGCGGCAGATGTATCGGAGTGTGCGTTCCCGATATCGCAAACCCGGTTGCCGTATACAATAGATTACTGGAAGATATTAAACCCTAACTGGGAATTGATAATAAGGAGTTGTTTAAATGTGTAATTGCATCAGTACCGAAAAAAGCATCTATCTGCCGGAGCTGGCACCTATAACAAAGGTCGCCATGATGAACGAGACCGAGATGTACATGCACCTTGATTATGACCTCGGCCATAAGCCGGGGCAGTTTGTCGAGGTATCCATCGCCGGTATCGGCGAGGCACCGATCTCTATCTCATCGTCGCCAACACAACCGGGCTTTGACATGGTGATCAGAAGAGCCGGCCGGGTAACCAACATCATGCACCAGATGCAAGCCGGCGATAAGCTCGGTATCAGGGGCCCTTTCGGTTCCGGATATCCCATCGACGAGATGAAGGGCAAAGACCTTGTATTCGTCTGCGGCGGGATCGGACTTGTTCCGCAGCGTTCGCTGATCAACTATATCATGGACAATCGGGCAGACTTCGGAAAGATCGCGATCCTTCAGGGAACCAAGGAATTCGAGCAACGCGTCTACCATAATGAGCTTGAGAGATGGGCAGGCATTGACGGCGTTCAGGTTCTTGAGACCATCGACGTTGCACATGACAGTTGGGACGGACCGGTTGGCGTGGTAACAAAGCTGATACCTATGATAGAAGGCATCGACCTGACAAAAGCGGTTAACCTTATCTGCGGACCTCCTATCATGTACAAGTTCGTACTGGTGACTCTGCAGGAAAAGGAAGTATCGCACGATAATATTTTCGTAAACCTTGAACGAAGAATGAAATGCGGCGTAGGGAAATGCGGACACTGCCAAATGAACGGTCAGTATGTCTGTCAGTCCGGGCCGGTTTATCGTTATTCTGATTTGGCAAACATACCGGAGGCTATATAAATGAGTAAACCAAGAGTAGCTATATTTGATTTCGCTTGCTGTGAAGGCTGCCAGCTCCAGATCGTTAACCTCGAAGAAGAAATTCTCGACCTGATCGGTGCCGTCGACGTCGTCGAATGGCGCGAAGCTATGAGCGAGCAAAGCGAAGAATACGATATCGCCATCATCGAAGGGTCCATCACTCGTCCTGAAGACGAAGAGCGTATCAGGGACATTCGCAGCAAGGCAAAGGTTCTGATCGCAATAGGCGCATGTGCGACGATCGGCGGCATTAACAAGCTTAAAAACAATTTCGATCTCGAAGAAGTTAAACAGTGTGTATATAGTGACGCCGCTTTTATGCCGCATCTTGCTACCGAAGCAACCAAAGCGGTCGATGAAGTTGTTACAGTCGACTACAAGGTACACGGCTGTCCGATGGAACGCGGCGAGTTCGGAAGTATCGTTCGTTCGCTGCTTTTGGGTAAGGCTCCTGAAATACCGGACTATCCCGTTTGCGTCGAATGCAAGAAGAACGAAAATGTCTGCCGTTGGGAATACGGCGAGATATGCATCGGACCTATCGTTCGTGCAGGTTGCGGAGCAAAGTGCCCTACCGCCAGCTACCGATGCTTCGGATGCCGGGGATATGTTGACGACCCTAATGTCGACGCCGCTGTCGATGTTATGGATAAATACGGGCTCACCGTAGATCAACTAAAAAGTAAAATGGTTTTGTTCGGAAGTACACAAGGACACACATTATGAGTGAAAATATGACTATCAGTAAAAACATAAATATCAAAGTAAAGCACCTTACAAGGGTTGAGGGCCACGGCAACATCGTGGTAAACATAAATGACGGTACCGTCGAGAAGTGCCAGTGGCAGGTTCCCGAAGCTCCTCGTTTCTTCGAGGCGATGGTACGCGGGCGCGACTATGACGACATCCAGACGATCGTCAGCCGCATCTGCGGTATCTGCTCGATCAGCCACTCGCTGGTAGCTACAAAGGCGGTCGAAGATGCACTCAGCATCGAGGTGACCGAGCAGACCGACGACCTGCGTTTGCTGATGCACTTCTCGGAACAACTGCAGAGCCACGTACTGCACGTCGGCTACCTGGTCGCTCCCGACCTGTTCAGCGCTCCTTCGGTAGTCCCGCTGGTTGCCGCTGCACCTGACGCAGTTAAGACCATCATCGCCGCTCACAGGGTTGCCAACGAATGGTCCGAGATACTTGCAGGACGCATCACACATCCTATTACGCTGGTCCCGGGCGGCTTCTCACAGATACCGACAGAAGCTCAGCTAAGACAGATACAGACTAATCTGAAAAATCTTGTCGATCCGCTGCTTACGATCGTAGAGGTTGTTCTCAGCGTCGCCGACAATCTGCCTGCGTTCGAACGTGATACCGAATACGTATCGCTGGCACAAAAAGACAATTACACCTTCTACCATGGCGACATCCAGTCGACCGACGGCAAAACCATGCCGGTTAAGGATTGGGAACAGGTCGCAAACGAATATGTAGTGGAACAATCGACTGCAAAATGGGCAAAGTGGAACCGCCAGTCATACGCGGTCGGTGCTCTTGCCCGTTTCAATAACAATGCAGAATATATATCACCGTTGGGCAAAGCGGTTGCAGAGAAGTTCGGCCTTGAAAAAGGCTGCTGCAACCCGTACATGAACAATGTTGCCCAGCTCGCCGAGGCAGCTCACGTCACAGAAAAGGCAATTGAGCTGATAGATAAGTTGCTCACCAAGGGGCTAAAGACAGAGCAGGTCAAGATCGATCCGAAACCGGGCCGGGGACATGCGGCTGTGGAAGCACCGAGAGGTATTCTTTTCCACAGCTATGAGTTCGGTAAGGATCTGAAGTGTACATGGGGTAATATGTGTATCCCGACCAACCAGAACCATGCGAATATGCAGTTGGACTTTGAAAAACTGGTGCCGGAATTCATGCACCTTGGCGAAGACGGGCTGCGTCAGACGATGGAGATGCTGATCCGTTCTTATGATCCGTGTATATCGTGTTCGACACACTTCCTTAATGTCGAGTTCGTGAGCTAACATGAAAAAACCGATCATAGTCCTGGGGTTGGGAAACCCTTTGATGGCTGACGAGGGCATCGGCACAAGACTTATTGAGAAATTAGACTCGGCCTGCGGCAGTGATGCCCGGGCCGATTTTATTGACGCAGGCACCGGCGGGATGACCGTCCTTACATACATCGCAAATCGCAAAAAAGCAATCATCATCGATTGCGCATTAATGGGAACCGAACCCGGAACAATAAAACGCTTCACGCCGGAAGATGTTACAACGGTTAAAAAACTATCCCACCTGTCACTTCACGACTCGGACATCATTAAGGTAATAGAGCTTTCAAAACAGCTTGGCGAATGCCCCGACGAGGTGGTGTTTTTCGGAATAGAACCGGAGACAATCGAACAAAAAATGCAGCTTACCGACACACTCCAAAACAAGCTAAGCGAATATGTTTCCATGATCCTAAAGGAAGTTAACGGCTAGCGTCGGCTTGACCGGTTTAAAGTTTTTTGGCCACAGAGGACACAGATGTTCACAGAGAAAAGAAGAAAGAGAAAGCAAAAAATAGTACCAGACGCTTTACCCTACCCCTTATTTATCCCTTTCCTCCCCTCTGCTCAAATTGAATTGGATATTTCTGTTTAAAGCCAACATCTATACTTGTCACTTGGACTACCTCTCCATCGTCTATTTGTTTTGTGGAATTAATGTCATATAAAGCCAGGTTCTTACCTTTATTGAAAAGGCTTTTGTATTGGATTCCATCAAACCTATTTGTTTTGAAGAATTCAGCAATGATTTGAGTTGGTACATAACCGGCGTCTCTATCATCATGTTCAACCGGTTCAGAAAATGCCGTATCTACCCACCGCCATATACATTTTATAGCTTCTTCTGGTGTTGGAGGTGTTAGTTTCCAGAGCTTGTCCAGATCGGCCACACTACGTTCCATTGGCTTTATTTCACCACAAGAACAATCTATTACTTTTAATTCTCTAAGCGTTTCAAATTGGACAACAGTTACATAAGAGCCAACCCACGGACGAGTTTCAGATATAGCAGTTTTTTTGTCTCTTGCAAGATATAAACATGGTATCCCTTTCGAGTTTATTCTGCCTTCGGATGCCTTATCTGCAAAAGGTTTCATTCGGTCGGGTGAGTGAGGAGCTATATGGTCATAGCACGGAGACTCATCGTAGCCTAATTGAGCACGCCAAAGTTTTTGTCTCTTGGGAAGCGACTTGGTGCGTTCCTTCGCAGTGGCTAATAATGTAGCGAAAAACCGCTGTGTTTTCTCATCGTGGAAATATCTTTGTTCTTGTTTACTCTTGTCTCTGAAAGATAGAAAATCGCTCCAAGATACGGACATTTTTGTTTATCCCTATGCTTTCCCTCTCTGTGCCCTCTGTGGCTGAAAATTCGTGAAGATTCGTGTCATTCGTGGCTAAAATTTCTTTTGAGGTTCACGATGCGACATATATGCACCTTTTGGTTCTGTTAACTTGTTTGATAAAGTATGGGTTTTTCAGTCCGCCGGGCTCTACCAGATCCACCGCTCTGCCGAACAGTTCGGTTAGCGCCTGTTGAAGTGAAAAAAAATTGTCAAAGCGATTTTTCACAGAATTGTCAAACTCGACAAGGAAATCCAGGTCGCTTGTCTCTGCGTCAAAGTCGTCGCCGGCAACAGAACCGAAAACATCAAGCTCAGCGACTGAAAACTTCTCGCAAAGCTCTGTTAATTTCTGCTTGTTGTCACGGATTATCGATGTCATT
>SDBV01002479.1_pt1 | contig 27624 bp, 51 predicted proteins | sample 2277081 | NCBI WGS metagenome assembly SDBV01 (sample SAMN10402039, study PRJNA504765) | marine sediment metagenome | isolation source: marine sediment core GS10_PC15, 223 cmbsf | place: Arctic Ocean: Southern Knipovich Ridge | collected 2010 | reverse complement strand
GGGCGCGATACAAGGTGTAGCACTAGGTGCTACACAGTTCACTTCAGGCGAAGATTCTAACAGGCTGTGGTCTGCCATACTAGGCGGCACTACAGGTGCTTTATTCCCTCTGGCGTTTGCTCCCAAAGCTATACGCAACGCAGCAGTTCGTGGCTTTGTTCGCCGGTTCAACACCGGCAACGTAGAGCAGGCAGATAGGATAGCCGAGAGAGTTGCGGCTATGGAAAAGAGTGGCGACTTTGGATACAGCTTGGCGCAAGCGTCCGGCGATAGGCTTGCACTGCAGCTAGAAGTGAAGACTGCCAACATAGCCACCAAGACAGAGCAGAACAAGAACCTGAATACTCTAGGTCGCAACTTATTGCGTATCTCTCGTACCATGTCTAAGAATGGCAAGAATCCTGGAGCCATCATACTGTCTCTCAGAGATACTCTGAAGACAGCCAGAGACGGCATTTATGCAGAGGCCAGAGCCACGTTCGGCGGCAATATGGAGGCAGTACTTAAGCACTTCGGAGACGAGGTTGTTATAGACGGCGGTACATATTTGCAGAAGGTAGACGACCTGATCATGGAGACCGAGGATGCTCTGGTAAGCTTCGGGGGCAAGGCCAGCAAGAATCTAAGGAACTACCGCGACGAGATAGACAAAGTTGTCAATCCGTGGGAAGCGGTAGCTAGCGTAGACGAAAATAACGTCACGACTATATTCATGTCTAACAAAAAGGCTCCTGAATTATCATTTAAGTTGCCGCCTGGCGCTAAGATGGTAGACGCACAGAACCGCGCCCTGCAGTCGAACAACCTCGCAGGAGTGACTCCTGAAGAAGCATTCCGATTGCTGAAAGGCTTGAACAAAGTTATAGGCGGCGATACAGCCATCTTTAAGAACGCTCCGCTACACTCCAACAGGCAGATAGCCCGCGCACTGATGGGTGACTTCCTGAGTGCGATGGAAGCCGACGCAGCCAGTCAGGCTGGCCGAGCTATACGCTCTGTCAACGGTATGTACAAGCAGTCTATGGCTCATGCGCAAGCGATAGACGACCTAATGATCACTACTATCTTTGGTGGAAAGAAGTTTCCCAAGTCGTTAGACAAGGCAATGAATAGGCTCAAGAAGCAGTCTCCCGCAGAGCTGACAGCTACGCGGGACTTCCTAGAAGAGTGGAACCCGCAGTTGTTAGACGACCTTAAGGGTACGATGGTACGCGACATGGTACGTACTGCCCGTCGGGGCAGCTCTCCGGCGGTAGACACTCCTGTAGATCCTACCAAGCTGATCGCAAATTTAGACGGCTTTAGCGGGCCGGGACAGGCAGGCCGTGGTCTGTTCACAGCCGAGGAGCAGTCGTCCATTAAACTGACCTCAGATGCACTGCGCATCCTGAAGAACAAGTACTTTAGTGGCGCGGCACCGGGAGGTATCACCGCCGAAGACCTTGCGATCAACGTGATCTCCCGGTCACCAGAATTTATGGGCCGCTTCGTTACCCGGCTACTGTCCAGCGGTAAGACGATGGAGCAGGCCCTGCTAGACCCGACGTTCCGTAAAGCTATGGCAGCAATCTCTGACGACACCGTGGGCAGGGTAGATTTCAACCTAGCTATGGCGTACATTATACGACGCTACCTAGTGAGTGATGAAGAGGCGCAGAGCGCGCAGCAACGCAGAGACATACACGAGCTGTCGGTCGAGCGCGGAGTAGTTAACCCATAGGAGAGTACTATGCGCACTTGGGGAAAAGGCTCTAAGAAAGTCTATGACGAGTTAGACAGCAGATTGCAGATCGTCATGACACGAGTACGTGATGAAGTAGGCGACATAAGCCTGCTGGAAGGCTTCCGATGTGGGGATAGACAGAACAGTCTGTTCGAGAGTGGAGAGACAAAGCTTCGCTGGCCCGACGGTAAGCATAACCAGCTTCCGTCTAAGGCCGTAGACTTCAGGCCCTACCCTTGGCCTGGTAGACAGGAGATGCAGTGGTCAGCGCTTGCGTACGTTGCCTCGGCAGCAATACTGATTGCTAAAGAGGAAGGAATAGCTCTACGTTGGGGAGGCGACTGGAATCAGAACGGTGACATGACGGACCAGCACTTTTACGACCTATTTCACCTGGAAATTGCAGGAGGCTAACCCAACACGAGCTAGAAAAATGTCATCCAAACGGTACTACCCCGACAAACCCCCAAGAGTCCTGCCCTTATTAGCATTGCTCGGACTGACAGCCTGCGCTTGGATAGGCATTCTAGTCGAGCCTGCGATACCTACTCGTGATGATCACTTTGCGTATGTGTGCTACAAGTTTGAGCAGATCTATGACGTGCCGTGCAGCGACCTGCAAGCTCCTATTATAGTATACTCCGTCATTATAGACGATGCCTCGGGACGCTGGGAAACGTGGCACGGTATCTACTACTACGGCGAACCTTACATCTTCGTTAACCCCGGCTCTGATGAAGATGTAGATGAAATTATACTGCATGAGACAGGGCATTACATAATCTACGAGTTAGCCCTACCGCCCAAGGGCGACACCTGCGAAGGTGAGCGCGTAGTCAGATTAATAAGCGGGGGGGAGTGGGAAGAAGAAGATAAACTGCCTTATGGATGTACATAACTATGAAAATATGGATTTTAATTCTTTTGTTTGATTATGGTTCTCCCTACCAAACAATTTATTTAGAGCCTACACCTTATACAACTTTCCTGGAGTGCTACTCCAGATCAACAAAGGTATGGTCGGAATATGATGACACGTTAGACGGTGTCTCGTGTCAACTTATCAAAATAGGGGAAGTAAATGACTAACCTAATAACGGGGCTGTCGGACATCATCTGGGAGGTACTGGGGTGGTTCCAGATCTGCACCTTCGTCCTACCGTGGAATGATGAATACGGTATATAACGTCACATATGGGACAATTTCCAGAGTTAAAAAAGGAATAACTATGTTCGACGGAAAGATAATAGTTGGTACGATGCTTACAGCAAGTGCAGTTGCGTCTACATGGATAGAACAGGCTAACGAATACGCTACCCTAGCGCTAACAGGGGGCGGCATACTCGTGGCTATAGTTACCATCTGGTATACACTACTACGAATTAGACAGATAAAGAAAGACAAGCGAGGATTGTAATATGAATTTACTAGGATTGCTAGGCGATATATTTAAACCAGCAGCAGAGCTGATAGACAACCTGCACACCTCTGACGAGGAAAGGTTAGACGCTAAGGCGCGTATGCTAGAGACGCAGACCAAGTTTCTGGAGTATGCTCTAGACTTCGAGAGTAAGGCTCTGGAAGCTAAGGCTGCCATCATAACCGCAGAAGCAAAAAGCGAGCATTGGGTTACGGCCACATGGCGGCCTATAACTATGCTCGCTTTCGTTGCAGCTATTCTGGCTTACTGGTTTGGTTTAACGCCTGACTCTGTTCCGGAGGAAGCTGTGATGGCAATGTTTTCACTTGTGAAGATAGGTCTGGGTGGATACGTAGTTGGGCGCTCTGCGGAGAAGATTGTTCCGGGGGTTGTATCTGCTCTAAAGAAGAAGGAGCAAGTTTAGGCAGCTCCAAATATATAGTCTGATCATCTGGACCCCAGTGCCACGCGCAGGGAATATTTAATTCGCCATCCTCCTCAATACACAGCAGCTTACCGTTCTGCAAGCTGCGACCGTCCGCGTCGCAGACGTATAGCCATACACGCCCGTACTCCTCGTGCAGCTTTAGCCTGCACAGGTCTGGGCCGTCGTACTTACTTCCCGCTATTACTATCTTCATTTGGTTTCTCCTTTAAGTGTGTCCAGGCGTGGGACGAAACAGGCTTTAGACCTATTGTTTTGTTAACCCCAACGAACTGTACTAGTTTTAGATGTTCGGCGATGTTTATACCCTTATAAGTAGCGATTTTATCAAAGCATGTAAGACATATAACATTCCGTGACTGCTCTTTAGAAACTACAAGTTTCCACGCCTCATTACTGACTGTATAATCAAACGACACTTTGTTTTCGCAAACTGCACACGGCAAAAGAAGTCCGTCTGAAACACCTTCAGGCCAATCAGTCATTCGACTTTACCTTTTTAAGCCTACTTGCAAACCATTTCTTGCAGTACGCTTCATATTTGTCTGTTACTCGCTCCGACGCTACTGTGTAGGGTATCAGAGATACTCTCTCAGGTAGATACGGCAGAGGTATCTTGCCCTGTACTACCCGGACATACGGGCAGTCGTGCGGCAATACGCCGCTTTCGAATAGATGCTGCGTGTTAGCCGGAGTGATCTTTATGCACGGATGCACAGAATGTCTAGTTTCATAGACAGTGCATCTGTTAGACACAGTATCTAGGCCAGGGCAGGCTACGCAATTCCCGCTAGGGGAACGCTCTATGGTGCAGCAGTAGCCACACCCGTTACATAGTCCTTCCCACTCGTCTTCAGTCACTACGAATACCGTAAGTACCTAAAGGGTCCAGCAATGGACCCTTTTTCTTTGCCTGCGCGTAGCCGCGCTCAATATATTCTTGGGCAGCCTTCTGCTCAGACTCCTGTAGCATGCCGTACTGCCTGTAGGACAGCCTGTGTGCCCACGCCTCGCGTCCTGGGGGGTAGGAGAGGGCTAGGGTATGGGATGCTATCTCATACGCAGGACAGCGCGGGTGCTGTACCACAGTTGGTACTCCTGCTAGTATGGTCTGGATGGCTGCATTAGAGGCGTAGCTGATCGACACATACGTCTCGTCGAAGGTGGCTGCGAGCGGCGGAATCTTTGGGTGGCCGGGAGGCAACCCTCTAGGGTGATGCCTAACCTTAACCGGATGATTGAACGTCTCAATAGCCTGTCCGGTCGTATCAATGACCCAACCGGCGGGCAAATCGCTGGCTGCGGCGCGCAAAGTGGGATCGTGCAGCCAGCCCGGCGAGATAATTTGTATAAACTCCCCGGACGTACGCCAAGGAAGGATTGCGGGTCTTGGCCGTGGCGCAAGATCGAGTATTCCTGCAACTTCCATAGACTGGCCGTGTATTCCGTTAATGCTAATGCTGAAGTTGTCATATTTGTTCTCGTCAAAGTAGCCTAAGTCAAAGCATACCAGTACGGCACCCCGTCTAACCTGCTCCTCTAGTATGCTGTTTATACGAAAGCGCCAGCTAAAGATCATGTCAGGGTAGATACCGCGCATGTTGGCATCTCGGTCAATTATAGTACCTTGGAAGCGCTGCGTCATAGCGTTAACTACGTAGTCTCGCGCTCCGTTCGATCCGTCTACAAGCCCGACGACTTTCACAGCCTGTCCTCTGCTATCAGATCGAAAAGCTGTCTAACGGCATACGCAGCCTCGTAAGAGTAGCGCAATCCCATGACCACAGAACTCTCCGTAACTCCCTCCGCCGCAGCGATAGCCGGGTCCGGCGATTCATAGTAGTTTTTAGACAGGCCCATATCGTGCATTAAACCTTCTACCTTCCAGGTATTACCTCGCCATGCCGTAAAGGGTACTCCCATCATAGCGCAGGCGCAGGCTGCATGGAACCTGCCGACAGAAGCGCGCTTATGGTACGACAGCCTACCCAGAAAGTCTGGGTCTTTGCATCCGGCAGTATAGTCCTTGTACTCACGTATGCTATCGTCTGACGTAAAGATTTCGTCGAATCCTGCAGAATGTATGCGCCTAAGCTTGTGGTAGAAGATCACGTCAGGTACTATGTCTGCGTCAAAATCTACAACTCGCTTCAGGTAGTCAGCAGTGTAGGATTCTCGTACGGTAACTCGCTTGAACGCTCGTAGATCCGTATAAGGGTTGCTGGCTAGGTCTTGTATGCTGCAGTTCATCAGGATGGCAGGGTATTGGCTGCCAATCTCCAGCAATTCCTCATACTTGCCGTGATGTATGCAGCCCTCGCCGTTGACTATCACGAGGTCTGCCTTGTCGCAGGCTTTCTTGTCTAACGGTTCACGGCGGTACTGCGTCTTGATTATCTCGACGCCGCGCTCGTCTAACAGGTCACGGTAGGCTTTGCCTACCAGTTGGCAGCCGAAGTGGCCGGAATCGGATGTATCATTTACTAATACTATGCGCATAATCTAGCTCCTGCGGCATTCTCTGCCCTAGTGGCTTTATATATGTTAGACAGATTATATGGCCCCGCATCTTCGTACCTACACATACACAAATCTTCCGCACTAGGACCACGTAAAGCAAAGTCATCGCCCCACCACGCGATCCACGCTTTCTTAGTAATCTCCCACGATATGCCTAGACGCCCCGCCTGAGATTTTTGCGAATTGTAGGCCGTAGACTTGGGATTTCTCCTCTTGTACTTAGCAGTAGCCTTGTTATTAATTGCTCTATGCTCTTTGGCGTAAGCGCAATTTTTAGCTATAATATCATTACGATGGTTTTGGTAATAGCGTTTTGCAATGATGCTTTTCTTTTCTTTCTCAGTTAGTGTACACATTACCCTACCCTCTCGTGAATCATTACGCATCTCTTACGCCAGCCTGTGTTGTGGCGGCGCTGTATGTCCCTGTACTCCATTAGGCTGCACTTGGGATCAGTGAGTACGCGAGCGAAGCGCTCCCGCCACAGGTCTGGATCTTCCTGTATCAAATGCAAGTCCTGCCCCTCGTACGGCCCGTCAGGGAATATGTGCCTCGCAGACGAACACGCTATGTTGTTGTACATGACTACCTTAGTCATAGACCATAGGTGCGCTATGTTCTCGTCTATTAGGTGCGGCTCTACATGCTCCAGCACGTCGCAGGTAATTACGAGATCGAACCGCCCCGCAGGTGGTGTATCTTTGCCCCGTATGCCCGGATCGTACTCTGTAACCTCTACACCCGGCGCATATGATGCGAGGTAGCCCTTCAGTACACCCTTACCACAGCCATAGTCCAGCACGGTACGCATGTACGGTCGGCTAGTTATGAGGCCGAGAATGTCTCCGCTACCGTACTTCTCGGTGCTTCCACCCCACCTAGGGTTACCCTCGTGCGTCTGCTTAAGTGTCTCTGCGTACTCGGCAGTGATTATCGCCATGCTGTTACCCTCGGGTCGTCAGACTTGTATTCGTAGAACTTCTCTGTGTACTTGCCACGAGGAGTCTCATATAGGAAGCGTTCCATACGACTCTTTGCTTCCTCATAGCCGGATAGTATATGCTCTCCGCAAAACGCCTGCTTGGCTTCCTCTATCGTGAAGTTGCACCACGACAAGCTGTGTATCCACACCTCACGAAAGTATACGTGGTAAGCCATACTACCCCAATGCTCTGGGTACGACCAACACCCTGCTATCTGTGCATCGACTCCTACGGTAGACGTGTAAGTGATGACTCTGTCTGTGCGCGCAAGCTGCTCCTTGAGAGGCTCCAGAGGCTTAGACACCATCAGCGGGTGCGGTCTGAACTCTGCGTCCGGGTATTCAGCAAGCTTCTCGCGAAGCCAGGAGTGGTGATCGCTGCCGCGCAGGCTCATGTCGTTACCCTTCTGTCCTATAATGAGGACACTTTCGTCGGACTGTCTAACAGGCTGCAGCACAGGGTGAGGACGCGGCTCGTCAGGGGCCGGAGTGTACCATCCCCCGCCTTGTAGACCGTTCCACTGGTAGGACACTTGCAGGTGGTCGTGGTTGGAGTCGTACTGATCTTCCTGTCTAAACGCGGGCATTTCTCCAATAATATACGGGATCTTGCGCTCGATTGCGTCTCGCAACGAGCGACAGCCCACAAACCCTGCCTGTATGTAGACCTCACACTCTGGTAACGCTGTTGTACGCGAGGCGTAAATAACTTTGTGCCCTGCCGCGAGAAAACCTTCTGTGAAGCATAGCGCGCGGAAGTTGGTCACACTGTCGGCTTGTCTAACACCACATACTATTTTCATTTCTCTCCCCAAGGTGGGTAAATGCTGTCGTTGGTGGGCTTCTTGGCTGGCTTCTTATTCTTTTTATATGTCATACTGGTCAGTAAAGAGGCTTCATCAAAAATGAGGAAGTCTTCCGGCGGGACTAGCTTAACAACGTTAGACACACGAGTTGCTTCGGGCAATACGTTATTTTGTACATATTTTCGCATCTTCCGCGCCACCGATGCGCCTAAAAGTTTCCCGGCGTGATTTGTTGCATAGTCCTCATGAGCAGTCATCTGATACGCGGTTAAATTTAATACGTGTCTTGCGTAGAGTACCTTTTGTGTAGCTGTGTGAATTATCGACAGCTTAAGTGCATAGGTACCCTTGTCCGTTAGGTGTCTAATCGTTAATTTTCCATCGCTAAACTGATTTCGGACTGCGCTAGACAGGGTGTCTAACACGGTGCGACGAGCAATCTTATTGACTGTTGCGTCTATCTCTTTCTTAGTGGGCAGGTCTACGCGCTTTCGGATAGCCACGGAAACTCCTCGTCAAGAAACTCAGCGTCGTCTAACCGGGCAGTCCACTCCATTCCCTTGGGGTCATAATACTTGCGTCGGTTGCGCTCAAGATTGTAATGCGTATCTATGCCTATGTCCGTGAACTTGAACAGCACCGGCACGTCCTGAAAGTAGGGCATCCAGTGGTCGCGTAGCACTCTTTCGCTCTTGCTGTACGTGCCGACGTAATCCACTATGATGGCCGGTATCTCTTTGTCTAACGCCTTCGCTACACGGAGGCGGCTTCCGCCAAAGGACAACAACAAACCCTCGGGCGTGTTGTACAGCAAGATCGGATTGCGGAAGCCGTTCTCTTCTACGCTCTTACGAAGTGCAACGAAGAACTTGGGCTTGATAGCGCGTTCTACTATAGGTATGACACACGCACCGGGTACAACTGAGGGCAGGCCGCCGTAATTCGGGTTACGAATTAGACGATCCACCACCCGGTGCGGGTCAATAAACTCGTGGTGTATCTTAAAATTCATAACATCCCCGGCTCTATGCACTGTTTACGGCTTGCGTCCCAATAACCCCCTCCTGCGCGCCAACATAGAGCAGCACGTATACCATATAACCTCTTACGTTCCTCAAACTCAACTCGATGATCTTCCCGTCTAATAGCGCGTTCCTCGCAGGCTTGCACCTCTTCCGCGCTGAAGTAGACCTCGTCGCACTCGTTGTAAGGTACTGCTAGCACACAGCCGGACAGGATCAGCGCTATCGCCAGGATAATGAGCGGCGCACATATCGCAAGGAAGAACACGATGAATTCCTTTAAGACTTTCATATCTAATACTCCTAGTTAGCACACATACCGAACACGTTGTAAACGTCGGCCTGCGTAATGTCCTGAAACTTAACTGTAGACACGCCGATGCCCCACTTGCGCGCTTGCTTCTGAATATCTTTTAGACAAGCTTTGCGGAACTCTGGCGTGCGTATCTGCGCCCATGTTGTAGCCTCGGCGCGCGATTGAATGATCCCGACTGCTATATCTCCGAGGGTCTCTTCAGCGTCCTCCACGTCTATGATAGCCTTGCGTATGTCGAAGATATGCCACATCAGCACGCCTCTCAGAGTGATGCGCTTGCCGTCCTTGGAAGTCAGCGCCTGCTCCTCTAATTCAAGCGCCGTTGGCTTGACGTTCATGATGATAAACTCGTCGATGGTGAACGGTAAGTGTATCCACCATCCCCCATTCACCACTCTCTTGAACTTCCCCATCCTTATCTGGACAGCCCCGTTATACGGATGTATGACAGTGATGAACTCAAACCATCCCCAGACCTCTTTGAAGATTTCCCAGAAGCCAGATATGAAGTTGCCTATCATTGTAACTTTCTCTTCTTACCATCGAACCATGCGCCGCAGGCGTTGCAGTTTACTGTGCGAACAGCAAAGCACCGCGTCCTGCGAGGACGGTCCTTGACCGTGTCTAACGAACTGCACGCAGGACATGCGTAGCTAATTAGATCATCGTCTATGGCTACAGTTATATTGCCCGCATACGGATGGTTTAGTATCCACGGACGCAGCTTGATGTATAGTTTCTCGGTAAGCACTGTATCCTTGATGTTGTACCGTTTCATTAGTCGCTCAGCTTTGGGGTCGCTATCCATAAACCTCGGCCACAAGTCAAAGCCTCCTGTCTCTAGCTTAGTCTCGCCTAGCAGCTCTGAGCATACATAATCCAGCCTGTTGTGCGGAAAGTTGAAACGCTTCCTGACCACGGTAAGCAGATCCACCGATGCGCAGGGGCGCGGCGGCCTGATGCCGCGCGTCACGAACTCTCGATTGATGTGCTTGAGGTCGAACTTATCGCCGTTGTATGTAATGATGATATCAGCCTCGTCTAACAGACGTGCTAGCTGCTGGTACATATCGCCGTCGCGGAACGTCCTGTAGACAACCTTCCTGCTGCCGAGGAACTTGGCAGCGAATGTCAGGATAGTGGTAGGCTCAAGAAGCATATGTGCGCCTATGTTTTGCTTCCACATGCCCCATACGTAGCTATTATGCGGACTGGTCTCAATGTCAATAGTCAGAATTTTGATGGCGGTGTCTCCTTTAGATAGCTGCCAGCAGCCAGTAAGATATTAGTATTGTCTTTGAATTTGCCAAGCCCTGTGTTACAGTCGTGGCATAAAAGGCCACGAATAATTCCTGAGTCGTGACAATGATCTACGGCTAAACGTTTCCTATTATCCTCCGGCGATTTATTACAGATAGCGCACCCACCGCCTTGATCGACTAAAAGGTTTTCATAATATTCGGTCGTTATCCCATAGAATTTCTTTAGGTAAGAGTTGCGGATAGATGCTTTATACTTTTCTGGATTTTCAAGCCTCCACCGAGACGCGTACTGCTTGCGCATCGCCTGTACATGGGGCTGCTCACGATAAGCCTGCTGCATTTCTTCTCGTGTATCGCCCGCATGAATACGCTTCATGCGTCTACTAACTCTTCCACGCTGATAACATTGCACCAAGGAATTAGGCTCAGCTCCCGCTGTTGATCGCACTCACTCATAGATCGACACAGAACTATCATTTCGTCGTTTTCTTCACATACCCACCCTACATCTGTCATGACCATAGGTGTGTTTCGTTGCGCCGGGTCATAGTACCCGGACTTAGCCCAAGCGTCGCCCCACTTAACTATAACTAATCTAGTTGGGTTTTTCATTTGCAATCCTCCTCGCCACACGACTGCAGGCTCTCGATATATCCCTCGACAGACTCTGCGCTAGCTTCGTGCTGCTTACGAATAGCGGCAACCTGTCGGCGGGACTCTTCTACCAGCGCGTCCCGCCACTGAGCCTGTCTACCACTGTCCGTTAGACAGGCCGGGTCGCCGGTGCAATCCTTGCGAGTGGCATACGGCGGCGCAATTTTTTGGGATTTTGAGTTTTTGAATTGCACCTTAGCTGCACTAGTCGTCTTGTACGTGCGGACCCATGTATCGAATGTGTGACCGCGTATCTCGTCCTCACCATTCAACACCCGCGCATCATACTCTCTCTGCCACTCAATTTCCTTCTGTAACGCGGCTAGCCCACGCCACGCGACCTTCGCCATGTGTCGCTGTCCGTCGGTGTCAAACTCGTCTCCCGCCGCGCGGTCTACTAGGTGGCGCTGGCAAGCGTCGTACTCGTCGCTGCTCTTGCTGCGGTCCCAATGAAGAGGCGTGCCTGGGTTGTGTTGATCGTTACCGACCTTAGACACTTGTGCTACTGCAGCCAGTGCGTCGGGGAAGTAGGCGACTACGCCCGAGTAGATAGGTGTCGCCTTGCGCTCGCGCGCAACAGTCCGGGAGTCTAGAACTTTTTGAAAATCCACGTGGCCTATTGTCGCACGTAATTGCGCGTCGCTGGCGCAGAGTGTGTTATCCATCTTCTAATCTCCAGGTATTTACTGTCGTGTGTGAGTAACCTAAATGCCTTGCTACCGCCCTACTTGACAAACCAGCACAGAGCAAGTCAGCAATTCTGTCTACATCTACGTGTCGTCGCCAAGGTCTCCGATTCTTAGCCTGTTGGGATAGCGTGACCCATCTGCAATTCATAGGCTCGTAGTTGCCGCCGCTGTCTATACGATCTAACTGCATGCCTTCGGGGCGCTCTCCCATATCAGCTAAAAAGTTTTCAAAGTTAGACCAAAGTTTACATATAGTGACGCTTACGTAATGGGGATCTCGTTTACAGCGCTGTTTCATAGAAGCCCACGAGTTATATGTTCTACTTGGGGGATTCGTATGTCCGTGTTTCGCATTGTGATGCACGTTCTAACCTCCATATAAGATATTCCTTCCATTCTAATTCCGTAAGCAACGGCATTATTGTCCAATCTTTGCCGTTCTTACGCCACGCTAGCACAGGTGTCTGCGACTCTCGGGCTTGATCTTGCAGCTTGTCTATCCACGTCTTAAACTGCGGCTTCTCGACGCGCTTGACCTCGATGGTGACGGGCAGTACGCCGTGTGGATCAGAATTGTCCGGCTGACCTTTGCCGTGCCTCGGGGCGGGGTGTCTAAAGAATACGTTCCCCTCACGATCACGAAATTTCCAGGGGCAGTCGCGCACTGCTTCGTTAGACAGCTTGAAGAACTCTCTCTCACCGTTTGCTCCCTTGACTCGTGATGCTCGACCACCCATCAGTCTTTCTCGAATATTATCTGATAGACCTTGTACAGTATATACGCCATACATGCGCAGCCCATTAGTAGAAAAATTAACCATGCAATAATTATGAAGCTGTTCACCAGTTCAATACCTGTATATGTGAACTTCAAGGTTGCAACGTGTCGCCGCCTCAATCATGTGTTTTGTTCCTTTGGACTTGCCGTCCCAGAAGGCGATAAGTCCATCAGCTTCTTGCGCCATCTGCTGATTTCGTATAAAGCCAGCACTCTTGCCGTGCTTGTTCCAATCAGCAGGAAATCCTTCGACCGGAAGCTTACGCCACAGCGCGTAAGACTCTCCAATTAAGTCTGCCCCTGTTGGGCACTTGCCACTAACTACAGTGTCGCCTCTGGATAGTATGGTGTCTAACGCCCAGCGTGCTATAAGTTTATGAATAGCACATGCATGAATACTGTGATACTTTACATTAGCAAAATCTCTCCCACCTGCGACTATGTATTTCATTTCTCGACTTCCCGTATCCATACGGCTCTCCTAATTATGTCCTTGAAGATCGTCACGTCCTCCTGCGCTGCCTTCTTTGAGGTACGTATAGTCTCGACGAACTCGTCGTCGCCACGCTTAGACAGCACGAGGTATAGCGTGTGCTTAGTCATTTTCCTTTCCTTCTAAATACGCGCTTGTGTAACACCATAGCAAGTAGAGCGCCAATGCCGGCACCAGTACCGATAGCAAGCACAGTCGGAATATCATACCCGACACGTACAATGATGCTGATAACATAAACCTCAGTAAGCGCCATAAGTAAGCTAGTAGGTAAAATAGGCCAGTAATGGTCAAACGCCACATTACGCTGCTGCCATGCCTTCAAAAAAACGAACGCAAACATAGCAAGGCCGGCATATAGAATCTCCACCAGTTACCTCCGGTGGGGCGGCACCCAAATTTCGTCAGGTGTGCGGCGCAAATACACTAGACGCATGTTTTCTAGCGCCGCATCGTACTCGTCGAGACCTTTGTATAACTCTACTGGATCGTTGCGCGCTGTGGTCTCTTCATAGACAGTAACAGTAGCGTCCCACATCTCTTCCTCAGTCTTGCACGCCTTGATCAGCGGCTTCGCTTTCTTTATGCCAACCTTGTAGGCCCCTGCGATGTTGTCCGTAGGATCGCCAGTGATGCACTGCACGTAGAGCCGCTCCAATCCCTCGCGCTCGCTGATCTTCTTGAACCCTTTGTTCGGGTTCAAGTGCCAGCCTGTAACCTGTAGCATATCTTTGTCTACTGCGACGATGATGCTCTTGCCGGCGTTGTGAGTCTGTCTAATTGCCATCTCGTCGTCAGTCTCTTGTCCGTGGACAACTTCTGCGTGCCACACGTCTAATAAGTACTGTCTAATGTCGTTATATTTCAACGGTTTAGACGCAGAACTTCGGTTGCCTTTATACGGCCTGATCGTGGCGATGCGACTGCGGAAATTACCGTCGCCATCCATCAGCAAGATAGGGGTAACCTCGTCGTTAAATTTTTCGGCTATCTTCTCGACGTTCTTCTCGATCATGTTCTTAGCCGAGTGGAAGAAGTGGGAGTCCGGGTCTAACACGATGCGCGAGTAGACAGGATCATTATCTGAATCCAAGGTTTTTACCGCAACAAAGCGCTCTTTCAAGCTAGTGAGCGTGGCGAACTCTTCCTCGCCAAACTTCGCGGGGCAGACATACTTGTTCTTCTGCCCTGCGAAGCCTGCAGCATACAAAATCCAGTCGGCGTCTATGTAGGCGATAATCATACTACACCTCTTCCCAGACAAGTTAGACAGGCGCTACCTACTGACTTGGTAACGTGCCGGGTACGCTTGCGCCCGGCATCGTCTACATACGCTACCAGCTTAATGATAGGACGCCCGCCAGCATCGTGGCCCGAGCCTTTACACTCTTTGCAGATCATGTTGTATGCACCACTTCAGCCTTGCGCCGCGCCTCACAGCGCGCCGTTACCGTAATGCCTTTCCAGTTAGCGGAAGCCTCAACTAACTTCTCGCAGGCTTCCCGCGTGGAAACTACAATTTCCTGCAGCATGGGCGGCACATGTGGTTCCGACACCGTGAAAATTATCAAAATAGTCTCTAACATATTAGCCTCCGCCAACTTTTAGATTTTTCAGTTTTCAAATTCGCCGATTCGCTGTTTAAGTATTTGTTCGTATCCCTGCATGTGTGCAAGCTGCATAGATAATGCAATACGATCAAACTTCAGAAGCTTATCGTAGTCCTCACTCTCGATAAAATCAAACAGTTTTATGCCGCGCGCTTCCAGCTCTTTATGTTCTTCAAGTACTCCCTCTTGCCAGTCTTTCATGTTCTCTCTCCAAAAATGAGTGGTGCGGCCTTCCGGGGAGTGTCCAAAGTTCTCTCTCCCAGTTTAAGTCTCCTTTTCTCGGAGACACCGCACCACTCTAGGGGCAATCTACCAATCGTCGTTGGCTTCCGTCTCAGGCTTCTCGTCCCACGACTCGTCGGCAGGCTTCTCTTCGGCCTCTACCTCAACTTCAGCAGGCTTTCCTGGGTTAGTAGCCCGCTCGTTGAAGCGGGCGATAGCCTCATCTACGAGCGTAGACACAAACTCTTCCCGGTCGGACGCCTTGGGCAGTTTGATCGCCTCCGCGCTCAGCAGCAGAGTGACGTAACGTAAGGCCATCTCCTGTGAGTGCTGCATGATAATAGAGGCATTTCTGTCGCCACCCCCGCCGCCACCCGAGTATACTCGCGCGTTTTCCTGCACACCTTTCGGGCCTCCGGCATCTTCCAAGATTTCGACCTTCGTGATGTTGCCGCGCGTCTCACCCTTGGGTGTATACGTGATGCCTACAACGTCATCGACGCCGCACTTAGGATTGTACTTTGTGTTAAAGTAAAATCCGTCTTTGTTGTCCAGCATGATGTACTTGCTAAACTTTCCGTCGCCTATCCGGGCGACCTTGCCTTTTGCTCTTGACATATCAAATTTCCCTCTTACGTTCGGCGGTGCAAATAGTATCGTTGTGTGCCCCGCCGTGCGCAACCAACAATATTTCCTCAATTTTATACCCGCGCCCTTTGCCCATACCGGCGCTGTTCCACCCAAAAGATAAAACAACCCCTCCCGGCCTAATTAATGCATCTAACGCATCGCGTACCCTCTTATACAGCGCCGCATTTTGTGTGTCTTTTGCTGTTACAGGTTTTCCAATACCTTTATAGCACTCAGATATTTGTCTAGGGGAGTATGGAGGATCAAATATTCCACAACTCACTATAATACCTCTGTCACCTAAACTAAGTAAAAACTCTTCAGCATCTAAGTGACTTTTAGCTGCGGTGTTTGGATTAAGGTCATTAGTGTATGTAGCCAGTTGACAGTCTCCTGCAAATGGGTCAACACTTACATAGCCGCGCGACCACCTGTCTACAAAAGCGGCTATAGGCTTGCACTGAAAAGTGCGGGGAGTGGGCATAGCCCATGTCCTAGAAATTTTCATTATGCGGTTCTCGAATACTGTACATCATCGTACCTCGTCTCCGTTCCCTCATCCCAATGGTCGCCTGCGACCATCTCCATACCAAGCGGAACGTCAAACTCAATACGGTAAAATAAACTTAAATGCTCATAAACGTCAGTTGTGAACGCCTGCTCTGCCGCATGTCTAAATTTAGACATGTGAATATGATCATCTTTTATGTAGCAGATAACGCTATCGTGGATCGTGTTGACGAATTTAACGTCTATATTCGCCCGCTTGCAGCGTCGGTACAGCGCCATGATAGCGATAGGCACGATCTCTGCTGTCGCCAGATTCTGCACCGGGTAGTTGCATACCTGCGGCGCTACTGGCTTGTGAGTGCGCTTGTCCATGACCATGCCGTTAGGCTTAGTGTAGGTGTCCCACCGGAAGCGCATCCCCCACGGCGTGACTAACTCTCCCTCGCGCATAACCTCGGCGAGCCAGTCCTCTTGCGTTGCCGCTAACGCGGAGTAGCGCGTAGCAAACTCTGCGTAATAAGCTTCCTCGCCGAATGTGCCGCGCTTGCCACCATAGAGTGGCTTGAACGTATGCGGCTTTGCTGCCTGTCTAAGTTTCTTAGCACTTGCGCCTCCAGCCCTGTAGCTTACCAGCAATTCGTCGTAGGCGCAGTTGTTAATCTTAGACGCGCTAAAGATATGCGCGTCGAAGTCAGGGTCCGCTATGTCCTTACGCGCCTGCGGGTCGTTGCCGCAGAATGCCGCCACGCGAAACTCTAATTGCATAGCGTCTACTTCCACGATCTTGTAGCCTTCGGGTGCTTTGAAGCACCGCTTGAAAGCACGAGGCATGTTCTGGAACTGCACGGACTTCTTATCTCCGTCTAACATCTCGAACGTCAGGGGCATCCCAGAGGACGTTAGACGGTGAGTTGCGGCCACGACTTGATTAAACTGCGCATGGAACGTGCCTTCGTATTCTTTGCAGACTCCCTGGAAAAACACAAGATTCTTAGACAGCGCTGCGCTAACTTTAGACGCTTCCATGCTCAGCTTAATGAAAGTATTTTGCTTACCCGTAGTAGCTTGTGTCGCCAACCACATTAGAGTATCTTTATCCGTTTTCGGCCTGCCCTTGGGAAACTGCTTAGACGGCTTATTCCTTAAAGGCTTTCGATTCCTGCCGCACTTTTCAGGAAATTTCAGTTTTCCATATAGGAAATGCGCCTTCTGATCAGGTGAGTTCATGTTGATGCCCCCCGTCAGCATATCCAGCTTCTTCTGCAAGTATGCGCATTTTATAGAATAGTCTCTATACTCTTCCGAGACGCGGTCAGCGTCTAACAGCATCCCCTCGGCCTCGATGTGCGTCAGCACTACGGCGAAGTCGCAACGGTTGCGATACAGGTGTATCTGCTTGTGCAGCTTCAGCTTGCTGAATAGCGCACAGTGCAGACTGTACGTAGTACGTACGTCGCGCAGACACCGCGCGCGTAACCTACCCACAGGCATCTCACTAGGACAGACGCCCGCTTTCATCAGGCTGTCTATCATCTTGTCTTTAGTGTCGAACCCGTATCTCTCGCAGACCGCGCCCAAATTCATAAGCTTACGCTCGTTGCCTATGATTACCTTCTCGCTTAGCATTGGATCGTGCCAGTGTTTCGTGTCTATATCAAAGCCGCAGCGCTTGAACCAGTGCATCTCAAACTTGCAGTTGTAGGCGCAGATAATCTTGTGCCTGTCTACGGCCTTCCAGAAGTCAACAGCCTCCATAATGTCGCCGACGTATACATGCACAGACCCGGCATCTTCCTTCCACGCAACCATGATTATTCGGTTGCGCTTGTCTAACGCAGAGCCGAAGCTATGGTTAGTAGTCTCGAAATCTACGGTGAGCATTCTTCCGTCCACTGTAGGATCGTAGCGCACCTATCAAAGTCTAGGCGCTGCCCCTGGGAGTTACGCTCTACAGAGGTATGCGGGCAAGACTCCTGTGATAAGACGCGCTCTACAATTACGCGGGCTATAATCACACTCTCCACTATAATAATAGACAATACTCCAATCAGAAGTATTACAATATACTTGTTTGGTCGATTCATTTCTCTCCCTCCACACACTAGTATAGCACGTCTAACCGCCGGGGTCAAGATTACTTACACATATGTTTATCTGCTGGTACTTTAGTACAGCACGTCTATACGTCAGATGCAGGCTCTTCTCGCAGGGCAACATTATCTGCCGCCAGATCTACGTTGTACTGCTCCAACTCGGCTACCCGAATCACTGCAGTACGGCTCTCTGATTCCAGCATATCTACGTTAGTTTGCAGAGCATCTCTCTGCTTCTTTACGCGGCCCAACTCCATCTGAGCGCCCTTCAGTAGGCGAGCATTCTCGTCTGCAGTCTCGGCTAATTGCAAGGCTACATACAGCGCGCGAGCCAGGCGCAGCAGGATAGCCGTTTCTTTCGTTACGCCCCATCCCTGCGAGCCTTGCATGAACGCGGCTTCCAGCACGTTTAGCGTGTCGTCGGCTGAGGCAAAGTTATTTTCCTCGGTTACCAGCTTTATTCCGTCTAAATCTTCTGACTTAATCATCTTTGATTCTCCTTACTATATCGGGCTTGCAGCCGTCAGGCCAATAAATTTCAAAAGCTATTACGTCTGATAGGGCCTTAAACTGATGCTCTATCCCCGGCGGCACGTTTACAATCTCCCCAGGACCGATTGTTATGCCTATGAATTCGTCTCCGTCCTCCATAAGTACCAGTAACCTTCCGGACTCTACATAGAAAGCATTGTTTTTATAATCGTGTTTGTGACGCGAGCATACACCTTTAGTGACTACGCAGATCCTATGGACCTCACAAAACGGCGTGTCTATCAGTACCTCAGTATTACCCCAACGCTTAGCCGTTTTCATAGACCACGATCCTCCAGAATTATCTCAATCTGTTGCTCGTCAAACCCTTGCGCAACCAGCTTTGCCTTTAGGGAGTCTTTTTCGGCCTGTCTAACGTCGTCGTCATAGCCGAAAATATCTTCCCAGTTAGCCTTTAGCACGGCGTGGGTTACTTGAGACGGCCTACGCTTACTACCCTTTCCAGACATTATATTCCTCCTGCGCCAAATGGTCGTCCTCATCGTTCCATTCTGGGCTAGGCGCATCGTCCATATCTTTGAATATTTCTCTAGCTAAGTACGTTACTCCTGCTTTAAAGCCTGCTACCCAAATCTCGTTAGTTCTGTCTAGTTTTCCACTCACGGTACACCTCCTCGGCATCAGTTGATCTGTAGTTTGTGTTAGACACCGCCTCTCTAAATCCTGCGATCCACGTAGCTCTGCTCGTTCGGCAATTATACCGACACGCGCCCTCTTTGAGTTCCTGCACCTCGCGCAGTAGCGCGTGGATAGCCTCATCTTTGAGGTGCACCTCTCCCTCTATCTCGTTAGTAGCATACTCTCGTTCGTCAATACTCATATCTGTGCCTTTGAACTGATCTTGGTTCGGGTGTGATCCATCCACACCGGGAAACTTCCGTGCCTGCTGTTCGCCTTGTTCTTGCAAATAGACAGGATGCGTTTGCCTGAGTGTAGCACCTGATCGTTTACGCCTATGCCTACGAGTAAGTCCGCCGCGCCAGGGATACCTGTGTTAGACCACTCAACATCAGTCATAGACAGTACAAGTTTCTGCTCAGCACTCTCCCCGGCCTGCGTAAGTGATACAGTTACGCAACCAAACTCAATACCTATTTCACGTACCTGCCTAGCAACTAGGTCTAACTGTAAAGCCCTGTTCTCGTCCTTGCAGTGTAAGTTCTTCAACTGATCAATGATCACGTAGTCGGGACGTATACGCGCACACTGGCGACGTATAGTCCTCGCCGACGCTCCCGCCTCGTGTAATAGGTGAAACCTGCCGTAAGGCTCTTTAGTCATTGAGAATGCGCCGCGCAGCGTATCTCTCTCGCGCAAGTCGTCTATCTGTATGTTAGACAGACGCGAAATCAGGCGCTTGGTAACATCAAATGCCGGTTCCTCGTTCGCCACATATAAGACCTTGTAGCCTGCCCGCAAAGCGTAGGCCGCGAGGTTTAGTGCGAACAACGTCTTACCACTCTCCGGCCTGCCGTAGACAGTCAGGTTATGCCCCCGCAGTAACCCCCCGCCTATATAGTTATTCAAACTAAGCGGCGCAATAGGCAGACGTTGCGCACTATCTTCTTCAAAGTCGTCAAAAGTTAGACGCTCCTTGACTTCGGCCTGTTCCTCGCTGTCGATAAGCGTGCGGTAGACAGCGAGGGCCTGCTCCGTTTCTTCACCGTGCTGGCCGGTTGCCAGCAGAGTTGCCAGTTCGGTAGCGCACTGCGCGAGACGTAAAAGACGATACTCTTCGAGGACGTTGACGGTAGACACATTCTCAGGAAACCTGTCCACAAAGCCCATAACACTGTCAGCCATACTACCCTTGCCGAAGCGCCGCTCCACTTGAGTTCTGAGTGTATCGTAATCAACGTGCTGTAGCTCGGCATCCCTGCTGTACTGCTCCCCAATAGACTGCACAATGCAACGTGCCGCCTCTGGGAAGGCCGGCGGGTCCACACCAATGAGTACTGCAGTCTCATACGCTTTCCTGCTGCGATACATCGCGGCTACTAGTAGTGTCTCGTCCACCAAACATCTCCCGTATGTCGTCGTCGCTTTCCATGTTCTTTACGTCTACCGTTAGACAGGTAACAGTGTCACATCGTAGTATGTGTGCGTGTCGTCTGCATAATTTTATAGCCTTCAAAAAGGCGTCTCTGTCTAACGCCAGATGTATTGGCCGACTGTCGGCGACCTCTGCTATCTCTTGTGCCTGCTCTGTCGTGATAGAGGTGCCTAGCAGGGCTACGGCGTTAAAGCCGCAGCCTGCTAAGCGACACGCTGACAGCGTGTCCTCGACGATCACGACAGGAGCCGGATTGTTCGTGTCAAACCACCAGTCGAGCCACGGCTGGCTGGTAGCCTTATAAGTATAGCACCTCTTAGGTATGTCAAAAGTGCGCGTTACGTGACCTCTGGTACGACCGTAGGGATCTCGTACAGGCATGACCAATGTCTTACCATCCTCACTTGTTCCCCACCCATGAGCATACCATTTCCCCGGCGTTAAGCCGTACTGGCTGACCAACATGTGTCCCAACTCTGTGCCGGAAGTACCGCAGATAGGCTCCCGGTAGACAGAACCAGGCTTGACCTTCTTGGTTACTGCCTTAACGTCTACGCCGCCGACGTAAGCATACCACCCACAAGTAGCCCGCCAACAGGATAGCTTGAGTAGCACGTCGTCGTCTAACGGCCTGATAGACAGGCTCTCTTCGCGTGTGCTACCACCATCACACTTCGGGCATACCTCGCGTCCGCGATGGTTACGCAGAGCTTCCTGCAAATAGTCGGGCAGTTTGTCTAATGTCAGTATGTCAGGCATCGGGCCACTCCGGGTATAGGGGTCCATTAATTTCGATTACCTTGGCACGGGCTGGCTTAGGGTCTGTAATGGGCCACGGAGCGCATACCATATTATCAAATCTCCCGAACGCCATGTGCATTTTCCCGTCAAGGCTATGGTGAGTACATATCCATGTGTTACTCTCCGCGCCGCATCCCTTGGGCAAACCTTTCTTATCCACGTCTAATCCTCCTCGTCGTGAAAGTTCAACGACTTATAGTCCGTATCGTCTAACACGTCAGGCTCTAGCAGGCCGATCTCGACCGCTGCCTCCAACGGATCTGACGCGATATTATCGCGCCAATCCGGATCGTAGGCGTAGAGTTGCTCAAGTAGTGTCGGCACCGGCCTCTGCCTCTTCAAGTTCCTCAGCAGTCAGGGCAATATCCGCCATGCACCTGACCATCTTAGCGTGGCACGCTGCCAAGTTCATCAATGCCATACGGTTAGCGTGCTTATCTTCCAGCAGTACACGCTTAATACCAGCGTCAAGTTCAGCAGCTACACGCTGCCCAACATCCTGCGCCGTTTTAGACACCGTTTTAAGAACCCCCGGAATAACTTTGGCCGCGAACTCAATAGCAAAGTTATATGTAAATTCGAGCGAGGTAATGTCCTTCACAGGCACAGTGGCACCCTTCTCTGCCACATGCTGCAGCGAAGACATATCCACCATAAGCACCTCCTGCGCACGTACATCAAGGAAGTGTTTAGCAGCGGGGGGTGCATCAGCATACGCAGCCTGTAGTACTTCCATCGGCAATGGACGCCGCTTGTCAGCTTCGCAGCTTTCAATAAGCTGTTTCATGCTCGTGTACGTAGGTTTCTTGCCCATGTGTTGAACTCCTGTCTAAAAATTAGTGTACTCCCCCCTTATTAGGTTCACATGCTGTAAATCGTTACACATGCTTACCATCCAAGTCTTAGCGGGGTTTGCATCCGCTTAGGCGCCAAGTCTAAGGGTTTTACCTTCACATGCTTAGACTTACAAGGCCCGCCAGTTCTCACACGCTTGCTAATCGTGAACCTAGCTAGGTCGTGGGGGGTAGACGTTGCCTAGCTTCATAACCAGCTTAGCACGTTTAACAGTATCTGTCAATACTGTACGGATATACAGTAGTTATACCCTTGAATACATAAAGAATTTTCTCTAAATTCTATTATACTGTACGTGCGTACAGTAGTTTTAAGCATTAATTGCGCTAGATTTTACGTTGATTAGAGGCCGCTTTGGCACGTTGCCATGTCGGCCCACCGAACAGCGCAACCATGTCTAACGCTCGCATTTTATCACCCCGCCGACATGCCAGGTACTCTGCACGTTTCCAAAAGCCCCCGATCTCCGAGTGTCTAAACGCATCCTCCCGATGCGCATAGTCGTGAGCAATAAGAGCGTCAACAGAGTCCACATCTGGACCCCGGCCACGAAGGCCGGGTGTCCGTCTGCGGTCTAGTCGCGTGGTAGTGTCATCATGCGTCGTTGGCATTGGCTTTCTCGGCTGCTGCTACCAGGGCAGTCTGTATACCTTCCACCACGGATTGATGTGCTACCTGCAATAGTGTGGCATCCTCTTTAGACACCAGCTTGGTTTCACCCAGCAGATTAATCATACCTGCCGCCGCCTGTGTTACTGCAGCTAGCCCAGTGAGGATTCTCCATAACTCTTTACTCTCTTCCGGATCGGCGTCATCATATTCTTTTTGCCACAGCACGTTACCAATTTCTTCGTAGCGTTTCTGTATTGCATCAAAAAATGCGGATCGTTCTTCCTCTGTTCCTTCTGTCTTATCTTCACTCATGAGATTAAACTCCTGTCTCGGTTATCGACGCCGTAGTGACGCCGTAGGCTTAAGCATACATAACTAGTTTATGAATGTCAAGCACTGATTTGTACAGCCCAACGTCTATCACGCCGTTTCTGTAAGTCATTGATTGTCACTAACAGGTCTAACTTGCGCAACGTAGACAAGCTTTCTGGGGGGGTCTAACAAATATATGTCTATTTATTAGTACGTTAGACAGATCAGAAAAATAAACCTTGGAGTAATAATAAGTGTTGGTCTAAACTAGCCCTAATCCGAGACTACACCCGGCTAATCAAAACACAAGGAAATATTTACAATGGCTTCATTCAAAGTAGACAGTAAGAACCGAAACGCTGCCAGGCGATTGCTCAACGCATGGTACGACAGCCGCAAGGTTAGACTCTGGACAGTTGCGCAACTAACTACACAACTGCATTCCGTGGTTAGTAACGGCCTAATACCTGCCGCCGACGTTGTCCGCGCTCTGCGCTCTGCCGATGACGTTGCCACTACGATGGACGCTGATGCACATGTCAACACGAGAACTGATCAGGAAGCGGTACGTGATACAGAAGAGATAGACACGGTAGACAGTATTGATGACGCTGACATGATTGAAGCTAGCGACAAATCGGAAAGCGAAAGCCAAAGCGACAGTAAGAACGAAAGCGAAAGCGAGTCCGAAGGTGAAGGCGGCCCACCAGCGATGGACAGCGAAAGTCCCTTTGTTACGCACCCCGAAATGGAAACGGCGCGCGTCGAAGATCGCACTTACACTGCAGACAAGCTGCAGAAATGCAGCGATACATTACACAAGCTATTGTTAAGGACGATTGACTTAAAGCATTATGAACTGCGTAAAGAATTAGACACGCTAATAGCAGAGAAGGCAAAGTCTCATAGCCGCAAGATCAAGATCAAGCTGCCGGGTAAAATGAAAGCGATCAAGATCAATGACGCCCATGCAATGTTTGAAGTCGTACTGCGATACGTTAGCGCGGATCTACCAGTTATGCTGGTTGGTCCCGCAGGCTGCGGCAAGACGTACCTAACTAAGCAGATCGCAACGGCGCTTGAGCTAGACTACTTCACTAACGGCGCTTTGCTTACAAAGTATGACCTGATTGGATACGTCAATAATGGCGAGTATCACTCAACGCCCGCATATGATGCGTTCACCAAAGGCGGCTTGCATACATTCGATGAGATAGACGCCAGCGCACCAGAGGCCGTTGTTGCATTCAACGGTCTAACGGACGGTCAGGAAGTTTTCGCGTGGCCTAACGGACTACAGCCGCGCCATAAGGACCATAGAGTCATAGCTTGCGCTAATACCTTCGGGACTGGAGCTAGCGCGGAGTATGTTGGCAGGTTTAGACAGGATGGCGCTGCACTCAATCGGTACTTGCGCGTCTACGTTGACTATGACCGCGCGGTAGAAGAACGTATCGCGGACGCTGACATTGTGGAACGTGTCTGGGCAATTCGCAAAGCATGTTACTCGTTGTGCATACAGCACATTATCAGTACGCGCAGTCTCAACTATGCACAACGGATGAGGGCAGCAGGAGCAAGTAAAAAGGATGTAGACAAGCACTGTCTATTCTCTGGCCTGACTGATGATGCAGTCAAGCAGATAGCCGCTGAAATGAAAGAGGTAGTAGCATGAAGTGTCTAGCAGTCGTATCTAAGCTAGAGAGCGGCGTCACTGTCATACGCGCAACATTGAATGACATACAGCGTGCATTAACCGTGTCTAATGACCGTCCGAAGGGGAGTCATTCTGATCGTTGCAGCGCGAACAGCAGTTCATCATGGTACGGCAACTACTCTTTGCCTGAATTCCTAAAGCTGGTCACCTATGGCGATGCAAAACTATTAGACAATGTTAGACATGAACTAACGCTGGCAATCTCGGACGCAGCACCTACATGGGAAGTATATCGCTCACCGGCAGGCTTTCATCAATGCCTGCCAGCGTCCCTGGCCGGGCATCCTGACAATATGTACGCACTGCGCCAAACAGACAGCAACCAACGTAAAGCGATCACGTTGTTTTACAACGTCGGTTTCAGCGGCGGTACATCAAGCGTTGTTGTCCGGAGGTATGGCGAGTTGGTAATGGCAATCGTGCAGCAACTACACGCTGAGCGTGTAGACGTTAACTTGTATGGCTACGTCTATTGCAGTACTGGCAGAAACAAGGGTAGCCACGTCCTAACCGTTGTCGAAATAGCGCGCAGTGAGAACGTGTTTCAACCCGAGCGCATCGCTTGCACGATGATCAGTTCATTCTGTAGACGCGGCGTATTCGGACTATGGGAGCATTTAGCATGGCAGGATAAACCGAATCAGGTTGCGCTTAAGACGGTCAACGGATGCTACGGCACACACAATGTCAAGCTAGACATTAGTGATTTGGAGCGCGCACTGCCAAACATAGACATGAACTCAATCGTATTACTTCCCGAAGTGGGCGCACATACAAACCCGTCACAACTGTGGGAGCCAATCAATCTTAAACTAAAGAGGAGTGCAGCAGCATGATGCAACATAAAGTAGATTATATCACTTACCATAAAACCTTAGACAAGCTCAAATCATTGGCGGCTAAACACGGACACACATACGAGTGTGAAGTGCCGGCGGATGGTGGTGACTATCTTGTGACTCGCACTAATGGTATCCCGGCTGCATGGTATATTATCAATCCCGACCGAAAGTACTTGATTAATAAGTAGATACAGGAGTACATCATGACTACACTAATTGATACTGCGATCTACATTTATGCCTGTCCAACATGTGGCACTAGCAAGGGGTATCACTGTCCGACTGAGCAGCTATGCTCGGGCAGGCTACATCTGGCGGCCCGAGATCGCGCTGTACTCAACGCTACGGTGGACAGCCTAATGTATTCAGATCCATACAACCTGAGGAGGAATAGACTGTGATCGGCGAACATATCACACTCGGGGGCGAAGAGGTCACGACTGAGCATGCAATCGTGCAACACGTCGTGTTAGACCGGGGCACACATGTGTGTGCTCAGGTCTCCCAGCGCTCTAATAACAGGGCGCTGCTAGACACGTCTGAACTAGAGGAGACTACATCATGTGGATACCAGCATTAGCAGTGGCAGCAGCGTGTATCTGGTACAGCACGCTGTATATTATCATGACCGTAGCTGGCCTATCGTCGGGTGGTGCTGTCTTGGTGCTGGTTGGCATGACTGTCTACGCTGCACTGGCCCGGCCACTTGGTCCGGGCATGTAGACAGCAGATACAGGCGCAACCAGCGGGCCGCGTTAGTCGCGGCCTTTCTACGCCTGTCTACCAGCCACAGCTAGTCAGCATACCCTGGGGGCCACACACCAGGGGGCATCACTCAAACAAGCAGGCGTGGCTACGCTTGGCCTGCTGGTTGCCAAGCGGGGCAGCGCGGGCCTACATCTAGCGTGACGGCATGACTGGCTGTCTAGCGGACGGGCTGGGCGACGGGAGCTATAGACCGGGTAGGGCGGTCCCACCAGAGCGCACCCACGCTATCTACCTCAGCTCAGCGGCTGGCTGTTAGGCAGTGCTACCGCGTAGCACTGGCTGCCGTAGCTGTGTGTTAGACAGCTACGCCAGACAGCGCTTCTGTCTAACCTACAACAGCGGAGCTGTCGAGGTGGGGGCGAGGGGGGTAGGCCCCCCCGGCTATAGCGCTCGTGCCGGTGCTACCGCTCGGGCACAATTTTAGGAAAATTGGCACCGGGCCGCACCGCGTTATAATCGTTCTGTCTATAACCTTTAGTTACGCTTGTCTAATTATATTACCTATCGGGAATATTACGTCAGTTCTGTCTAATTCCTGTCTAACAGTACCAGCTCTGCTGGTGCTGGGAGACCTCAGTACCTCCCGGTACTGCTGTCTAACATGTCGATGAGATCGACACGTTCTGCAGGTCGTCAGTACGGCGCAATCATCCCAAAATGATGCGCAGATCTTGCGCAGATTTGCTGTTTTGCAGCAAAAGTCAAAACTAAATTCACCCATATATCAATAAGTTACATTTATTTCACTTGACAGCATGTCAAAAACATGCTACTATTGAAATGAAGGCGTTAAGAAAGTTCTTAACGACCTGCTTTACGAACTGACTAAAGTAATCCTATTGATTAGTTTAGTTAGTGAGTCTTAAAGAACTGTCTAATTCTTCATCTAGGGATTATCGAATTAGACCTTATGTAAATAAGTCTAATGAGATAGTA
>SDBV01002478.1_pt1 | contig 27632 bp, 26 predicted proteins | sample 2277081 | NCBI WGS metagenome assembly SDBV01 (sample SAMN10402039, study PRJNA504765) | marine sediment metagenome | isolation source: marine sediment core GS10_PC15, 223 cmbsf | place: Arctic Ocean: Southern Knipovich Ridge | collected 2010 | reverse complement strand
AACAGAAATTTAAAATTGAGGGAGAAAAGTCCGGCCAGCTCATCCTTTGACCGCTCATAAGTTGCGGACAGTACGGCAATGCTGAATGGAGATATCCATATTCCACCCCCGTAGCCATGATGCCAGAGGTTGGAATTCTCACCTTCAAGCCAGACCCGGCCAATATCATTGAATCCGATGATCCCTAATTCACCCCTGGCAAAATAGGTTGAAAAATCGAACAGCTTGAACCGAAACTCGGTATTCTGGTAGAGACTGGCATCCCCTGAAAACCGGGTGGCCCTGAAACCACGGAGGTTGGTGGTTCCTCCCAATGAACTGGCCTGGAAAAATTCATAATCCCCAATATTCATGCTTCCCCCAACCCTGAAAGCCAATACGGTCCTGTAGGGTTTTCTGAAACTCAAGAAGAGGCTTAACTCTGAACTTACCTGGTTAAATGTTTTCTGCGCCTGGTTCAGATCATAATAAAAAGATGCATTTGTATTCGAATATATTCCACGGGTTGGAAGTGTTTTAGAATTTCTGGTGTCAAACTGGTAACGTGCATTTATTCCGGCATATTCCTGGTTGTCAAAAATTTCCGGATCCAAGCCATTGGCAGGCAGATCAGAAATGTACCTGCCATCGGTTTCCTCAACATTATATTTCTGATAAAACAACCCGGCTGAGAATGTATTGTTATTGATGGTTTTACTTAGTTCCGGATGAATACTTAAATGGCCAATCCTTACCCGATGGTAGTCTATGTCATCTGAACCCTTCTCAGTTTCATTCCCCAATCCAAAATAATTTTGTGTGTACCTTGGATCCCTGATGTCCATATGTAATTGAATATCCAGACCCATTAAAGCCGAAGTGAAGATGCCATCGTAAATGAATTCCAGGGCTTTTGTAGCAGACGCATACCTTGCACCCAGCGTATGGTTGCTGGCGTAGGGCGATTTTTGAAAGCCATAGGTGGTATATATGAATCCTGCTCCCAGGACCAGGAAGTCATCTGCATTGTAGCCAAAATAGGCCAGGGGGATGAACTTATTGTAGTTGAATGCCGTGTAAGTATATCTGTTTTTTTCCGGGTTGTCAGAGGTTCTGTTCCTGGCCTCTGTGCCAAAGTCAATGTCATTTTTTCCCCTGGTATCGTATACGATGGTTCTTTTTGTCACTCCCCGCACCTCGGATTTGTCCTTAATATCATCCTTCCCGGGTCCGCCGATAATACGGACCTTCATCCCTTTGTCCACCTTTCCTTCGATATCAAATTCATCTTCTCCTTTCAGTCCGTACAGGCGTATCTCACGGGTTTCATCATGCTTGAATTTACGTTCATAGATCTTGTCCTTCTTCTTACCCTTACTGCTGACAGACCATACCTTCACTTTTGTTTCATTGTTGTTCAGCCGCTCAACCAGGAATCGTTCTCGTTTATCACTTCCCACGATATCAACCTTTTTTGAGATGATGGAATAATGTTCAGCTGCAAATGCAGGAAGCTGGTCCCGCCGCGACTGGAGTTTGGCAATGGTGGTGCTTCCTTTTATTTCAGTGATCTGTGGTGGCATGTCATTGATGGCTGCAGAGATTACCTCATCGGTGAGTCTGTCCTGCATCTTTTCAGCAGCCCTGATCCACTCCTTTTGAGTAAGTTCATTCAGAAACCTCCTGTCAAGCCACTTTCCCTGGGATATGAGTCCTCCCATATCCTTGATCTCGTAATCAAATCCCTGGGTTATCCTGAGAGCGAATTTCCTGCTTGAGATCCATGGAAACAGTCCCTCATTCAGGAAAAATGTCTGGTCGCGGTCCCTCGGAACAGCCCGGTAAAGCATCTTGTCTCCATCCTTAAAGCCGGCCCATCTCCACTGGTCCTCATGCCTGTCCCAGTCCCCTATATAAACATCAAATAGCCTGCACTTCAAAAAATGCTCCTGGTCCATCTGGTTATCATGGTCATCCACGATCTCATCAAACATATCCGGTGATCCGATTATATGCTTTGAACGCCCGAAACTTGCCACATCCTTCCGGTTTCCGTTGGGCCGTTCTTCAAACAGGTAAAGCCCTTCCCATACATCATCCATGTATTCCCCCAATCTCGGATCTTTGGTCAGGTAAACAATTTTCGGATTGGTATGGTAAATTCCCGTAGCATCGGCCAGCCGGGGCACCGACAGGGCCGCCCAGGGAAGATAGGCAGACATCTGGTCCTGGGCAAGGTCGATTGCCAGTTGCATTTTAACCACTTCAGGGATCACCTTGGATGGATCCTTTTCGATGGACCGGAGTACCCATTGCTGTTCCTGCTTATTTTCCAGCCTCAGGGATTTTGTCTGTCCGCCGCCGCCTTTCTTCACAATCTCAAGCCTACCTTTTTCATTGTTGAAATCGAAAACAGGGACCTCCACAGGGATGAGCCACTCTTCCCGGTAATTGTCTCCGAAAAACCTTCTTTTAAATTTACTGGCCTGGTATTTTTCTCCGTTGGGATAGGTGGTAACTGTACTGTCTGAGTAATCTATTTCACTCAGATATTGTTCGATTCGCTTCTCTTCGTACAAGGGCTTATTGAACAGCTTTTTCCGAAAAGCCAGGTCTTCGGAGGTGGTAAAGAATTCAAGCCAAACATCTCCGTTGTCATAAAAATCAAGTCTGGCAAAGCCTTTCTGCATTTGGGCATAATCCGTTTTCTTGCTCCGGGCAACATATGTTGAGATGCCCGCAGCTCCGCTTACAATATGATGAATGGAATCTCTCTTTACATATTGTAAGTTATGTTCATGCCCGGCAGCATAGATAATGTTTGAATGACCCTCAAAGGTTTCCAGCAAGGCTTCAATCAACAATTTATATTGAGGGTGAGAAAGATCCTCGCGATATCCGAGAAATTTTCTGTAGCCTGTGTAAAGGAATCCGGGCAACGGGATATAGAGTGCTTTGTTAACTTCCAACAGGGGAAACAGGTTATCAGCAGCTGCGAAATGCCCCCCATGATTCCCGACACTGTACAAAGGATTATGAGCAGCGATTATTATTTTTTTATCCCTGTTTCTGCTGATCGCATCCTCTATCTGAACGAAAAAATCTACCTCATCCACAATTCCCGCATAGCTTTTTTCATTTTCATGAAACCACCAGTGGGAATCAATTATAACAATCACTATATCCTCTGTCAAATGCACTTCTGCCGGACCTGGCCTGCCTTTCCTTGGTAAAAAGACATTACTCTTATCTAAATAACCTTCAATGTACTTCCTCTGGTTTTTTACATATTCCAATCCTTCCTTTTTTCCCCTGGCCCAATCGTGATTGCCGGGAATAAAAATGATCTCACCTTTGAAATTCTGCAGGATCTCCAGTTGGGCCATCAGGCTCTCATGTGCTACATCCCAGGATCTGTGCGTCGAATCGGGCAAACCACCGGGCTGAACATTGTCTCCCAGAAACAGGACTGCGCTATTCTCTCCTGCCCTGCTAAGATGGGATTCCATCATGGATAGTAAGGATTCATCCGTATATGCACGCCTCGAATCACCGATTAAGAAGATAGAATAGATAACGTCCGATGAATCAGCGGGAATTTCATCCTGCCAGTTATACACTGATTTGTTATAAAATGGTTTATAGCTGGCACATGATGTGCAGAAAAGTACAAGAAGAACAAAAAGAGGTTTGAAATTACTTTTCAATTGCATTGAAACTGAATTTTAGTATATACCCTTTCCCTCCCTGTCCTTCGTTTGAAATGAACATATCCCCGGTGGGCGAAAAACATATCCCCTCCGGTTGCCGAAATATTTTAGGATCCATCTCCTTCACATCCAGTACTTTACCTCTTCTATTCAGTACAATGAGCAGTTTCCCAACACTCGAAATAATGTAGATTTCGCCGTACACGGGATGAATGGCAATCCCGGAGGGCTGAAAACTAGTTTCACTTTCAATGAGTCGCAATTTTTTGGCAACTCTTACAGAGAGTTTTGTAAAAGCATTGTGATCTATATAACTGTCGAGTCGTTCCAGATCAATCAGAAAGTGAGGCTTTTTATTAAGTTCCTCCTTCTCAATATCGAATTTATATATTGCCTTAAAGCCTTCGTACAGGTTCTCTTTCTCAATTGAAGGCGACCCCTTGCAAGCAATCAGCAGGACATTTAATAATGGATCATAAGCAATCCCTTCAGTGTCGTTTTTTCCTTTTAGCGGGGTTTTAAATTTTTTAATTTTCCGATCTTTTTTTTTATAGTTTTCAACCCTGAATATTTGTCCGTTATTTCTTAAAATATAAGCTGTTTTACCTACGATAGCCAGATCCTCATAATCGGCATCTTTCCCAAAATCATATTTCTTAATGATTTTTTCATGTTCAAGACTTAAAATATAGATATTGGCCTTTTCATCCTGTACACAGGCAATTTTACCTTTGCCATAATATGATATTCCCGAGATCTCTTCAAGGTAAGAGGGTAGCTTATAATTTGCTTCCGGATTTCCAAGATCATATGCAAACAGATATTTATCCATAAGTATCGTTTCAGGGTTGTGTGGATTGCAGAATGACCCGGACAGCATGAAAATCATAAGTACTGACAGCTTCACTTTTGTATTAACGCTATATTTATTAAAAATGTTTATTTTTATAAAAGGAGTTATAAGTATATGATCTGGTGAATAATGCATACCACGGGCAAGTTTGGTAAAAATAAAATTACGAAAAATAAGTTATAAACATAATGATGATGCATTCATTCACTTCGCGCTATTTGCTTGAATGTGAAATAGTTGAATGTTTACTTTGTTTTTTCCCGGTCGACTTTGGCATATTAAAACAAGGAATACGATGGAATATTTGATCACTCAGGAAACGGAAGAATTTGTAAGAGATCTCTTTAAAAATAAGATCAAAAAAAGCTTAACATACCATGACATCATACATACTGAATATGTTGTCAACCAGGCAAAGATCATTGGACAGAGATCCGGATTAAGTGATGAAGAGATAAATACAGTGATTGTTGCTGCCTGGTTTCACGACAGTGGCTTTATGGTTCACTCCAAAGGGCATGAACAGGAGAGTCAAAAAATTGCCAGGCAATTTCTATCCTCAAAGGGAGTCGCTGAAGATCTCATTAAAAAAGTGGTCAATTGTATTGAAGCTACGAGGATGCCCCAAGATCCCGGGGACGATATCCTGGCCAAAGTAATGTGTGATGCTGATATGTCCTATTTGTCGGAGGATTTTTACTTTGACAGAACAATCCTGTTGAGAAAAGAGTGGAACAATGAGTCAGAGACAAAACTGAGCAAGAAGGTCTACTATAAGGAAACCGTTGAATTGTTTAAAAATCACAGGTACTACACAGAATACGGGGATTCAGCGTTCTCTCCCGGAAAAGCAGAGAATTTTCAGTCACTTCCAACCATGCTTGATAAGAAACCAAAGAAAAGCAAGAAGGGATCAAACAAACTTAAAACTGAGAATGAGAAGCTGTTGAAGAAATTGAATAAGGAGAAGATACCAGGCAGGGGCGTTGAATCAATGTTTCGCCTGACTGCCAGGAATCAAATAAATTTAAGTTCGATTGCAGACAATAAGGCCAATATTCTCATATCCATTAACACCATTGTTTTAACAGTCCTTGTGTCAATCGGGATCGGAAAGATATCTGATTATCCTGTCATTACTTTTCCTGCCATTGTTTTTATAGCAACCTGTTTGGTTACCATCATTTTTGCCATTTTATCAACCCGGCCGAAGATTTCATCCGGGAAATTCAGCAAAGAAGACATTCATAATAAGAAAATAAACCTTCTTTTCTTTGGGAATTTTTATAATATGACAATGGAAGAGTACGAATGGGCTGTTAAGGAGATGATGTCTGATCAGGACTATCTGTATACCACTATGATCAAGGATCAATACAGCCTGGGGAAAGTAATCAGTCAGAAGTACAGGTTATTAAGGGTTGCGTATACGATTTTTATGATCGGATTAATACTGTCATCCCTCTTATTTGCCCTTTTCATTCTTGTTGTACCTGGTTAATGGCAGGGTTATTACGAATTCTGAACCTTCTTCTGGCTTGGAATAAACTTTTAAAAAAGGAATTTGAAAACCTTTTAGATGACACTTGGATTCTTTTGTTAAATTTGTAACAAAGAATACCAGACAGTAATAACAGTCAGCTGCATGCGTAGTTTCACCGATGATATTGTAATCAATGGAATCCGGAGCCGGGACGATGCTGTATTTAAATACATTCAGGTGAAGTTCCAGGATAGCATCAGGCTGATGGTTATGGAAATGGGTGGTAGCCAGGAAGATGCACAGGATGTATTCAACGAAGGTTTGATAGCGCTTATCCGGCTGGTGGACAGGGATGATTTTAATCTGACCTGCAACCTGGGTACACTGATGTATGCCCTGTGCAATAAGCAATGGAAGCAGCAGCTGGAAAAGAGGATTGCTGCCAGGAACTACCATGTTCGGAAGCTCGATACGACACCTGTCAGGGATTTTACGGAAAATTACGACTATGAGCTTTACAGAACGATTTTTTGGGAGACTTTCGAAGAACTGGATGATGTTTGTAAGGAGATCCTTAAAGGATACCTTAAAGAAATATCCCCCAGGGATATTGCTGAAAATCTCGGATTTAGTTATGGTTATGTGAGAAAGAGAAAGAGTTTGTGTCACAGTTACCTCATGAAGATGATTGAAAATCACCCGGATTATATCAAAATTATGGAGACTGAGCAAACGGCAATTGTGGAATAATCTATGAGGATCTTATGAAGCACAATGCAAACAGGAGTGTACGGCTGACCAATTATATCTACAATGATCTGGCTCCGGAGGAGATCGTTGAGATTGAGCAGGAATTGTTGGAAGATCCTGAACTTTCTGAATCATACCGGATGAATGTGAAGATCAAGGATTATTTGAAAGCAAAGGTCCAACTGGAAGAGATGAAGGCGGATCCAATGCTTGAAGAAGCCGAGAGGTTGGCCGGACTTGCGTTTGAGAGCGACTCGGGCGAAAAGGGAAAGGCTCCCGCATGGCACAATGGTATTTCGGGTTTAATCAGGCCCAGGTTCATTTATTCTACCGCTATCGCGGCTACAATCGCCATGCTGATCGCCATCAGGTTTTTTACACCATTTACAACCACAGACCGTTTGTTCCAGGTCTATTATGAAACGCTGGATGCATCGGATTACTTGCAGCGAGGGGAAAATATTGGTTTCAATCTGAGTCTGTCTGAAGCCATCAGTGAATATGGCAAGGGAAAATATGAACGATCGGGGCTCCTGTTAAGCCAGCTGGGTTCAGATCCTGAGAGCCAGCCGGAAGTGCAATTGTTCACGGGATTGAATTACATGGGGCTCGAACAATATGTGATCGCCAGGGGTATCCTGGAAGATTATATTGAAAACAACACCCGGTTCATACCGGAGGCTACCTGGTATCTTGGTCTCTGTTGCATGAAAACAGGCGATGTTGATGAAGCCAGAGAGCATTTGACCCAACTGGATGCTTTCGATGGAATGTATAAGGAGGATGCTCAGACCCTGGTGCGAAAGCTACGCCGGATGAAGTAAAATACCGAGAGGGAGATCAACAGGAACAGTCCGGGAATTATGACCAATTTCCAAATACTGATAAGTGGGGCAGGATTGCCGGTGACCTGGTATGCCGCCCAGTAATATGGATGGGTATAGGAGGGAGGAGTGTTGGCCATGTATTGTTGTTTGGCCCTGGTCAGGGCCTTGCTCTTGGAATTTCCCCGCTTCAGATTGTGGTAATATTCCACCATGATGTCAGATCCCCTGGTGTCTTCCACAGGCCAAAGGGTATGGACCACCGATGCAGCGCCTGCCATTAGAAAGCTCCTTGAAAGGCTCATGATTCCTTCACCGCCCTGCAAAAGTCCACCACCTGATTTACAACTGCTCAGTACAACCATGGGAGAGGAGAGGGTCAGCGCATTGATCTCGTAATCATACAATCGGTTGTTGACTGAAGAATTCTCTTCCGCATCCAGGATGAAGTAAGGTGATCCTCCGGTCCTTTCTCCAGCCAGTGCATGCATGGCAAGATGGATGACTGCATCATCTTCCAGGAACCTCTCCACCTCACTTTTCCCTGGATTTCTCCGGTTGCTTTTGCCTTTGATAAATTTCAGTATTTCCCTGACCTCTTCGGCAGCACCCTCAAGTACCAGGGATCTGTCGTCGCCGGAGGAGGTGTAATCGGGTACCCATGCCATGATCCGGGGAAATTGCAGTTGTTGCCGCCTCTCTTTTTTAATTAACCGGGAATTATACACATAGGAAATATCGTATCGATTCATAAGATAGGGCAAACCGGCATAGTTCAGGATGGTTTCAGGTTCATAGCGGTCGATCAGTGCTCCGAAGGGCAGGTATGCAAGTTCCTCATCGGGTACAATGATTAGTTTCTCCCCCCTGAAAAAGGATTCAACCGGTTCAACAAATTGTTGGTATATCCCGAATAGTGCGGTCTTCAGGCTATCATAACGCAGAGGGGTTTCCCTGTAAGGATTGAATTCATGAAGGTTTCGCAGCACGACATCAAGGTCCAGTTGGAAAGCACTGTCGATCTTATCCTGGTGGATATGGCATTCCTTGGTAGTAATCACAAATACAAACAACCTTCTCGATCCGGTTGGCCCGGGAGTTGAGATGAAATACTCCACCAGGGTCTCTTTTCTCCTGAGGTTTTTACGGATCTGTTCCATTGAAAAATCGGTGCCAAAAGTTTTAAACTGTCCGATCTGGGGATGGTCCAGAGAAAGTTGTTCCATTTGCCGGTTGAAACTATCCCGGGTAAAGAAAAGCTGCTCCTGCCAGATAACCAGTTTAGCCGAATCGGGACGGACCTCCATATTCTCAACCTGGATCAGGTTTGAAAAATAATCGATCTGTTGTTTCAGTTCCAACGCCGACAATGCAGGAGAATCGGGCAGACTCTCCAGGTAGAGCCATTGCTTGGTCTTCATTTCAAACAACAGTTCATTGGACTTACCCCGGGCAGCCGTCAGGAAAGCCTGTTCTTTGTATGATTCTTTTCCGGAAAGATTGAACATGCAGATATTCAGCCGGATCCCGGTGCTGAACAGCTCTTTTTGTCCCGATGTAAGATAGATGCGGCTCTCCCTTGAAAGGTAGGATCCCTGTAGCCGGTGAAGCACATCAATGGAAAGGCTGTTCGTTTCCAGGGCAGCTGTAAGGATCTCCATCCTCCGGCTTTCATTTTCCTCTGCTTCTGCCAGGCCCTCCAGCGCCTTTGATTTGGTGGCATAACATTTCATGAGGGTGAGATCGTGGAGGGAGCTTTCTCCGGCCGGATTGGTAAAGATGTTTTTATCATTGAAATCACCGGATACCGATACCAATGCCAGCTGAACCAATTCAAGGGCTTTGGTGAAGTCGGACCGGTCCAGATAATACCCGGCCATTTGCTCGTAGCAACCCGCAGTGAGGGGATGCTTTACACCGTAATTTGCGGTATAGTTCTGAAGGGCCTCCTGAAAGCAGCTTAAACCCTGCTTAACTTCCCCCCGATCCACCAGATACTGCCCGAAATGAAGGTAAACATTGGCCAGCTGGTAATACCCTGCATCATATTCGGCGGTCCAGCGGTCAATGCTCTTCTGGTAATACTGGCCGGCAAACTCCGGTTTCCCGAGCTCTTGATAGACCCGGGCAAGATTGAAATAAACACTTCCCTGGTATTCGTGCCCATGAACCTCCTTGATCCGTTCACTATCCTTCAGGATCTCAAGTGCATCTTCCCACTGTCCCAGCTTGTAATAAACAGTGCCTTTATTGAACTGGAGCATGGACAACAGGCTGAAATAGGCCTTATCCCTTGATGGGACAGAATCCAATAGCCTGATGGCCTTATCATTATGCTCCAGTGCATTGGTATAGTCCCCGAGCCAGTTATACAGTAACGCCAGGTTGTTATAAAGGTTGACTCGCACACTTAAGAGCCCCGGACCGGTCCCGGAGATGAAGGCTTCCGCATCCCGGTAGTGCCGAAGCGCATCCTTGAAATTACCCGTTTCGTAGTAGACCAGGCCAAGGGTGATATGGACCATGGCCATATAAAGTTCGGGGAGCTCATAGCCCCCGTCAAGGATGCGCTTCAGGTACAGTTCAGACCGTGTAAAATCTCCAATCGCAAAGGCAGCTTCGAAATCAGAATATAATTCACGGGCTGATGCCACCGGGTCCTGGCAGGGAGCTGTGACGATTTCACCAAAGGCAAAGATTAAAGAAATTAAAACAAGCTTTCTCAATTCCAGCAGGTTAAAGACCTGCCTGTAAATATATTCAAATTAGCGGCCCTGAAGGTTGAGAAACCTATTTTTTATAATTCTTATAGTCTAGACCGGTGGCCAGGGAGGGATACCACCTTGTCCGCCATTTTCGTCTCCGCCTCTGAGGAAATTCAATTTTTTGTCTTCCATTTTTTCTGCAGTGAACCTGGCTTCCAGGTCAGCTTTTGTCATTGTTGATCTTTTCATGATTAAATGTTTTTAATTGAAACTGCAGTTTAATCAGAAAGGGTCAACAATTGTTACCCAGAATGCGCAAGAAAATTCAAAAAAAAGACAGGTGATGCAGTGAGGGCGCATTAAAATAATATTCACGGGCACTGCATTTTCCACCTGTCTTCGGGCGAATCCATATTATCTGGGGCAGTCAGTCAGTTGTGTACCATTGATTGAGTGGCTGCAGGTTCTCTATGTTATCGATCCCCTCTTCAATTACCGGGTTGATAAAGTCAATTTCCCATCCGAATTTTGAATCCATCCGGCCATATTCCGACCACATCATAATATTGCCATGGCTATCCCATCGCAATACTTCCGGTGAATAGTCGGGATTGATCTTGCCCTTCTTCCAGACAGCCTTCTTGACTGAATCACTCCATTCGTTTTCTTTGCCGTTCATTTTGTTGGTTTCAATAATTTCAAATTAGTATCAATTAGCAGGGTCGTTTTCTTCCAGTCTTTCAAGGATCCCCTGTTTGAACCTCTTCAATTCCGGGGTGATCCAGACATCAGTATTCATATAGATCAGGATCTCTTTATCCGTTTGGGAGAGAAACACTATCTCCTCTCTGCCGCTTGCATTAATCGTTGTTCTCATATCAATATGAAGGTTTTATAAATGAGTACATACCAATTTCAGGAGAAACCCGGGTATGGAAAAATACCCATGCCATTCCTGCAGAATTCTCCTTTCTAAACGTTTAATCAGAATCATCCACGAAATGTTACCCGAAACCGGATATTTTCTTCAGAGTCCTCAGCAGAGGCCCGGGAATCACTTTTCACTTTACCTGCCAGTGGTGATCTTAACCAGGTACTGCCTGTCGTTTTTCCTGATGAAGATTGTGTCGTGCGCTGAAAGCATTGTCATCATGCAGGATGACCATGACTATATTTAATAAACTTATATATAATTTGCTTATATATAAAATAGTTATACATTTGTTCCCATGATAGCAAATGATTTGTTAAAAGGTACCTTAAGAACGATCGTTCTGAAGTTGTTGGCCGACAACGGAAGGATGTACGGGTACGAGATGACCAAAAAGGTGGAGCAACTCTCTGCCGGTAAGATCAAACTCACATTTGGTGCACTCTACCCGGTTTTGCATAAACTGGAAGCTGACGGACACATCACTACCGAAATAGAATATATCGGGAAGCGTGTCCGGAAGTATTACACTCTTACAGAGACAGGAAGGTTGTGGAGCGAGCAGAAAGTGGATGAATTCTTTGATTTTGTCAATACACTGACTTACGTGCTCAAACCGACCCCCGCCTGAAATGATTGCCGCTGCCATTGATGACAACTATGATCGCATCAGGACCGATCTGATCAGTCGGGGACTGACCTGCGACCGGCTCATTGATGATCTGCTGGACCATGTCTGCTGCATGGTGGAGGAGGATATGAATGCGGGAAGAGATTTCGATTCATCCTATGATCGTGTTCTCGAATCCATCGGCGACAAGCAGTTACAGGAGCTCCAGCATCAGACACTATTGAACCTTGATAAAAAATTTCAACGCATGAAAAATTTCACATATCTGTTTGGATTGACATCGGCATTGCTAACCATCATAGGTGCCTTTTTTAAGAAGATGCACTGGCCCGGAGCCGGAATCCTGATCACCGTGGGAATTGGACTGGTCGTTCTTGTATTCCTGCCACTCTATTTTATTGTAAATTACAGGGAGCAGACCGAAAAGAAAAACCCGATTTATGCCATTGTGGGTTACCTCACCCTGGCCCTGCTGCTGGCTGCAGCATTGTTTAAGATCATGCACTGGCCGGGTGCCAATTATTTGATTGAGATCGGTCTGGGTGTTCTCATCATCGGATTTATACCGCTGTACGTGGTGAATGTATTCCAGAGAGGGGGAAGCCAGAAGATCAGCCTGCCTTATGTGGCCATGCTCCTGGTGGGAATCTCCATTGTGATGCTGTTTACCAATGTGAACATGTCAAAGTACCTGCTCGATATCTATATGGAGGAATCAGTTAGCAATGAAGCCCGCACGGAGGCAGTCCGGGAAAGGACCGCCCAACTGATGGAAATGTTCAGCGACAGTGCCCATGCCGATAAGCTGCAGACAGTTACACTTATCCATGAAAAAGCAAGGTCGTTGCAGGTAATGGTAGCAGAGATGCAGGAGGGGATGATTGCCTTTGTGAAACAGCCAGGAGCATCCATTGAAGAATTGAATGCCATTGATAACCGGGGGGCCGGACGCGAAGTCATTGTGGACACAGGCAGCGGAAGGGAGTTTGCCCGGGCAGCTATCGGTTACCGGGAAATGTTGGAAGAGATAATCAATAATGACCCTGTAACCCTGAGTCAGATTGGGGATCACCTGGAATTCACCGGAAAGGTATGGCCACATGAGTATGGTGTAAAGAATGTGGCGAATGATCCATTGATGAAGAACTACTATAAGCTCACCGATGCCTCAAAGGGAATTGCGCTGAGTGAGTATGTGACCATCAGTTACCTGCTGCATCATTGATATAGAATAAGGGGCCTGGAGGGGCCCCTTATTACTAACCACTTAAACCTAAAAAAGAAATTTTACTGTATCACCCGTTAGTGTGAAATGTAAAAGGACGTAAGATTTGTTTTCATGTTATTTAAAGCACAATGCGTACCATAACATGTAAATATCACTGCATAAGAATGATGCAGAATAGACCGGACTTTTTATTACTTGGAAATGTGAACGGAAGTGGAACCGGGGTGTACGATTCCGGTCAATTTCAGTGAGCAGCGCAGTTGCATTGAATCACTTCCTTGTCCACTCGGTCTTCCGGCCCAGGGCCTTAATGCCCGCAACATAACCCTTCAGGTAGAGCTTGTTGTAATCACCGTCTTTGAACCATGAAAAGCAGTCATAGGTTTTACCGTTATCAGGATCGTAGATGGTTCCATCGTTCCATCTCTTTTTCTTTGAGTCATATTTAAAATGTTCGACTATCTTCAGACCCATGATGGGGCGCTTGGAAAGCTTGGGATCGGAATTCTCATCATCAATCTTGGGTTTGCCATTTTCATTGGGTTCATCCAGCCAAACAATTTTTCCATCGTATTTTCCGTCAGTCCCCTTCGTAATTTCAATAGCTGAGGTCCTGTCGTCGTTGTACCAGGTTCCTTCAATTTTATTGGCCTGGGCAGCCAGGAACAGGGGAACAAAAAGGATAGCAAACGCAGTGAATAGATGCTTTTTCATAATCGTGAATTATAGTTTCAGGGATGAAAAATAGTGAAATCAGTGAGAAATACAATATGAAAGGTCAAATTCTTACATATTCGGTATAGGTGTGCGGGTATTCATTCATCTCCCCGGCCTCAACAGATTCGGATCGAAGGGCCTTCCATTGCTGAAAATCAATTTCCGGGAAAAAGGTGTCGGCCTCGAAGGATTGATGAACCCGGGTCAGGTATAGTTTCCCTGCCACCTCCAGAAACTGGGCATATACCATGCCTCCTCCGATCACGAAGCATTCCCCTTCATTGCCGGCCATGTCAATGGCCTGGTCTATGGAACGGGCCATTTCGCAACCATCGAATGTTTCACCGGGAACGTCCGATATCACAATGTGCCGGCGGTTTGGCAGAGCTCCGTTGGGAAGGGACAGAAAGGTGTTCCGTCCCATGATGAGGGTATGTCCGGTGGTAAGCTTTTTGAACCGTTTCAGATCATCCGGCAGGTGCCAGAGCAACCGGTTATCTTTGCCAATGGCATTGTTCTCGGCAATGGCTACAATGATGGAGATGTTATGGTGGATGGTGTTATGATGGATATTGTTTTCCATATCAGACAGAGATGGCTCCCTTGATGTGCGGGTGCGGATCATAATTATCAATGGTGAAATCTTCGAAGTTGAATTCGAATACGGATTTAATTTCCGGATTCAGTTTTACCGATGGGAGGGGTCTTGGATCACGGGACAGCTGCAACTCAGCCTGTTCCAGATGATTCAGGTAGATATGAGCATCTCCCAGGGTATGAATGAACTCGCCGGGCTGGAGTCCGGTAACCTGTGCCATCATCATCAATAGAAAAGAGTAAGATGCCATGTTGAATGGAACCCCCAGAAAGATATCGGCACTTCGCTGGTACAACTGGCAGGAGAGTTTACCGCCTGCCACATAAAACTGGAAGAGAATATGGCAGGGTGGAAGGGCCATGTTTTCCAAATCTCCCACGTTCCATGCACTCACAACGTGCCTTCGGGAATTTGGATTCTCACGCAGGGAATTCACTACTGCGGATACCTGGTCAATGGTTTTCCCGTCCGGAGTGGGCCAGCTTCTCCACTGATACCCATATATATGACCAAGGTTTCCCTGCTTGTCAGCCCATTCATTCCAGATCCTGACCCCATGATCGTTCAGGTATTTTGTATTGGTGTCTCCCTGCAGAAACCAGAGCAACTCATGGATGATCGATTTCGCATGCAGTTTTTTTGTTGTCAACATGGGAAATCCATCCGAAAGATCAAACCGCATCTGGTATCCAAATGTGCTGATCGTTCCGGTGCCCGTACGATCTTCTTTCCTGGTCCCATGTTCCAGCACATGGGTTAATAAATCAAGATACTGTTTCATCCGTTCGTTTCATATTCCTGCGCTCCCTGGCCGGTAAAAGTAGCCATTCAACCCAGAATTCGAAAGGAAAAATTATCAACATCCCTCACCCGCGAAATTTGCAGTTTCGATATTGATAATTCATCCGTTTAAAATTTTATAATTATCTGAATATAAATTAATTAAAAATTAAAAACGGATGTAACCGCTACGCTCTCTCATGATCTTTATTAATCATTTTCTATTGTGATTCTGTGATTAATAAAAATCATGTTCGTTTCACTATATTTACAGGAGACAATGGCAACAAAGAACTGGTTCACACCAAGCAAACTCCTGGCCATTCCCACTTATACCGTGATCAGGGTTTTTGCCAAAGAATTTTTTAATAACTTTAGGGTGGTCCAGAAGCTGACGGAAAAGATATGACCATAAAGAGATCCATTGCCACAGCCAGTTTTTACTTCCTCCTATTTACGGTGCTTTCCGGACAGCAGCAGGATCAGCCCACCGACAGCAGCCATTTCTCTGCCGAACTGCCATTTCTGATTGAAACACTGGCATCAGCCGATTCAGTGGGCACAGAGCTGAATGTCCCCAATGTATTTACACCCAATGGTGATGATGTCAATGACTATTTTGAGGTCACAACCGATGGGACCACCATATATGAATTCACTGTTTTTACCAGGTACGGGACCCGGGTCTATTATTCCCTCTCTCCCAGGATCTTCTGGGACGGACAAAGCAGTGGGGGCAAGGATCTTTCAGAAGGGATCTACTATTATGTGATTGAGGAAACGGGAGGTTCAGAGCCCTTTGAAAAAGCGGGTTTTATCCACTTGTTTCGTTAGTGCGGAGCCGTTGAGAGCCCCAGGCCATCTTCTTAACAATCCATCCAAAGAGCAGTGTGCTGAAAAAAGTGAAGGATCCGTACACCACCGGGACCAATGCCATTGCATGACTATTCAACAGGGTGGCAGAAACAAATATGGCCAGCGCCGAGTTTTGAAGTCCCACTTCGATGGAAATGGTAAACTGGTTCTTTACACCCAGCCTGAGCATCCTTGCCACAAGCAGTCCGGTTACCATGGCTGCGAAATTCAGCAGAAGTGCATGTGGGAAGATCTGTTTGAAATCCCTTATTGTGGCCGATTCAGCACCATGGTCAATAAATATAACCCCGGCAAATATGATAAATAAAAGCAAGGGCAGCACAATTCTCAGGGGCTGTTCAAGCCAGTCTGCAACCAGGGGTTTCCATTTCCTGATCCTGGTTCCGGCAAAGGCGGGCAACAGGGTGATCATAAATACCTTGATAACGGTCTCACCTATATTCAATCTGATGGCTGCATCCTCGTGGATGAATGTTTCAAGGGACAGGGTAATGATCACCGGGATGCTGACCAGGGTGATCAGACTGTTGATGGCAGTCATGGAGATGGAGAGGGCCACGTTACCCCTGAGCAGGTAAGTAATCAGGTTGGAGGTGGCTCCGCCCGGGCATGCCGCAATGATCATCAAACCTACCTTGAACATGGGATCAATATCTACGGAACGGGCTATGAGGTAAGCGATCAGCGGTAGAAGGATCATCTGGCAGCAAATGCCAGTTATCACAGCTTTTGGCTGGGAAAAGATATTCCTGAAATCACGATCAGTCAGTGAAAGTCCCATCCCCAGGGTAATGACGGCAAGGGTAACCGGGAGGAAATAGTCAGAAAACAGGGAGTGCATACGATGCGGTATTGCATAAGCAAGCAAGTTAAATAAAAAAGCAATATTATTTATACCCATTAAAAATAATATCCATCTCCAGAAATTTTTTCTGATATTCGCATGGTAGCACACTAATTATTAAATTAGCGTTATCACCCAACAATGCTTTTGTATTTAACTAACCTGAATCATTCATGACCAAAGTCTCAAGTCTAATGCTTTCCATGTTTTTACTGGTATTGTCTCTGTTTTTGATCACTCCGGTATATGGAGAGGAAGGCGAACATGACAGCGGACATTCGACCGCAGGGTTGATGCGCGGTGAGCGCCTGTTTTACGGTTTGATAGATGAAAAATTTAGCTCCAAAGCGTGTGCTGACTGTCACAATACGGTTGAGATAGATACCTTTAACTGGAACCCCAACGCCTGGGAGATTGCCCATAAATTCAAGCTGAAAAGTGTTGAGGAGTTTCAGAAAGCTGTGCTCAATCCCACAAGTCAGACCATGTCTGCCATGCACCAGACATTCAGCCTGAATGAAGGTGATGTGGAGTTGATCAAATATTTCCTGGATGATTTCGAGGAACATGGCCTGGAGAAGAAAAAACCGGTCATCAATAAGATCTTTCTTTTCATTCTTCTGGGAGTGCTCCTTCTCTGGGTCCTGCTGGATATCTTCTTCCTGAAAAAGGTGAAAAGGAGGTACATCCTGGGTATCATTTTCATTGTTGCCATTGGCTGGCAGGTCAAATTGCTGGTTGAAGCCGGAACAGCACTGGGCCGCCAGGAGCTGTATGAACCTGATCAACCCATCAAGTTTTCACATGCGGTTCATGCGGGCGGTAATCAGATTGATTGTCAGTATTGCCATACGATGGCAGGGTATTCCAAATCGGCCGGGATACCTGATGTGAATGTTTGCTGGAACTGCCATTCCATAGTAAGGGAAGGGTCCTTTTCCGGAAGGCATCAGATCAACAAGGTGGTTGAAGCCTTTGAAAGCGGCACTCCCATTGAGTGGATCAGGATCCATAACCTGCAGGATCATGCATTCTTCAGCCATGCCCAGCATGTCACAGTTGCAGGACTTGACTGCGCCAAATGCCATGGGCCCGTCGAGGAGATGGACCGGATAAGGCAGGTCACCGATATAAGCATGGGCTGGTGCATCAACTGTCACCGCGATACCGAAGTCCGGTTTTTTGATAATGCATTTTATGCACAATACGAGGAGCTACATAAAAAACTTAAATCGGGAGAGATAGACCGGGTAACTGCCGAGCTTACCGGTGGAACAGAATGCTCCAGGTGTCACTATTAAACCTATCAGAAGCCATGGAAAAACAGTGGAGAAGTATGGATGAATATAAAAACGGCAGGGACCCTGGGGATGAAAGGAAAGGAGAGAAGAAACATAAAAATGCATTGCTGGATGTACTGGACAGCAACAGTTCCGGGGCGCCGGCATCCCGGCGGGATTTCCTGAAACTTTTTGGATTCAGTTTTGCAACAGCTGCCATTGTCAGCAGCTGTGAGAAACCGGTTCACAAAGCCATACCCTACCTTATCCAGCCCGAAGAAGTCACACCCGGGAAAGCCAGTTATTATGCATCTACTTTTTTTGATGGCACCGAATACTGCAGCATTCTGGTTAAGGTACGCGATGGTCGTCCCATCAAGATCGAGGGGAACCACCAATCGCCTGTTTCCAGGGGTGGAACAAGTGCCAGGGTCCAGGCCTCGGTGCTCAACCTGTATGATGATGCCCGGTACAAACAGCCCATGATCAATGGCAAGGCAGCCTCCTGGGAGGATGTGGACAGCATGGTAACCGAAAAACTCAGTAAGGGTGGCCGGACTGTGCTGCTGACCCCAACAGTGATCGGCCCATCCACGCGGGAGGCAATCAGGAACTTCATACAGGCATTTCCACGATCCGAATGGATCCAGTATGACGAGGTTTCAGCCTCTGCGATCAGGGAGGCGCACAGGGAGGTATTCGGCCGGGCCGTTATTCCGGGTTACCACTTCAACAGGGCAGACTACATCCTTGGCTTTGATGCCGACTTCCTGGGCACATGGATCGCCCCGGTAGAATTTGCCAGGGACTATGCTTCCACCAGGGAGGTCACCACCAGGCATCCCCACATGTCGAAACATGTTCACATCGAGTCGGCGCTCTCCATGACCGGGACCAATGCCGATGAGCGCATTCCTGTTACCCCCGGGGAGTCGATGCTGATGCTTGGCAATATATACAATCAAATAGCGGGTGCCACAGGGTTCCCCAATATTTCCACACCGCCCTGTATAACTGATGTGGGAGCAATTGTGGCGGATCTTCTGCATCACAAGGGAAATTCTGTTGTGGTAAGCGGATCCAACGACCCGGACATTCAGAAACTGGTTGCCGGTATTAATTTTATGCTGGACAATTATGGAACTACCCTGGACATGGTGCGGACCCTTCAGGTAAAGCAGGGCGACGACAGACAATTTTCCGAATTTGTTGCAAGCCTGGACCAGGGCGAGGTGGATAACCTGATCCTTGTGAATGTGAATCCCCTTTACAGCCTGGGCGGATTTGACGCCATGAAAAGAGCAGGATTTACCGTCTATATGGGTTCCTCCTTCAATGAAACTGCCCAGGCATGCGATGTGATCTGTCCGGACCACCATTACCTGGAGGCCTGGGGAGATGCCGAGCCGGTAAAAGGCTCCTTCAGTTTGCAGCAGCCATGCATCCATCCCATTTTTGACAGCAGGGCGTTCCAGGATTCGCTCCTTACCTGGGCGGGACAGGAACGAACCTTCGATGAACTGGTCAGATTCTGGTGGGAGAATACCATTGCCACCCCTGAATTCCGGGGGGATAGCCAGTGGTGGTCCAAAACCCTGCAGGGGGGAACCTTTGATACGGCCGGGGGAACTATTTCCGCCGCCGTCATAGTCACCCCTGAATTCAGCCCCCCGGAAGTGAAAATCAGCCCTCCTGAATCGGATCTGACCCTGACACTCTATACGACAGTTGGACTGAACGACGGACGGTATGCCAACAACCCGTGGTTACAGGAGCTTCCCGATCCGGTTTCCAAGGTATGCTGGGACAATTACCTTGCAGTATCACCTGGTGATGCCGAAGAGAGAGGCTTGCAGGACGAGATGGTGGTTACCCTGGATGGACAGGAGGTCCCTGTGATCGTGCAACCGGGGCAAGCCAGGGGAACCATTTCCCTTGCCCTGGGGTATGGACGTACAAAGGCCGGGAAGGTGGGAGATCATGTGGGAGTGAATGCTTTTCGCTGGGTTTCTTTCAGGGGTGGTCACCGTTCCTACACCAGCGACCGGATTACCCTGGAGGTTACCGGTAATACATATCCCCTGGCGCGAACACAGACCCACCATACCATGGAGGGACGACCCATTGTAAGGGAGACCACCCTGAAGGAGTTTCAGAAGGACCCATCGGCCGGCAACCATTTTCACCTGGAGACAGAGGCTCAAAGCCAGACACTCTATCCCGAGGCAAAGTTTGACGGGTACCACTGGGGACTGGTGGTCGATCAGAACAAATGTACAGGATGTAACAATTGCGTGGTGGCCTGTACATCGGAAAACAATATTGCCACCGTAGGAAAGGAGGAGGTGAAAAAACGAAGGATCATGCACTGGATCCGCATCGACAGGTATTTCAGTGATGAACCGGAGAATCCGAAAGTGTTCCACCAGCCGGTCATGTGCCAGCATTGCGACAATGCGCCCTGCGAAAATGTGTGTCCGGTGTCGGCCACCATGCACAGCAGTGAAGGACTTAACCAGATGGCTTATGTGAGGTGCATCGGGACCAAATATTGCATCAACAACTGTCCCTACCGTGTAAGGAGGTTCAACTGGTACAGGTACATCAGGAACGATAAATTCGATTTCAACCAGAACAGCGACCTCTCGAGGTTGGTACTGAATCCCGATGTAACAGTGAGAGAGCGGGGCGTGGTTGAAAAATGCACGTTCTGCGTACAACGGATCCAGGAGAAGAAGCTGGAGGCCAAGCTCGAGAACCGGCCACTCAGAGACGGGGAGATTCAGCCGGCATGCGTTCAATCGTGTCCATCAGGCGCATTTGTATTTGGCAATATGAATGATCCGGAATCCGGAGTGAGCAAGCTGAAGAAAGAGGAACGGAACTACCACCTGCTGGAACAACTGCACACCCTCCCGTCTGTGGGGTACCTTACAAAGATAAGGAATACCGAACCTGGACCGGATGCCGGTGGTCATTCCGGACACGAAAATCTTGATCCATAATAAAACGAGATATATGTACAATACCGAGATAAGGGGACCGCTGATACTGGGGAACAAATCCCTGGGCCAGATCACCGCGGATATTACCTCACCTCTCTACGCCCGGCCAAAATTCTGGTGGGTCGTGGGACTGGGGATCAGTTCCAGTATGATGCTGCTTGGATTCTGGGCCATTTATGTGACCATCGCCAACGGGATTGGTACATGGGGTGTGAACAATACGGTGGGATGGGGCTGGGCCATCATCAATTTTGTCTGGTGGATCGGTATTGGTCATGCCGGTACTGCCTTTTCCATCTTCCTGCTGATCCTCCGGCAGGAATGGCGCTCGTCCATCAACCGTGCCGCTGAAGCAATGACAGTGATTGCCGTGGGTTGTGCTGCCATCTTCCCCGCCCTTCACATGGGCCGGATCTGGAATGCATTCTTTATCTTTCCCTATCCCAATACAAGGGGACCCCTCTGGGTGAATTACAACTCTCCGCTCTTCTGGGATTTTATTGCCATTTCGGCATACCTGTTGATTTCAGCATCCTTCTGGTACCTGGGAATGATCCCCGATTTTGCAACCATCAGGGACAATGCCAGATCGAAGGTCAAGAAAGCCGTTTACGGCTTCTTTGCCATGGGCTGGCGAGGCTCAGTAGGGGAGTGGAAACGCTATGAGGGATTGAGTTATATCCTGGGTGGTATTGCAGCGGTTCTGGTGGTTTCTGTACACTCCATTGTATCCACGGATTTTGCCATATCAATTGAACCTGGCTGGCACTCCACCCTCTTTCCTCCTTACTTCGTTGTAGGGGCCATATTTTCAGGATTTGCCATGGTGATGACCCTGATGATCATCCTGCGCAAGATCTATAAACTGGAGGATTATATAACGGACAGTCACCTGGATAAGGTGGCCAGGATCCTGATGTTTGTATCTATGATTATGGGAACCGCTTATCTTACCGAGATCTTTGTGGCCTGGTACTCGGGCAATGAATACGAGATATTTACCTTTTTCCACAACAGGATCACAGGTGAGTTTACCAAACAGTTTTGGGCCATGTTTATTTTCAATGCCATTGTACCGCAGCTGATGTGGTTCAAAAAGATCCGAAGCAATTTTCTGATCGTTTTTATCATATCCATCCTGATCAATGTGGGGATGTGGTTCGAGCGGTTCAATATTGTCGTTACGTCTCTTACAAAGGATTACCTTCCTTCGGCATGGGCCAGCTATACACCAACTTTTGTTGAAATATCGATTTACCTGGGTACACTTGGTATTTTTATTTTCGGAATTCTCCTGTTTTTCAAGTACATACCCATGATTGCCATCAGTGAAGTGAAAGCTGTGAACAAACATCAGCTAAAAAAGGAAAAATAGCCTGCATATGAAATCAAAATATCTCATAGGCGTTTTTGATGAGGAGGAAGCACTGCTCACCGCCTTCCGGAAGATGAAGGAAGAGAAGATGGAGATCGAGGATGTATTCACACCATACCCGATCCATGAAATCCTGGAGAACCATGGCAGAAAGTCAAAGATTACGATTGTCGGGTGGTTTTATGGATTTTTTGCAACGCTGGGCGTACTGGCGTTCCTGATTTACACCGCAGTCATTGACTGGCCCCTGAATTATGGAGGAAAACCCAGCAATGCATTTCCTTCTTTTATGGTGATCACCATCATCCTCACCATTTTCAGCATCACCATACTGAGCCTTTTTACATTCTCCTGGAGGGCCAACCTGTGGCCAGGCAATGAGAAACCCATTTACCATGAAGGTGCCACCGACGACAAATTTGTGATCCTGGTGGACCCAGAAAAAGTGGATCCCGGGAAAGTCACCGCAGTGCTGAAAGAGACGGGTGCTGTAGAAGTATTAGAAAAGTAGATCAATGAGATCTAATAATTACGAGTGAGATGCAGAGATTAATCATATTTACCGCAATTGCCTGGATGGCCATCGGATCATGCGACCGGACCCGGTCCAGCACGGGGTGGGACTATATGCCTGATATGTATTACTCCAATGCATATGAATCCTATACGCCCAATCCCAATTTCGAGGATCACCTCACCATGAGAACTCCGGTTGAGGGGACGGTTCCCAGGAACATCATCCCTTTTGACTATGAAAAGACGGATGAGGACAGGATCAGGGCAGGGGAGACCCTTGTCAACCCGGTCGACCTTACCGGTGAGAACCTGGCAAGGGGCAAGCAGATGTATGATATATATTGTATTTCCTGTCACGGCCCTTCGGGAGATGGTCTGGGATTCCTCTATACCAGCGATCGCTATCCCTATCCGCCTGCCAGCCTGGTGGATGAGATCGTAAAAGAGCTGAAAGACGGAGAGATCTACCATTCCATCACACTGGGGTATGGGATCATGGGTGCCCACGGGGGCATGATCCGGCCGGAGGACCGGTGGAAAATTATTCTTCATTTACGCGAAAACCTGCAAAAGTAGACGGCCAAAACAACCAACAATGGAACAGAAAATCAAATTATCCCGCATGTTCATCACAGGAACCCTGATCATGGTTGCGGTGGGAATTGCCGCCCTGTTGTTTGCATTTATCAATGATCCGGACCGGGCCTGGGCCAATTTTCTGCTGAACAATGTCTATTTTGTCTCCCTTTCGGTGGGTGCCATGTTTTTCCTGGCCATTCAGCGCGTCACCCATTCTGGCTGGTCGGCCGGATTTATTCGTGTGCCGGAGGCCATGGGGGGATTTTTGCCTGTGGCAGCAGTTCTTTTTCTTGTGATGATACTGGGAGCAAAATCACTTTATCACTGGTCCCATGCCGAAGCCATGGTTCATGATCCGTTGCTTGCCCACAAAGCACCCTTTTTGAACCTTCCTTTCTGGAGCGTAAGAATAGTGATCTATTTTTCCCTCTGGATACTGATGACCAAATTGCTTCGCCGCCTCTCCCTGAAGGAGGATGAGGTCGGGGGACTGGAGTTCTTTAAAAAAGGAAACCATTATGCCAGGATCTTCATTTTTATAGTGCTCATTACCTTTTCCTTTGCTATGATCGATTGGGTCATGTCCATCGATGCACACTGGTACAGCACCATTTTTGCCATCAAGAATTTTGTGGCCGCATTTCATCACGCCGCCATTGTGATTGCATTTATTGTTCTGCTGATGAACCAGCGGGGATACTTCCCCTTCCTCAATAAGAGCCACCTGGGCGATTTCTCTCGTTACATCTTCATGCTATGTATTCTCTGGGGATACTTCTGGTTCACCGAGTTCATGCTGATCTGGTATGCCAATATTCCTGAAGAGACCGCCTATTTTCTTCCACGGATCAGGGGTGAAGGGTGGAGCTTCTTTTTCTATGCCAACATCGCTATCAACTGGTTTTTGCCTTTTGTTTTATTGATGCCAAAGGCCACTGCCCGGAATAAGGTGGTGCTGAAAATCGTCATTCCAGTGCTTATCATCGGTCAGTTTATAGATCTCTATCTCCAGATATTCCCGGGCACCATTGGAAGTCAGGTTCTTGGATTTCAGGAGATTGGCACGTTTATTGGTTTTGCCGGCCTCTTTATGCTGGTAACAGGAACCATGCTTACCAGGGCCAATCTCTACCCGGTAAACCATCCTTACCTTGAGGAGTCCCAGCATCATCATACATGAGAATCTACAGACACTTCCATTTTTTAAGCCTGGACATTGTGCTGGGTGCACTGGCATCCTCATGTTTCGCTGCACGACTGTTCAATGCCAGCCCGGGATGGGCATGGTGGCTGGTCCTGGCAGGAACAGTATGGATACTCTATACCGGGGATCATCTTCTGGATGCCTGGAAGCACCGGAAAAAGAGCAACAGGGAAATGCATCAGTTTATTTTCAGGAACCGTAAATCCCTTCTCTGGTTCATGGGAGTGGTAGGTTCTGCCGTCCTTATGCTGGTTTTCAATTTTATGGAAAGATCATTTCTGATATATGCCCTGTTACTTGCAGGGGTGGTACTTCTGTTTTACGCCATGCGCCACCTGTTCAGGAAAAACAGGTTGCTCTTTATCCCCGGAGAGATATTTATCCTGCTGATATATCTGGCAGGTACCTGGCTCGGACCGCTGGTTACCCGAAGCGGTGAACTCCAGACCCCACATGCATTGATTGGCTCCATGGTGGCAGGGGTTCTTTTCATGAACCTGGGTATTATTTCATTGTATGATATCCAGAGGGACTCCAGGCTGGGTATCACTTCACTGGCACATTCAATGGGCAAACGAACCACACGGAATGTCCTGGTTTACACGGCCATTATGGTCTATCTCCTGACAATCTTACAATTTCTCATATTCGGAGTAGACCGAACCATGCAATTCGCTTTCATCCTCACCGGGATGACCACCATACTGCTTCTGGTACTGTTCTTACCATCATTTTTCAGAAAAAACGGAACCTACAGACTGGCTGCAGATGCAGTCCTCTATATGGGTTTCCTCTCCCTGCTCATTAATCTGTAATATATAACAGGTTATGCATGGGAAGAATTTCATAAAGAAAAGTAATCTGCAAAATGGATTTGATAAGCTGGTGATGAATCCTTATTTTATTCTTTTAATACTTTTTATCCTTTTACTCATCATCATATCTAACACAAAGATGGGTAATGATGAGGGGAGATGGAGTTATATTGGGAGAATATGGTCCGAAAATAATATACCTCCATACATTGGTGCTGTCGAAAACAAAACACCTGGCATCTTCGAGTTACATGCAATTTCACATATATTATTCGGCGTTAATTACCTCTTTGTAAGGTGGCTTGGAGTTATATCCATTTTATTTTCCTCTCTCACCATCTATCTGATCGGTAAAGAATTACATACTTCTTTAGCGGGTATCTTCAGCATGGTCATATTTGGATTAACCCTGACATGGCATCAGTTAAACGGGGCGTACACTGCCCAAACTGAAACATTTATGATCCTGTTCTCTACCTTATCATTTTATTTTATTATTAAAGGAGTCAAAAGTCGCAAATGGATAGGCTGGATCTTGCTATCAGGTTGCTCAATGGGGTTTGCAATAGCATTTAAGCAAATAGCTGTTACTACCACATTGGCCCTGTTTATTTTTTTTATCATTTACGCTGCTGAACAATTGAACACAAAAAATGTATTGCTGGGATTAACCTTGCTGAGTTCGGGTATTGTCATTTCAACAATGTTGAGTTTGATTCCTCTCCTTTGCAGTGGTGTTTCTTTGAACGATTATATTGATGGTGCATGGTTGATACTGCGAAATTCAGGATCCAGTGCTGGTTTAAAGACACATATTCATCATTTTATCCGGATTTGGCTTGGATCGAGGATGCTAAGTTTATATCCTTTTTTGCTTTTGTTTTTCCTGCAATCTGAATTGATCAGGAAAAAATATATCATTGGCTTATTGATCTGGCTGTTTTTTGATTTTTTAGGGGTAAATGCCTCCGGTCATTATTTCGGACACCAGATCAAACAACTTATACCCTCTTTATCAATAGTCATTGGTATCTTGTTTAGTAATTTACTGGTGAATCGCATCAGTGAGAAAGCAGGAAGGTCCAGATACACCTCTGTGATTGTTTTATCTCTTTTTGTTTTCTTATTTCCTTATGGATATTTATTTAATTTCAAGTCTGGAGCAGAAGCGGGGTATTCAGATGCCAACATGGAGAGCGGCAAATGGTTGGAAGAGCACACTAGCCAGGAGGATTATATATATATAGCTGGTACAAAAGGCAATACCATTTTATCTTATTCCGGAAGAGTTTCATCCAGTAAGTATTTCAATACCAGCTTTGTTACACAGGATCTTGAGAAAGAGCAATTGCTTTCTGATCTTAAAGCAAAGCCCCCGCTATATTACCTTCACCCGATGTCCTCTACTGATATTGGGGGGGGTATTGAAGAGTATATAATGAATAATTACACAGTATTACATACTAAATCCGGATATGAATTCTTCAAGCGTAACCCGCCTTAGATCATGTTCCGCTATTTGTTTCTCCTTCCACCACATACCCGGTATCGGTGATTTTCCCTTCAATATCTTCTATTGAAGTCTGGTTCTTATCAAATTTCACCTTTGTCCATCCCTCTTCGTGTGAGGATTCAACCACCGCAATTCCATCCAGTGTTTCGATGCCCTTTTGGATGGCGTTTTCACAACCGTCGCAGGTCATTCCATCCACATTGATAACAACTTCCATCCACTCTGCAGCTACTGCCGGGGTGGCTGTCTCCTCTGTGGCATCAGTTTTGGTTTTGATGTTGCAGGCCAGCAGGAACATCCCTGCCATCAGTACGATAAATAAATTTTTCATTTGTTTCATGGTGAGCTGATTTGTGTTTTAGTTCGAACCCTGTTTGATCAGAAAATCCTGTCTGCGATCAGTACCAGAATGATCATCAGATAGAACAAATTTACA
>SDBV01002477.1_pt1 | contig 27633 bp, 30 predicted proteins | sample 2277081 | NCBI WGS metagenome assembly SDBV01 (sample SAMN10402039, study PRJNA504765) | marine sediment metagenome | isolation source: marine sediment core GS10_PC15, 223 cmbsf | place: Arctic Ocean: Southern Knipovich Ridge | collected 2010 | reverse complement strand
CCGTAGCTGTATATTCCATCCTATACTTTGTGATATCCCAAGTCCCATTATGCCTATCGCTGTCGGCTTGTCTGATAGTCAGGTCATTGATTTCTGAGGTCGTCCAGCCGGTGAGACCACACAGGGCAGTATCCGCCGCCCCTCCTGACGCCTGACACTCTACTGTGAGCTTGATATTGTTAGCGTCCAGATCCTTTGGCGTAAATCCGGCCTGAAACGCTGCCAGGCTGGCGTAGTCGCCTGACACACCGTCGGTATCAACGATAACTGTAATAATTGAAGTCACCACCAAAGATGGGAGCGCGGCAGAAGCCCCAACAGTTACATAGCCAGCACCAGAATCTATTTGAAGCCTGAAAGTATAAGTATTACCTCCAGTATAGTTCCCATTTACAGGAACTATGGCCGCGTCCCATTCTATATGGTTGTTCTTGGCAAGTGGGGTTTGAGCTAGGGCGTCAGATTCCTGGTAGAACCCGAGCACGGTAGCGCCCGCCGTTGTGATAACCGCCGTTATCGCGTTACCTTCGGTGCCCAGGCCGTTGGCCCAATTGAACGCCTGGCCCGCTCCAAGCGTGTTCCATGCACCGGGGTTGTCGGTGGTGTCCTCCACCTGAATACGGAACAGCGGACCGGATGGCGGGTCCAACCCACCGGTTTCATTAACGCACCAGCGGAGCCGGATTATACTTTCATCGGCAAGGGTGGGCGCTGTTACTTCGTTCGCAAGCTGGACCGACGGCTCGGCGGCGTTATTCTCAAACCACCACCAGGAGTGCGTCTCAGGAGTGAAAAACTTGGTGCTCATTTTTTAACCCACCTGAACCCACACCCCTCCGGTGCTTCTGCGTCGTTGGGGTCACACGGAAAATAGGCACAGTAATGGGGGCGGTTCTGGTAGATAACACAAACCCGAACAGCCGCACCATCCCACATTTCGGAGATAAGGTGCTGGCAATCCTTTTTGAATACACAGCAAGCCCCGCACTTGAGGCATTCACCCTCAAGCCGATAAATAGTCCCATTGACCTCAGCCTCTAGAACCCGCTGTTTATCCCTATCTATTGTCAATCGCATATTTTCTCCATCAAGATCTTAAAACAAGGGGCGACCGAGGCCGCCCCTTGTCAATTCAAATTGTCTCCCAAGTCTATTAGACCTGGGTCAGGTTCAATTGCGTGTCCTGGAGCGTCAGGGCCTGACCGTCGGCCAGGGTGATCGCGGATCCAAGACTGAAGTAGGCGTAGATCTGCTTGTTTGCCGGTGTGGCATTGTCATCGCACAGACAGGCGTACGAGGCACCCAGGCCTGAACTCGGGATCGGTCCGCCGCCGGCGGTCCAGGTGACATCCTTGATCTGAACGAAGGCCAGATCGCCAGAATCATCCTCTGTCAGGACATCGAAATCAGCCGCACCTGGCGTCAGCGAGAACCCACCCTGGGTGTACCCGTTGTTCGTCGGAAGCTCCTCAAGCTCACCCACCGTGTTGTGATCCTGCGTCGGTGGAGTCGTCGCGGTCACAAGGATGAGGTGCATTGTCGTTGGGAGCGCCAGAGCCTGGAACACGTATTCGAGGAGAAGATACTTCCCTCTGTTTGTGAAGCCAGCCATTTTATCCTCCTTGAATTATTTCATGGAAGGACTCGTGCCCTCCCGTCAATTTTGATCAACCCGGGATTACTCCTCCTCGGGCAACGGTCTCTTCTTCTTTTTCTTCTTCTTTTTCTTCTTCACAGGGGGCGCCGGCTCACCTAACCCGGAAGATTTCTCCTCCTCCTCTTCATCATCGTCGACCACGTCGAAGTCAAGCGTCGGCACCTCCTCGTCCTCCTTGGACTCATTGGAGGGTAGCCATGATTCCTCGTTCTCCTTCTTCGGGCCGAGCGTCCTCGTGAGCGGATTTTGATCAGCGTCACCGCCCATCAAAAATTCCTCCGTGACCTTCCCGACCATGGTCTTTCGAATGTATTCGACGATCTCGGGGTCATCGGTGATGATCGTGTCATTTCTCACGAAGGTCTTTGACTCACCACCCTCGATCCCACCCTTGTTCATGACAGGCGGCCGATGCTTATCGAAAGTTATGAAAGAAAACGCCGTGACCGTGAACTTCATCTTCATTGAAGTAGCCATTTTTCTTTTCTCCTCACGCTTTTCTATTCAGACCCGGAGGGGGCTGACGCCCCCTCCTAGATCAAGTCTTAGGCCCATGGCCTGAACTGCGGAACCTCGAGCGTGATCAACTGCACGAGAGCCTCGGGGTTCTCGATGCAGACGTCCAAGGCGGAATAGATCGTGATGCGGTACCGATCGTACTCCTGCTCGAACTTCTGATACGCCCTCATCTTGTACTGCATGACGAGGATGAAGTTGTCCTTCGGGGTGAGATAGATCTCAGTCTCGTCCGAACTGGCACCCAAGTTGATGGGCATCTGCGGGACGATGACCGGGATGATGCCGAAGGGATTTGTCGTTCCACGAGAACTGGCGGCCTTGACGCCTAGGGCATTGCTGCCTCCAACGTCGCTGGTCGCCCCACTCGGGACCCCGTGGGCGAGCCCTGTGAGGGACTTGTTCCAGCCGAGGTCGACGACAGAATTGTAGTACCACCGAAGTTCCGGATGATTCTTGTACTCGTCGGGCATGACCGACATCATGTACGGGAACAGTTCGGGGGTGAAGATGCCGCCTCCTGCGGAGACGATGTTGCCTGCTGGCATGGTCCCTTTTCCTGAACCAGCCTGCTTCCTCCAACCTTCGAGGATTCCGAGCGCGCGCTGTGTCCTGGTGGTGCCGTCGGTCCAGAGCGCAGTGTCGGAGTTAAGGGCGATCCTGGCGAGGTCATTACCCATCGCCTTGGCGAAGGCAGTCCTGACCTTGGCCTCAAAATCGCGCGTGCCAGAAACCCGAGACTCGATGATGTCTTCCGTGGTGATGAACCACTCGGTCTTGGTCTTCTTGCAATTGTAAGGTACGGTCCGCGTCTCGGGGCGAGTCTTGACCTCAGTGCTGTCGTTTTCCGTGACAAACTCTGTGGTCAGATCGCTGAGGAGCATCTGAGGCATTTCACCCTGGCGCCCCTCGACCCGTTTGACACGGATATCTCCGAGCCATCCGCTGAGATCGACGACCATGTCCATCAGTTCGTCGACCTGCTTGCGGTTCATGAAGTCACCTGCGGCCATGTTAGAGGTGAGAATGAATTCATCCTCCGCCTTCGACACGCCACCTTTAATGACTCCCAGGCCCTCGAAACCTTTCTCGATTGCTTCGAGAACGAGCTTATCCTGTGACATTATTTATTCTCCTTGTCTAGAATTACAGAATTGCCAGGGGTAATTACTGGCGCGTATCTCCGACAGAGAAAGGACTCCCGGATGCCCAGGTATCTTCCTCGCCCTTCTCAATGCTCTCGGGCCCTTTGTCCTCGATGGTGGACTCCAATCCGCGCTTGACTCCCCTTGCCTTCTCGACCGTCTCGAGCCTGTCGGTGATGCCCTTGAGCCTTTCACCAAAACCAGAGAAGGCCTTCTCAATGGCCTTGACAACGGTCGGCGTTTCGTCTTCACCATCGCCATCACCATCGCCATCACCATCACCATCACCATCGTCTTCGCCATCACCATCGGCCTTTGATACCCCGCCGCCGTCGTCGCCTTTACCATCGTCGGCGCCCGACTTGAGCTCTTCTCCGAGGGCCTCGTCAAGGTGGTCGAGAGTCTTCTCAACGGTATCGACGAGTGACTCAAACTTCTCACCCATCTCTTCCGCAAGATCTTCGACAGCCTTTTCAATTTCCTTGATGCGTTCACTGACATCCATCGAAGAGCGATCATCGCCAAGGTCGGCATCGTCACGAATGTCCTCGATGGACTTCCGGATTCTCGCCATTGGCTTCGCGATGTGTTCATCGATGACGCCTGCGAGCTGCTCGGAGACAATATCACCGATAGTCTTTTTTATCTCAGCGGTGATCTCCATAACTTTAACTCCTTTATCTGCGTCTGTGTAATGATCTTCAGGATCGGCGTCACCCTTGTTCATGGCCGAAAACGAATCCATGGAGCTGTCTTGAGGGGACTCGATACCGTCGGGACCATCTACTGGTCTCCGATAGCCGGTACCTCCCATGGAATAACCCGTTATCTCGCCCTTCTCAATGGCGTCCCAGACCCCATCACTGGTGATCTTGGTCCCAACGACCCAACCACCTTTTTTTCCGTGCACACCGTCGGTGTCAACGTAACTTTCCACGGGATAACCGATGTCATCGAAAAAGATGTGCTGCAGGCCCGTACCACTCCCTTTATGGACCCTATCAGACATATTTCTCAAAAACGAATGTGCAGCCTTTTCTACCTCGGCGTGGGTGATTATATCACCCTGCGAATCGTCAACCTTTCCTTTTGAAACGAACTGGTCCTCGTTAGGGATCAATACGTACCCGTACACCAATCTCTTCACCTTGTCAGACTTGATGATCGGGACGAAGAAGTCAAGATACTCCTGTCCCTCCTTGAGGTCAGGGGCGTCTTGAGACTTGATTATAGAAAATCTAGATGATCCACCCTGGACGGGCGATTTGCACAACGTCACCTCACGAACATCAATGTCCTTGAGATAATTAAAGACAGTCTTCTTTTTCTTTGACATGTAACCCTCCAAAAGACATCGATTTTACGCGTAAACGCGTTCTCTCATATATAGGACCTGGAGGGGTACTTTTACGGCATAAAGAAGGGCCACGGCACTGTTATTGAGCCGTGACCCTAAGAAGAGAGGTGCATGACACCTCGCTAAGGAGACCTTATATCAACCTTCTCATCTCTTTCATCACACGATATTGGATTATGCAATCATCCAGTGCACCGTGATAGTCCTTCTTTCCCCTGCCTTTCACCCCGAGCAACTTGACGGCGGAGTCCAGGGAATAACTGTCGAGCTTGATCCCTGCCATGTCACACACCCAGATGAATATCGGCGCGAGATCATATATATGATATCCCCATCCCCACGGCAATTCTGCTTCAAGGAAGGCCTTCTTCATGAACAGGGCATCGAACCCCTTTATGTTCCACCCGCACAGTATCGTCTTGTCCTTTGGGTACAGGTCCAAGATCTCATTGTAGACCTCCACCCCCGGCGGGGCATCCCATATGTCAGAAGGCGGGATGCCGTGCACTTTCATGGCACCCTTCTGGAAATTGTCGAGGCTGGCATACACCAGGCTCTCGTACATCTCACCCTTGACCTTGAGGGTCTCTCGATCGATCATCATGGCGCCAATCTGAACGATCTCGTTCACTGTGGGATCGGATCCGTCCGTCTCGACGTCGATCATCAATAGGTCCAAGGCGTGCTCTTTTCTCATCACGTTCCTCCTAACCACCCAAACTTCATCGTCGATCTAGGTTTTCACCCAAAAAGACGCGCGCCCTTCGGGGCGCGCTAGAACGGTGGGAAAAGAGGAAAAGCATTTCCGTCACCGGCAGCCACTTGGTAGCAACCTTCCTACCAAAGGCTTTTCATGGTAATCTAGTCGGTCACGTGAATAATGCTTAGATAGTATATCCCTTTCATGTCCTCTGGTATCTTGATGCCCTTGTAGGTGATGACGTAGAGTTTTATGTCAATCCACAGGCCGTCCCTCACCCCGATCACCCTCTTGACATACCTCTAATCCTTCGCCTGTTCGACTATGATCATCACCGCGGGCCTACGTTTTGTCAGTACAGCATAGTATAACGCCTGTCCTATGCTCTCCGCCCACTTCTGCGCGAAGTCGACCTCGATCGCCTCGTCCCTTGTGAGGATGTCGACGCGGACGTTGTCTTGTTTCGGTCTGTACTCCGTGATACCGCCAAGCATCGCGGCGGCCTCGTTCTGGTACCAGGCCTCCACGTGCCTGTGTGCACCGAGGGCAATGCTCGGCACCATGAGTAATACAATCAGAAGATACGCTACTGGACGCTTCATGGCCACCTCCAATCCAGGGGCCCATATTGGCCTATGGGCCGGTCGAATGAATTTAAATCTGAGCAACATGGGAGCGCATAATATTACTCTGACGGCGCCCCGGCGGCCAAACCGTCGATCCACTCGTCGGGCTCCGATTCGTAGGGGTAATCCAGGCTGAACGGCGCCTCTAAGTCTATGGGTGGCGCCGGACTCCATTGAACACCGAACAATTTCAATTTACTCAACTCGTTCGCCAATTGGATCAGATTCCAGAGGTATTCGTCCGGGTCCCTGATAGGATCCAAGAAGAGCACCCGATCGTCCATCGTCTCCATTATCTCATTCATCTGCGCGAGGTCGAGATCGTCCACGTCCTCATAAGAGGAGAAGCCCTGACCCCCACCGTCGTCCTCGAATCGTACGTGTCCCAGGTACGACCCGTCTATCACGCTCGTCAACGTCAAAGAATATATCACAGCCCGAGCTCCCTCTTAAGTTTATTTATTTCACTCTTAGCTTCAGGCTTTAATTCGCCATACAATGCTCTATCCACATTATCTTTAGAACTATAATAACTCTTTGAATTATCTTCTATCGCAGTTAACTTATGATATGCATCAGTATCAAACTCTCTTTCCGTAGCGATCAAAGGTTTTGTTCCAACCTGTTCTGTCTCTCTGGCCTTCTCGGCCTCCGCCGCTATCCCCTGCTTTTTCAAGAATCTATTCGCGTTATGTCTCGTGGGACCGACGATCCCTTCGTTGGACGCTATCCTCGGATCGCCCAACATGGACGTCACGAGGTCGAAGGGACCGGGGTCTTTCTTATATGCTATGGCGGCGTCATTTGACACGACGTTGGCGAATCCCCTGGCGAAGTACTCCTCGCCGCCGTCAGCGATATCATAAGATGCGTACTCTCCATCTTTGACAAGTCTGTTCAGTCTGTTCCTCTCCCTCACCAACGACTTCTTCGCAGACTCGTACAGGGCCCTCTTCTCCGGCCTTATCACGGCGTGACTAGAGGCCACGTTGAACTCTATCCTCATTATCTCTTGATTGATGCCGGACAACTTTGTCCTAATCTCTGCTTTTGCGAAGTCAGCATTAGAGAATAGACCCTTCTTGTATTTCGAATACACGTCCGCTGCCCTGTTCAATGCCTGATTGTTCTTCACCAGGTACTCCCCGTACAGGCGCGCCAGGGCGGAGGAGCTGTGCGTCAACGCCGACTCTGTGATTATTATCGCATTTCTAGAAGAATCGTATCTAGAGACATACCCGGCCCTGCCCGCGACGACGTGATTTAAGATGCCAAGAGAGGTCGTATCCTTGTACGTCACCACTATTATGTCAGGCGGCGGTATGTTTCTGATCCACTCCCTCGGGACGAACTTGGAGATCCTTTCGATCTGATTATCTATCCTATTCAATATGGACTTGGACACCTTGTCCCTGGCCACCGGCTTCGCGGAATTCCTGAATGCGGCCCCGTACTCGTCCATCACGTTCGCTATCCTGGCCGTGTTCCTGGACCCTATCCCGGACGTTCGCATCCAAGATTCGAATATCTCGTTCTTTTTGATGAGTATGCCTCTATTGAGTTCTTGCAATTCATACGATGACAACGGCCGACCCTTCACCCTCACGGCCTCCCTTATCGCCGCATTCATGCTGAATCTCTCGTCTATGGCCGTGACCACAGAGGATACCGTGTTGTCAGCCTTCTTGAAGAACGTCACCAGATCCTCATTCTTGATCCCCTTCAAATCACCACTGATCTTCGGAAGTCTGCCCCAGTCTGGCTTCACGGAATTCGACACCACCTTGTCCAGGTAACTTTCCATGTACTTCCTGTTGGCGGCCTCGTACTTGACGGTCGAATTCGTCATTACATCATATATTATCCTGGCATTTTCGTTCCACCTGTCCATATTCTTTCTGTACTTGACCATCTCCTTTATGTATCGCGCCTCGCTGGCATTCTTTATCAGGCCGAGCCTCCTCAATCTCCTGGACAGCTCCGCCTCCCTACGTATCTCTTGAGCCATTCTTGCGGGCGAGACGGATCTCTCGCCCGACTCCTTCCACATGGCCGTCATCTCCTCTCTTATGTCATTCGTCTCCCTCACGTCGGACTCCGCCTCTTTGAGCTTGGCGCCGAGGGACTGTCTGGACTCTGTCACCCTCTTCAATCTCTTCTCGTTATCGAACAGCTCGTCGTCAAGGAAGTTCTTTCTCTGTTCAGATATCCCCTTGACCTTGAGTTTCTTTCTCGTGTCCGCCATCTCCCTGCGAATCTTTGCTGACTCCGCGGCGGCCTTCTTCTGGGACTCCCTCCAGATGCCGAGATTCTTTGCCGCCTTTTCGGCGTTGTGTTCTATCTGCGAGAACTTCTCGGACTTGGCGTCGAGCCTCGCGGCCACGGACCTATAGGAGGTCCTCAACTCCTCCTTGTACGCGAGCATGGCCTCCTTCTGCCTCACCAGTTCATTCACGGCGGACCTCTCCGTGCGAGCCATCCTCAACAAGGCCCCTTCCCTCTCCGCGGACAGCCTGAGTATCTCGGAGGTCCTCCTCAGGGCCCTGCGTTCAGAATTTGTCATCTCACGATACCCGGAGGCGTCCGTGAGCTTCTTTATCTCAATCTCACGAGACGTGCCGGAGTACCTCGCCGCCGCCTGTCTCACTATCTTGTCCTGTTCGCTGAGCTTCAACAGCTCGTCGTGGTTTCTTCTGATCTGAACTATCCTGCTCGGCTCTAGGACCTTGCTAGCCCTGTTGCCGGTGACTATATCCAGGTTGGCCTCTATCCGTTCGAGTTTTTTCTTGTACTCCTCCACATCTCTAGAGACCTTTATCGGCACCCTGCCCTTGAGTCGGGACTGCTTTATAAATTTTATGTCACCCTTTATCCTCTTTATGTCGTTCGACGTCGGGGACAGAAAATCCTTGCGTATCGCGTTCGCCCTGCTCTTGTACAGAGCGGAGGCGTCGGAGACGAAATATTTATCACGTATCTGCGAGAGGTGGGATTTCATGGACGCCTCCTCCGCCCTCTCCAGCATGGACCTGAGATTCGCCGACACCTTCCTCTCAGACTCGAGCCTCTCCTCCGCCGCCAGCACGGACCTCTTGCTCGGCCTCTGGGCCATGTTGTTGTCCAACTGTCTCCTATACCCGTCAAGTCTGTCCTGATATCTGTCGGCCTGCGCGGCCTTCTTCTTCTTGGCCACCATGGCCTTCTTTTCATAAGCCTTCTTTTCATTCACCCTATCGTCCGCCAACTTGGCCTGTCTCGTCCTTTCGTACAACCTCTGTTCCTCGCTGTATTTGGCGAGGTACTCCGCCCTATCCTTGCCAAGGGATTTTCTCCACTCCCTGAGCTTCTTGTCGTTCAGGTACCATTGCTCCCTGGCGCCGAACATCTTTGTCTCTATGTCATGACCGTTGAACCTCTTCAATTCCCTCTCGAGGTCGTCGAGCTGACCCTTCTTATACATGTCATCCCACTTCTTTATGTTGCCCTGGAGGATCTCGTTCGCCTCTCTTCTATTCTTTATCGCGAACTCTCTGAGATAGAACTCCCTCGTGGCCGCGGCGGGGTCGCCCGCCCTCCTCGCCTTTCCGAGCTCCTCCACCGTCCTTCTCTTCGCCACCCTGTCCGCGCCCTTGCCCTCCCACGTGCGGAGCCCGATCTGTATCTCGTTTAGATTCCTGAGTCTTCCGAGCTCCCCGGCCGTGGCCTTGCCGAGCCTCTTCTTCTTTGTCAAAGAGTCAAATTCTTTTCTCTCAAGCTTGCTCAATTTTCTTGACTTCTTCTTATTCCATATGTTTCTGAATTCATAAAACTCGTCCCGGCCGAAGTCCCTCCTGTTGTCCATGACCACACGGAGTTCTCCCACCTTCGACTTTCTCGCCGAGTTGATGTCCTTTATCTGTGCCCTGACGGCCCTCACCTTGGATTCAAGCTCTATCAGGGTCTCGGACTCCTCCAGCGTGAGGCCCTTGCCGACGGTTTCAAAATTCTTACGCCTCTCCTTCAACGTGGTCAATTCTTCCCTAAGTGGCCTTATGGTCCTGTCCAACCTTCTCTTGACCTCGGCCAACTCCTTGGTCTCACCCCTGATCTTCTTCGTCTCGGCCGCGCGCCAGTTCTTTTGCACCCTCTTTCTGCGCGCCGCGAACCTCGAGAAGGCGTGTTCCGGTGAGAATATGTTTCCTTCGGCAGACGTGAACACCTCCCTCAGGTCCACGCCGAACTTACTCTTGACATCTTTGACGATCTTATCATTAAGCACCGGCACTATCTCGGAGAACCTCGGCGTCTTCTGTTTCATCTCGGCCACCGCCAGCCTGATCTGCTCCTTATTCAAGGAGCTGGACCACGAGATCCCGAACTCATTTGACATGTATTCCATCACATCATCGCGCGTGACGTTGCCGGGGGTGAAGCCGAACTCGTCCTTGTGTCTGAGCATCCTGTCCTGCCACCTCTTCAACTTGCCCTTGGACCCGACGGAGGTGAAGAATTTCTCAGGGTCCCAATACCTGGCATTGTTTCCGAGGGCCACCCTCATGACAGCGTAGTGATGCGGATCGTACCTCGCAAATCTGTAATGCCCAAGTCTGGATATGTACTCCATGCCCGTGCTGAACACCTCCGTGGGCGTGTATTTGTTGTGATAGGCGATGACCACCCTTCTTGCCTTTGAATAGACGGAGGCCTTTCCTATGAATTTGTCCAGCTTTCTTATCTGCATCGCCTGTTCCGGGGTCATTCCTTTCGGAACATCGAAGATCTCTAATCTCCACTTTTCGATATCTCTGATGGCTTTGGGTTTGATTCTCTTACCCACGCCTGTCAAATCATATTGCCTATTTGTCTCAAGCATTTCATCTAACTTGACTTGCAATCTTGCAGCTTGAGCCAACTCATTCTTGTCTGGCCCCGTCTGCTTCCAAGCCTTGATCTCAATTTCTTTCTTGGTGACCTTCGCGGCGTTCACCCTCTTGTTAAACTTGCGCAACCACTTCCTCTTCACCTTGCCGGCGGACGTCAGAGAACCTATGAATTCGTCCATCTCGACCTTGTTGGTCAGTATTCCCCGCAGTTCTGACCTGAGCCCCTTCCAATCCACCTTGTAAGATCCCGTGTACGGGTGCAAAAACTTGCCGTTGAAGGCCTTCTTTTCCAGAGACGTAAACCCGTGCAGTCTGCTCGTCTTGGTCCCCGCGGTCCTCACCTTGAAGAAGGCCTTCGTGAGTCTCTGCAATTCCCCGTTCGACATCTCTATGTGATGCCCGAACTCGTGCGCCAGCGCGTGACGACTGGGCGTGTTCAGGGACGCGGCCCCGTCCTTCTTGAGATTCTTGGTGTAGTGGGTCCTCGCCAACATCTGTCGCGGACGGAAGCGCGTGTGTCGATATATCCTGAACTGATTCTTCCTGTACAGTCTCATCAGATTCTTCGCCGCCGTCAGTGCGCCAGGGCCGCCTCTCTCCACCTTGGTGAAGGCCCTCTTCATCTCCGCCCTGTTCGCTATCGGAGGTTTCACCGCGCCTATGGGCCTTGGCCAGACCATGATGGACTTCTTCTTGGTCCTCTTGAGCCTGTTTATGTCCCTCATGAGACTCGATATCCCACGTCTTTGAGATATCCACTGCCTCTTCTTGGCACCGCTCCACCTGTCCCACACCCTCACGCCCTGCTTCTTCAGATCGATCCTGGACAGATTTATGAATTTCGGATCTATCGGAGACCACGGGTCGTCTATGGCACCCTTCATCAAATTCAACCTGACGCCCATTCTCTCCTTGTTCCCAGCGACCCTCTCGTACTTGAGCATGGCGGACTTGAACCTTCTGAACCCTTTGCCACGCCTGAAGCGAACCCTGAGCGGGACGCCCTTGTCCCTGAGTACGTTGGCGTATCTTGACTGAACGTCGAGCTTGGCGTATATGTTGAACTTGGGCGCCTGTCTGGCCAGATTCGGCGGTATCATCTTGGACAATCTCTTGCCGTAGGTGTTTATCATCGCGTGTTGATACATCCCGAACAGGTCTCCGGTGGACCCTATCGGCATCAGAATGTCACCCTTGTTGTCCATCGTCCAGGCCTTCGGCGTGTGCATCTTCGCCTTTGGCTTCCACTTCTCCATCTCACCCCTGAGCTGCTTGCCGAGCTTCCTCCTCGCGATGTATCTATCCACCGGATTTCTTATCTGGTTGACCTTCCTCATCCTTCTTATGATCCTGTACTCTTCCCTGGCGATGACGGACATCATCTCAGACTCAGACATCATGTCGAGCGGAAAGTTCTCTGGGACCTTTATCACGTGCAACTGTGGCTCCTTGACTGTCTTTATCCTGAGCTTTCTCCTCTCGAGGGGCTTCTTTCTCAGGCCCATCCTCTTCTTTCCCTTCAGGTACATCCTCTTGGTCTTTTTGACACCATACAGTGGAGAGTAATATCCCCTATACTCCAAATTCCTACCCATCCCCCTCACCCTCAGAAGGGTAGAGGACATCGGCCTCCAGTTGTAATCTCCTTCCTGTATCGGCGGAACGGCGACGCGCGCGGACACGGCCCTCTTCTTCCTGGCAAACGTCACTCCCCCGGGCGTGTCTGCGTCCGGATCCCTCGCCGCATCGTACGTCCTTTCATCGATCGGCTCGTCGTACTCTTGCAAATTCGCCACGATGTTACACCTACATAATCCGTGTATCGGTGGGGGACCGACACCTAAATTCTGCAGTGTGAGAGAATCCATGTCCTGTAAATTCACCGGATCGCGGGTGCCGACCATGTACATCCCGCCGGCGTTCCTCCCTATCCAAGGAGTCACCGATTTTAGACTCTCGTATGTCGGAGACGTAAGGGCCTCGTTCATCTGCGATACTGATCTGGAAACCGAAAATGCCTGACCGTTGAGTCCCCCACATATCGGACACATCCTTTCATCGCCAACGGCGAGCCAATTGTACGTGTACAGACCCACCTTGTCAAAAGATCTGAGCATCGACCAATTCTTGGACCTGTTCAAGGACGCGGACGCGTACGTCCTCCAAAGTTTGCTGTCGTACGCGACCACCTCGCCGAACTCTCTTTCCATTTCCCTGGCCAGGTCCGCCGTGCCGATACCTCTTTCCAACGCAGACTCGACCTTGCTCTTCAATTTCTTCTCGACCCTCTTCTTCATCATCGGACTGACGTACCTGTCTCCAATGAACGCGGCGTTGCCCCTGGACAGCGTGTCTATGGCGAGCTCGTCCGCCAGCGTCATATCAGGCCTTATCAGGCTCCCACCCGTGCGGGCGGACACGTACCTGCGCGTCTTTTCATAGACACGCTGGACGTGCTCCTGAAACAGCGGGAGTGACTTCGCGGAGACGGTGCCGGACACATTCTTCATGGCGACCGAGATCTTCTCTCTCAGCTCCTCCACGGGGATGCTCTTGTCCTTGAATGCGGCGATCGCGGAATTGATTACTTCGGATGACTCCTGCAGCATGGGCTCCTTCGCCATGCCGATAAGATCTTTTATGAGCTCGCCCTCTATCACGGACATCTCAGCATTGTAAAGCGGGACGAGCTTGCGCCCGTCCGCCTTGCTGATGTCTATCCCCGCCTGGGAGAACACCATGTCCAAACTGTCGACGACCGCCAGGGAATCAGCTAACGATGATCTCCCCCTCGTCGGAGGCGTCAACGTCGTCATAGAGTTCTGGCCTGAATACTTCAAACTCATCGTCCCACTCAAACCTCATTCCCGTGTCCATGCAATACAACTCTATCGCATGATAATAGTTCGAGAGAAACTCCCTTGGATCCTCTCCCTCGTGGGCGAGCAGGTGAAACGGAAGAAAGTCCAAGCTCTCGTACACGTCATTTTCGAATTGCTCGTCTTTTGAAATGAAGAGGGGCTCGCCTTTCACGAACCCCTCCCTCTGTTTTGTTATGAACACCACCCGTCCGATCTCTTCCCCCTTCAGACTGACGGTGCAAGTGTGACGAATCATTTCTTCTTTCCGAAACTGAACAGTCCTTTTTTTCTACTAGATCTTTTCTTTAGTAAACTGACAAGCTCGCCAACACTTCCTGCTATCGGTATGACTGTACCCTTGTCATCATCATATATAAAAATTGTTCCATCTTTACCTATGCTTAATGCAGCCATCAAAGTTTTGCCGCCTTTCACATTGGCCAATGGAGCAAGCTTTTTATCATTTATCATTTTAAGCGTTTGCTTACTCTTTTTCTTGTTACCCTTTACGAGGCCTTCTAAAACATTGTCCAATTTGCCTCTTATCTCACTGAGTACAAGTCCTGATTCTGCTGCTTCAAAAGTATGATTTACCTTTTTACCTTTAAAATTTACAGTACCTTTAATCAATCCTTTTCCTGCCTCACCAAAATAATCCTTTATAGCACTACTCGGTCTTGCACCACCATGGTCTTTAGAAAGCCAATTTAACATTTTACCTGGACTTGAGTAATCCTTTTCAGGCGGAGATGAAGAATTGATAAAACTTGCAGTAATATTTGAAGCTAACGATTGCCGAAACTTTTTATCGGATCTAAAAGTATCGTACTCGTACTTGTAGTTACCAGCAGTGCCAGTACGTTTACTGTACTTGGCCTTGAAGAGCTTCAGTTCACGTCTGGCACCGCCGGTAATTGATTTCATTTTCACATCCTCCTACGGAGAGACTTCCGCTGTATCTCGTCTGGCACTTCTTATCTCTTGGCCTTACGACGACCAGACCTATACGCAGTCTTCTGTCTCTTGGCCTCGGCCTCGATCCTTTTTTTCGCAGCGCCAAGGAATTTCTTTGCACCGGTGACCTGTTTCTTGGCACCGGCAACACCTTGTCTGACCTTTGCCCTCGCCAATCCAGCACCAGATCTGACAACTCCTTCAGCAGAGCCTACGGTCTTACCGGCGATCTCGCCGACAGATTCGCCACGTGACCTCACCTTCCTGGCCGCCTTCTTGGGAGTACCCTTGAGATCACGTAATGTCTCACGTGCCGTCTCCCTCAAAAGAGCACCAGTCTTGCCTTCTTTGACAGCCTCAGTCTGTCTTTTCCTTGCGGCGGTGAGATTTTCTCTGGCGATCTTTTTCCTGCGACCGCGCTTGGTATACTTTTCCTCAAGGTTTCTTTTCAGATCACTGACACCTTTCTTGGCGCGCTCATAGATGTATTTCCACCCACCAGAGGGGAGCTTGATCTTGTCCAGGTACTTGGCCTTCTCGACCTCATCATGAAGTTCATCAGAGACGTGCTTGAGGATTTCCTCCGGACCGTAGTCCGACAGCATGATCTGCTCGTGATCGATGTCCATCTTCTCGATGTACTGAAGATCGAGCTCGTCCCTGAAGGCCTTACCGAGCTTGACACGCCCGCCGACAGACTTGTCCTGACCGATCAGTTCACCGGCCGTGGCCCACGCTCCGAGGTACCCGTCACTCCCGGTGCCGATCGGACTCGCAGCCTTGCCCTTGGGGCCAGATATCTTCTTGGACAACGAGGTGTCCTCGAACTTCCCGAGGGCGTTGATCTTGCCGACCCTTCCACCGCTCCCCGTGCCGATCTTCGACGGGGCCTTCGCCACCGGAGCCTTCGTCTTCTTGGACAACGAGGTGTCCTTGAAGTCAATGCCGGCCTTCTCCAAGATCACCTCGGCCACTGCCTTCTTGACGGTGATCTTCACCGACGTGGACTTATCAGGGACCGCGCCGGCGTAACCGACCAACAACGCCTTCCTGGCCTCAGTCTTGAAAGTTCCCCTCATGGACGTCATCTTATCCTCGTCCCACAGGGCCCTCTTGTAATCGTCGAGGACCTTCTCTGCACTCTCGGGTGGGTCCGAAATCCAGGCATTCTCGAAGGCCTCGTGAGCCTTGAGGACGATCTTGCCTGACATCTCGGTGATGGATCCCCTGAGCTGATCCTGCTCCTCTTTAACCTTGGACTCCTCCAGGGCCTTGCGCAACTTGTACAACTGATTGCTGCTGCCGTAGATTATGTCCCACGCGGCGGATGTCGCCCTGTTGAACCTGGGATCGGGTTCTGTCCACTTGTGTTTGGCAACGACGGGTGATTCACCCGCCTTCTCGATGACGGCGTCCAACATGGACGCGAGCATCTTTTTACCAAGGGTATCGACCGTTACAGTCTCCATCGTGTTACCTCCTTGACTACGGGTTAGCTTTTGACAAATTTGACAAAAGCTTTGGCTCCCATGATAGCTTTAGGTCTGTCCATAGACTTAACCATCATGAATATCGCTTTCTTAGCTACAGCCTGACTTACTTCAAGCTCTTTAGCCACATCTTTAATAATGTTATCAATGATACCGTCACCGGCTTTTTCAAGTTCCAGCCGTTGAACCCGGTAAGCTAATCTAGCTTTTTTATCTCTTTTACTTCTTTCAGCCGCCCATGCAATAGCTGCAAATGTTATTGCTGCAGCCACTACCAATACAGTTGCTATAGTAACAACGTTTATAGTAGCTGGAGCAGCAACCGTAAGAATCTTAAGAGCTCTTGCTCTTTTAGGATTTTTCCGAACCCATTTAAATAATTTCTCTGGAACCTCTGTGACGTGTTCAAATACTTGTGTCGGGGTTCTTAGGTTGGCAGAAATTATTGTCTGCCGAGACATCTTCCACCTTTTATTTTTCAAGGCTATTGAAAGTGTTTCATTGAAAAGTTTTGCTTTATAAAATATTGGATTTGTAGCTTTTATAATAAGTGGAGGCAATGCCATTACACCTACTACTAAACCACCCCCTATTATTCCAAAGGAGTCGATTGCCGAATCTCTATACGACCGAGGTTTTTTTGTAGTCTTCGGTTTTGCAGTCTTTGTCTTTTCACCTTTCGGTTGATCATAAATGTACGAATAACTCCCAGGAGATCCCTTCCTGGAAAGATACTTTGCTTTGAATCTCTTTACTGCAGATCGAAAATCCTTGTTGATTACGCGAAGTTCTTCAATTCTGTTATGCATCATTTAGTCCCCTTGTCCGCACCGAGGAATGCGTCGCAGAATCCGTATTTGTTCCTCGTGACTATCTCCTCCGGCACACACATCATGCGCGCCGCCTCCACTATCACTGCCTTTCTGACGCCGTCGAACAGCTTGTTCGACAACGGTATTGACAATAAATACTCCCTCAGGTCGATATTCAAGAACGGCAAGAACACGTTAACGCCGACAGAATTCTTATCAAGAGGCATTAAATGGTCAGGCACCAACCTGGACAAATAGTGATCGTAATTCGTCTTTTCCTCTCCAGGTGTTAAATGTTTATAGTATCCACACAGCAATTCGTCTGCAGCATCGCAAGAGATACATTCCGAAAAACTTTCTGATATGATCTCGTACAGTTGGCGTACCGCGTTGTCTCCAGCAAATTCCCCTTCCTTCAAAGATTCAGGTTCTGTTATCACTTCCTTATGACGTGAACCGAATACCTCCGAAGCCCTTCTTGCGAAGAGTACATCGGGATGATCCTCTCTACAAGATATCGTGAACGTATTGATGTCTCCTCTAAATACTTTTGTCATTAAGGCCAGCATCAACGTAGAATCAACACCACCACTGAGCGTTAGATTCCTGACGTCAATATCACCTATCACTTTAATCAACATCGTAATCAAATCTTCAGCGTGCTTCTTCACACCCATAGGTTCTCTCATCCTATTGATATAAGGTGTGAAAGATCTCCAGCCGGACGGGTATACTATCATTTAAACCTCTTCGGGACGTCCTTGACCTCGACGACCTCCCCCGTCGCCAGGTCCCATCCGCCCTTGATTTTTTTCTTGAATTTGAACCACGTCGGTTCTGACTTCACACCGTGCCCCCTCGCGTACCTCTTGTCTATCACGTGTGCCTTGCCTGAATGCTTTATGAAGTAGGGATTGCTCGGAGGCCCTACGCAGTGTTGATACCCAAGTTCCCCAGAAGTATCATCGTGTCCTCCAGGACCGTGCTGTGCAAAATTGTGAAAGTGCCACTCCACGGACCCATCCTTCGCCTTCTTGTGTCCGTGCATGGAAGTGATGCTGGTCGGCGCCTTCAACAGATCTATCATCGATCGAAAATCGCCGACCAGCACACGTATCTCTTCAACTTTTTTTCTGTTCATGAACTCGCCGGTCTTCATGTCACTTTACGTTGACAAACGCTCCGGTCAAGTAATAAATGGCGCCGGTCGTAGTCGACCCGTTTCCGGCGACTACATAGCATGTATCTTTTCCGCGACGACTTGGAGTTAAGACTTCGATCGGATAAAATTGTGTGGCAAGGCCAGCCCACGTACCTCCGGACGAGTAATTTGACCCTGAAAATATAATGGGATTAGCGTCGACCTCGGTCCCGAATAACAGATCTGCCGCCGAAATGATCGATGCAATTCTTACCCTTGCGGAGATCGCGAGGGCTCCTGATCCTCCTGCCACAGTGACCAGTTCAGTCCCTCTTGTCGCAGACGACGCGGTCGAGGCCACGGTACCCAAGAAGACGATCGTCTCCACCATCGGGTCTTGGCTGATGTTCGTAACCGTGTATAGGACCTGGCCCGCCACAGTCTTGTCGACATTTGTCCCATTCGTTATCGATATTGTCACTGAGCCAGAGCTCTGGGACGTCGCGGCGATCGCGTACGTTCCAGTTCCACCGTATACTGCAAGCGTCACCGCCGAATCCTTTGGCAGGATGGCCATGCCTTCAGCTACGAAAGTTCTGCCCTTGACGGCAGGAACGCAGACGTTATTGACGCCGGTCACCGAAGCGGCGTCCTGACCATAGAAAGTCCAACCTCCAGCCATCGCTGGCACGGCCATGGCGAACGAGATCGCGAGGGCCAATAGAATGATACCAAACCTTTTCATCTCTCTTCCTCCTTGTCAAATACAGTTATTGTTTCTTCTTTGTCTTCCTCTTCTTTGTCTTCTTCTTGGCGGACTTCTTCTTGGTCGGGACCTGTCCGCCACCTCTTCTCTCTCGATACTCCTTCTTCCCGCCCAAGAGATCACCTCTATTTCTTGTGGCCTCTTCCGCCACCCACACCTTGTCCGTGACCACGACCGTGGCCGACGCCTTTTCCGTGCTCAGCACCGCGACCTCGTCCGTGACCACCGCCTCTTCCGGGGCCATCACTGCTCTCAGGGGCACTATCATCTCCCGGAGTGGTGACGCCACTTCCGTCGCCAGAACTCTCTCCACCGTTCCCGGAGTCGAGCTGTCTTTGCTCCTCGAGATGCTTCATGTATTCGAAGTACTCCTCACGGCTGCCAAAGCCCATGGCCGCCATGCGCATGTTGGCGTAGCCACCCTTGAAAAAGAATGTGAGCCTCGCCCTCCACCCCTTCGGTGGTGTCAGTGGTGTGCTAAATCCCATGTTTCACCTCCTACTCCTCAGAGTGTTCGTAACCACAAGTACACTCAGCCTCGTCCGGCGTCCATGGATCACCGGCCAACTCGCAGTCAGATTTATGTAACATCGTAAACTGACCCTGTCCGTCAGGGCCAGTGTCCAGGTGTTCCAACGCGTTCGGTAGTTCTTGTACGCCGGACAGGTACTGTCTGACCTCCGCGCTCTTGTACAAGAAGTCCGCGACTATTCTATTATAGTACGGGCCGTTCCTCCTTATCAGTTTTTTTGACTTGGAGACCAATGTCTCGCCGCCCGCCTCGGGGGACGTCGCGCCCGTGTCGGACTTGACGTCCTCCTCCGCGTCAAGCTTGGCGTCGACGGCCTTCTCGTCGGCGAGGTCAATGCCCTGTAGTTCTATGCCCTCAAAGAGCTTGAACCCCTTCAGGACCTCCCTCGCCTCCTCATCGAACAGCAACCCTGCTTGAATCAGCGACGTCAACGTCGTCGACTTCGTCTGTTCTGTCAGGGCCTCCTTGGACTCCAAGTCGGCCCTCTGCTTGTCGTCCTCGGGGTCGACGTACTTGAATTTGATCTCATAACGCAATATGCCGGAATTTCTGAGGATCTTGTTGAGCTGGTGCGTCACCTTGTGCTGTAGCGGTTGGACGACCTTCGTGATGAAGTTCTTGCTCTGCACGTAGGAGTTCGCCTTGATCGCGCTCTCCCAAATTCCGGCCTCTGAGGGAGGGACCCTCATGACCGCGCATATCTCCTCGCGGTTCATCTTCCTGTAAGCGACGAAGTGCGCGTCCTTCATGGACGAGTACTCTGAGACCGCCTTGAACTCCGCCTTCATCCCGTGCGGCAACGGTATCACGAGGGTCTTGTGATTTTCGCCCTTGATCTCCTGGCGGAAGTAACGCATGATGGTCTCTCTCGCCCGACGCGTCACCTTGCCGCCGGTGATCGTCACTATGTACTGCGGCACCGCGTTGTTCTCGAAGAACTGCATGTTGTACTTGACGGCGTACGTGTCACCGACGAACGCGAACCACGCTGACAGAGCGTCCGGCACCCCGTAGAAGTCGTCCAACGGGGAGTAGTTCTTGAAGTGGATGACCTCGTTCTCCCAGTAGCCGGTCTCGCTGTCTGGCGTCATCGTCTGACTCAACGCCTCGCACTCCTCGCCCGCCTCGATGCCGTACGCGCGGAAGTACATCTTCACATTATCACGGATCTGGACGATGGCCTTCTTGTCCTTGCTCACTCTGGCCGTGTGCGAGGGTATGTGATACATCCCGTCGACCTGACCCTCGCCGTTCTTCGATATCTCCAAGTACCCGTTGCCGGTGGACTCGTAGTCGGTCATGACCCTCTTTATGACCTCTTGGAATGTCTCCGTGGCGTTCGGATTTCTGAAGATCTCGTTGGCCAACGCCTTCTCTTTATCATCGTCCGGTTGATCCTTAAACTCTTCGATCAACTCAAAATCATAGCCGACCTCGAACCCGGACGACACCTTGCCGTTGATGCACGTCTTGAACCACGCGTTCTTCAGGATGGCCTGGGCCAACGTCTTCTGATTGTAAGGGGGCTTGACTATCCCCCTCTCGTAGTCCTCCTGTACGAACGGGTCCTGTATCTGCTTCGACGCCTTCTCGATGCTCTCCCTCGCGACCTGGGTCTTCTCCAACTCCTCGACCGCGATCAGAGAGAACGTGAACATATCATCGCCGTCCAACACGGGCGTCTCTCTTATCTTTTTCTCCAGTCGTTCCTTCGCCATATCGTTGTAATCCTCCAGGAGAGGCCTCGGGGAGTAATCCTACCTTTATGACTTAGAAGTCCAACTCGTTGGCCAACGCGTATCTATTCCTTACGTATATTGCGATGCCGAGGGCGATGATCCTGTCATCACGATTGTGCCCCTCGGCCTTGCCCAGGGCCATCGGCTTGTCACCCTCCCACACGAAGGTCCTCGCCTCGGACAGCGTCATCTTGTCCTGTATCTCGAATTCACAACTGTTGACGGCCTCCGTCATCTCACTTATCATTATCGGTCTGGTCTTCACAGTCGTGGGGAAGCCCGGCTTCAGCACCTTCTTCCCCGCCTCGTCGTCGTACTCCATGTGATGGTACACGTTGGGGTAGTATATTTGATTCTGTAGAGTGTTGATGCAACTGTGTCCGTGGTTGTTCCTCTCCACGGCTACCATCGCCCCGTTGTACACCTTCGCCACCCTGGCCAGCGCGTGGGCGAAGTTCTTCGGAGAGTAATGTCCGTGTATCACGGCACATTGCGTAAAGTCCTCGACCCCTATGGTCTGTCCACAGGAATAGTCGTGCCCGGGGTCACCCTCCGCCGTGTCAGCACCCACCACGTAGCGCTCGTCCTCGATGGGGTCCTCATAGTATATGATGTCCCCACCCCTGTATGACTCCGTCGCCACCGGCTCCCTCCTGCAGTTCGGCACGTGAAAGTCCGTCAATCTCTCCTGATCGAACACGTTCTTCTCGCGTACCAGCCAGCAGGAATCGTCGTCCTCCGGGTACTCTTGCAGGAAGTCCGCCCGCCCCTGCTTGCCACCGCCCATGTCCTTTATCTTCATGCGACGCCAGGCTATCTGTTCCGCGTCCAGGTCGAACTCCTCCACCAACGAGGCCTCTTCATCGTTCATCGAATTGTAGACCCTGTCCCAGTCGTCCTCGGGCAACGGGACCCTGTACAACGGATCGTCCCACCACCTGTAGAAGTGATACGCGAAGTTGGACTCCTTCTCCATGCAACGCATTATTTCATTGTAAAACCAACCCGCGGGCCCGTTCGCCGTGGACTCTATTATGATGCGCGCGCTCATCTGGCCCGCCGCCTGGAACAGCCCCTGCCTCAACGCATCGAAGTTCGCTATGAACGCGGCCTCCGTTATGTGCAGATTATTCACGGTGAAGGACCTGCCCAGACTCGAACTGTCCTTGAGGCCACTCATCCCCTTTCGGGCGGAGTAGACGATGTACTTACTGTCCGTGTCCTTGTACTTCATCTCACGGACATTTGACCTGGCGAGCGGGAATTTCAATCTATCAGGCAGGTTGTCGTAGTACCTCTGTATGATCTCGAAGAAGTTTATCGCGGTGTCATCATCCTGGGTGATGCTCAACGTCGTGACGTTCGGCGTGAAGTGTGTCTCCAGAAACAGGTCGGCGGTTATCGCGGTGCTGAATCCACCCTGTCTATACTTCAGAAGGATGTCCCTGTACAGGAGTCTGTCCTTCTTGTTTATGTCCTCAACGAATCTCTTCTGGACCGGGTACGCGTCGAACGGGACCACTCGCTTGTCCTTCGTCCTGATCCAGAGCAAGTTGCGGAAGGCCCAATCCTTGTCAGACAGGGCCTTCCGCTGTATCTTCCTGATCGGGTGTTCCTTCAGTCTCTCTCTCTTGCGTTGAAGCTCCGCGGTCCTCACGCTACGTTGCCAGTCAGGACCCTTGCTGATGTTTGGTGAAATTGGCATTACATTCCTCTGTACTTGATCATTATACCAGGCGCCGTGTCTCCGACCTGAAGCGTGGCCTCCCGTGTCACTCGAATGGCTTCCACATGCATATGATAATGCTCTATAGCATGTGCTATGAAAGGACTGTTAGGTATTGCAAACGCGATACCTCCTACCACAACCTCTACGACCAACGAAGTACCACCCACAGCGTTTCCTGACACTACAATCGTGATCGAATCTTCCAACTGCTGTGAGATCTGAAGATCTCCCGTCAACACCTTGATCGTGTCAATGTCGATCTTTCCGCCGGCGCCTGTACCTCCGGTCACCGACAGACCCGTGCCAGGAACATAACCCGTGCCGTCGACATCTATCGAAAGAGTCTCTATCTGGCCGGCACCACCGACGGTGTCGACGTTCAACTCCATATCTTCTCCTGAACCTGCCTGTACCACGGTCAACGTGTCGTTCTGCGTGTAACCCGTCCCTGCCGCATTTAACGAGACCGCGAGATCAGTGCATACAAATTTCTTGAGCATGGCCTCACTCCTCCTTGATGTACTTGAAATGGGTGGCCCGATCCACCAGGTCCTCAAGCGACCCGGTGTACCACTCCTTGGCGTCATAACAGTATTCCCCTTGGAACACCCCCACGAACTCCTCGTTCTCTACGCAGGACTGGTCCACCGCAGGGATCCTGAGCTCGCCCATGTAGTCCTTGCACACGGCGCGTTCCACGCCCACACAGTCCTCGGGCAGGGTGGGCCTCGTGACCTCCTTGGACGCGACGCACCCCATCGTGAAAATCACAATGATCAACAACACCAACAACACCAACCATCTCCTCGTGTCCATATCCGCCCTCCAAGATAGCTTCAGATTTAACCACCGAGGGCCCGTATTAGCCCCAGGGGTTTCCTCGTGTAATCGATTCTGATCGACTTGGGAGCGCGTCGTTTACTTCATTTAACGCCTCCTCGGGCCAATCCCCCGCAGGGCCGACCCTCGTTCGATTCAGGTCAACGTCCTCTATTCTGTACCCCTTCGACTCGATCTGTTCTTTGATCTTATCGGCGGTCGTATGGTCCAAGTCCCTCCTCGCGACCTGACGCTGGCGGACCAACTCCAGGACCTCGCCGTTTATGATGTCATCCCCCTCTCACAAAGTGGAACGCCCAACGCAGGAACTCTATCAGGAGGGTCAGCACCGTCACCCCTATCAGGAAGTCGAGCGCCTTCTCCTCGTTCTCCTTGTGACGGGCGGCCATCACGAACAGTGGCGCCGTCACCCACATGAACATGCATAACTGCACGATGATGCTCTGGTTCGCGTACCACTCGAAGAATGTATTCACCTCTCCTTACCCCCGATCGTTATGTTAACGTTGAGACCATCTTTTTCTACAACTTTGAAGATCTTCCAGAGGACGTCGGCCAAATTCTTGGCGGGCGTCTCGCGTATGGTACGTATCACATCTTCATCACAGGGAAATTTCCCGGTGACGGTCTCATCACCCTCAGGCGCGCCCGGGTCCACGCCCATCTTGAGGGTCACGCCCTCGACGACCCTCTCGTCGACGACCTTTCCGTCAAGATCCCTGACCGTGACCCTCACGTCCCCGGCTCGCGTGGGGTCGACCTCCGGGACCTCCTCCACCTTTTCGACCGTGCAGTGCGGGCAGGACTCGTCAGCGCCGCCCATGTACATCCATTTTTCCAGACAATCGCCACACGTTATGATGACGTCCTTCGGGATCGGCGATCGGTTCCCCTTCTTTCTATTCTTCTGCAGGGTTCGATAGCGCTGGTAACACGCCTTGCAGAGACCCCTGCCATGGAGCCCGTCGAAGTCCTCGTACTCCACCAGGTAGAAGACCGGCCTGTTCTTGCCGGGACACACCGGGCAGTTACGACCCTTCGGGACGTGCTTGAAATTCTTCTCTTCTTTAATGGCTTCCTCCATCTTGACCTCCATCACTGCCCTGTTTGGCATCGGCCTGGGAGAGGATCTCTTGCCGGCGAGCTTATCCTGTACCGCCGACAGGTCAACCTTTGATGGTATTCCTGTCCGCACGCCACCGATGCATTTCGCGCAGGAGGTTTTCTTGTATTCTTCCTGCCTCTCCTTGCACCTCTTTAGAGTCATACTTGTCCTGAATCTCTCGCACCGGACATACGGTATCGACTCTCCTGCCATTGCCTTCTTTTCCGCGGCCACAATCTTCGACATACGCGCAGCCTCCCCTTTTCTTCTTGACCGTCCTGACGATCGTCCTGTCGCCCACCAGGTGGACGCCCATGACCCTCGCCTGCTTCACCTTCACACCCGTTATCACGAGGCGTTCTCTGCAGGAATTCACATCGAGGACCTTATCAGACAGCCCCAGGCGTGCGGCGAGGTCCTCTAACTCTCGTGTCCCCTTCGCGCCCCTCTTCGTGGAGAGCAGGTGACAGGAACTAATGACCCCGTCCCACCTTCTGCTCCTATCCTTTATTATCAAGGCGAAAGGACTCTCTCAGGATGTCTATACATTTGCGTACGGCCTTCCTCTTCTTCCGCGCCTTGCCGTACGCTATCGCGACCGCCTGTTTCTTATCATAACCCTCGGAGATCAGGCGACCGATGTTATCCTGAATCACCTTCTTTGATCCTCCGTGTCTCAGCGGCATGAATCGTCACCCCCACGTGGTCGCCCCTCTCTGCACAGATCATGGTCCTCATCTTGGACATGGCCAGATCCATGCAACACCTGCCATAGATGCCTCGCAGGGGCTTTTTTATGTGTTTGAGCTCTCGTCCGCACCCCGCACACCTCGCTGCCATTCTTTCCTTCTCCTGTACCTCGCCTGGGACACTATCGCGTTGCACACTATTATGAATATCAAGGACACGCCCACGAACAGCGCCACAATCGTGTGTACTGCCATGTCCAGAATCAGTCCCATCTTCGAACTCCTATTGTCTCTTCGTGCTCTCAATGAATTTCTTCCAGATCTCTTGTTGTCTCATTCGATCTATCTTCCACGCCACCCTGCCCTCGTTCACGTAGAACATGCACGCGGTCTTCGCATCTATCAACGCGGCCAGGGCGACGAACCTCTCCGGGTCGTCCGAGAGGTCCTTCATGTGCACGCCGTAGAACTTGTGATTCCTGAACTGAGACGACTCTTCCGTGATCGGCTCGTCGTACTCGACGCCATCCTTCCTTCCAGACCTACCTCCGATGTTGACGATCTCCCCGGCCATGGGGTTCGAGATCCCACGTATGTAGAACTTGTGTGGGAACCCGTACTTCATGTCCGCCATATCCACGCCCAGGGTCTCACAGTCCTTCAAGTCCAGGAGGTCTATCGGGTGCATGGACCCACAGTATTCGCACCCACGCATCCCGTCGCCCAGGCCGACGCCGGTCATCTTTCTACTGGTCCAGCGCGGCGAGGTCCCTTCCGGATAGAGACTCTTCGCATGATAATCATTGAGATGCGCGGCGATCTTTAAGTCTTGAACATCCCCGTCCACTCCTAGACCCATCTGTGTAGACATGTCAAACACCTCCATTGTCCGCCAATGTTTCTAATGGTCGGAGACTTGCATTCAGGGCACCTACCCGGGTGAGTCATCGTCATCCTCCTCATACCTATAGCTCGGTCCCCACCCGTATCCCCAATTGTAACGGATCGCCCTCCAGTTCACAACCTTCACCAGACGATAGCCGACCTCCGCGCGTAGTCCGTACCCGCCCAACCGAACTCCTAAGAACATTAAAATCCCTACGGTCGGGTAACCCTTCTCCACGACCCTCCACATAAGTGTGAGATCCGCGTCAAATCTTTGTAATGATGATCCTCCAACATGGTATATTTTATCGTGCTCCACGCAGGCGTCATGCCACGGCAACAACACGCCCTTCTTCTTCGGTTCCTTCACAAAGAAGTTGTGCACCCCGATGATCTTTCTGTAGAACCAGGACATATTACCGGAGCAACCGTCGGTCTCGAACGGTTTAAAGAGTTTAGGTTTCTTAGGCACGATTCTTTCTCCTGGACGCGTACGCCATCTTCCTGCGCATCGCCTGCTTCTTAATCTTCTTTCCCTTGTATTTCTCGCTCTCGCTCTTCTTCATGTTACCTCCGCTTGTGTCCCCAAAATCCCCAAATAGGAGATCTTTCCCAAATGTCGAGTCGGTACCTGCCCTTCATCTCGACAACCCTGGAATCTTTATTCACAAGCCAGGGGGCGACGAGCGTATTCATTCCATGTCCTTGATGCCACGACGCCAGGTATCTTGCGGCCCCCAGCGTGAGATTCTCTATCCTCATCGATCTCATATCACGCTCGTTTTTCATCAGGACCATGAGGATCCACCTCAAAGACAATGATCTTATCGGTGGCACTCGCGTACTCTATCTCACGCTTTGTGCTATGACCGATATACTTACCAGGATTTATGACGTGGATACGATCTGCCATGTCTATCTTCCGAAGATGCATGGAGTCAAGCATTAATTTTGTACCTTTGCTCGACTCTTCTCCATCCGCGTGCCCGAAACAACCTACAGATAGGACGATCCACCCATTTAGAGTATAGCGCCTTTGCACCTCGAGATATTCTTTTTTGAATCGTGTGCTCCCACACAGAGTCACCACCGGAAACAACCTTGGGCCCGAGTACCCGTTCGACACACGCGACGCGTCCTCCGGGATTGGATGTAGTCTCACGACGTTATCGTCCATCACTTCTCCTTAAAATAACGGCGGGCCCGGATCCCCACCAAGTTGTGGCC
>SDBV01002476.1_pt1 | contig 27634 bp, 41 predicted proteins | sample 2277081 | NCBI WGS metagenome assembly SDBV01 (sample SAMN10402039, study PRJNA504765) | marine sediment metagenome | isolation source: marine sediment core GS10_PC15, 223 cmbsf | place: Arctic Ocean: Southern Knipovich Ridge | collected 2010 | reverse complement strand
CATTTCTACCGCCTTCCTGGGGCGCTTCCTACAGGGCTCGACGGAGATCAACTCTGTGGCCCCGTTCTCCTTCGCCGACACCAACGACACCAACGGCTATGGCGACGGGGTGTTCTCCTTCTACTGGTCGGCGGCCGAAGTCACCAGCCTGTCGATCAGCATCTCCGGTGGGGGCAACTCCGTCATCCTCCAGGGCAACCCGCTGCTGTTCCCGGCGCCCCCTTCCATCGAAAGCGGGAGTATCAGCCTACGCACCGGCGACACGGAGTTCGAACTATTCAAAGACCTGCTGGAGCTCGCCGTCCAACTGGAAGAAGCCTGGTTTGCCAATGACGTGGACCTGATAGCCCCCACCGCAGAGGGTAACCTGATCACCGCCGTGGGAGAGACCTACTTCGCCAGCGTGATTCCCAACCTTCGGCTCATGGCCCCCGGCCTCTTCGCAGCGCGGACCGAATCGCCCCTCTTCGATGAAAGGACCTTCGACACCACCTACAAGGATGGGCTGAAAAACTTCTGGGTGGGCACCCCGATAGACGATGGATTCACCACCATCGCCGACGGCCTTCTAATGCCCAAGATCGTGGTTTCAACGCTATTCCTGGTGGGTATCATGGCAGCAATCGCCTTCTTCGCTGCGCAAATGACCAACCGCCCCGAATTCGGCATCTTGACCGTAGGCCTCACCCTTCCCGTGGGAGTGGTGCTTGGGCTGACCAGCCTCACCTTCGCTGCCATCGCGGGGATGTTTGCCATCCTCTACCTGGGCTACGCATTCTTCTACAGGACCACCGCATGAGAAAGTACCTGCCCCTGAAGGCAATGATCCTCCTGGCCCTGGGCCTGGCCATCGCCGGCCCGGTGTCGGCTGCCGACACCAGCACGGCCCTGTACACCGCCACGATCACGATCACCAACAGCGGGTCGGCTCTCACCAACTTTGCAGCCCCCGCCAGCATATCGGCGGGCCAGCTGATAGACGACGGGTTCATAGAGTCCGACGCTCTGAACACCGTCATTCAGGACGTAGGAACCGACGTTGCCAGTATGCCAGGGACCGACGCCCTGGCCCTGGAAGGGGCCGTGGCCGATGACGGCGGGGTTCTGACTACCGAGACCACCGCAGCCAACAACGCCACCGTCAACGATATGACTCTGCTGCCGGCCACACCTGTGGTCGATGACGCCTACTACTTCGGGATGGACAACCCAGGCCGAATACTCACCCTGAATACCGGAACAGCGGGGGTGGGAACCTGGACCATCGCCTGGGAATACTTCAACGGGTCCACCTATGCCGCCGTCTCCAACCTGACCGATGGCACCGCCGGCCTCACCGTGGTGGCCACTCAGAAGGTCGTGTTCGATATGCCCTCCGACTGGGCCGAGGATACTGTTGACGGCATCACGGCCTTTTTCCTCCGGGCCCGGGTGTCTGCATTTACATCGGTGACGACCCAGCCCCTTGGCACACAGGCTTTCTATGAGACCGGCCAGTGGTGGGTGTATGTGGACACCCTTGGGAGCAACGCTCAGAAGCAGTTCGACCTATCCCTGGGCGGGGGCACCGACTTCATCACCCGCCACCAGGTGTTTGTTGGCGCTGCCGGGATCGTGACTGCTGACGATGCCAGCATGGAGCTGGGAGCCACCTACGTTGTGGAGATCGAAGGCTTCATAAACACCGACTCGGGGGCGAATAAGGACCTTCTCCTCAAAACAGATGTCATCCGAATCTACGTTAGTACGGACCAGGAAATCACCCTGGAGATCAAGGACGGAGTGTCTACCAACACCGCGACTGTCACCGGGATCGCATCGGGCGAATATGAGGTCAAGGTGATCTCGGACGGGACAACCGCCTTGCTCGTTGTAGAGGACGACGCCGGGGTGGTCGATGCGAACAATACAACCGCCCTGACCCTTACCGACAACGCGAACTCCTGGAATTGGGGCACCAACGGCTCAGTGCTCTACTTCGAGCGGGTCCGGGTGACCCTGCCCCTGATCGACCTTGACTTCAACGATGCGACCTGGGGGGCCGGCACCCATACAGCGACGGTGGCGACCGGCGACCAGCTGGAACTAGAAGAAAGAGGAACAGCGACAAGCGGCTGCGATATCACGATGGAAGATTGGGTCCCGGTGAGCTGCGGCGTAGGGGCAGATGTATTCATTACCAGCGCCGACTTCCAGGACGGGAATTGGTCTCTAGTGGTGCGAGATACCACCGTCGCTCAGTCCACATGGGCCAGGCAGAGGATAGTAGCTTCGGTGGGGCAAGAATGGTCTATCAGCGCCAGGTGCTTTCAGGATGGTATCAACGACGCCGACCTTCAAATTCTATTCCTAGACGCGGCCTTCGCCGTGCTAAGCACGGCTTCCACCAACACATTCCTCACCTGCGACGCAGCATGGGGGGATATAGCCGTCAGTGGGCAGACTGCGCCTGCCACTACGGCGTCGATGGAAATTAGATGGATACAGATCGGAAACACCCCTGCATCTTCCCGCTTGGACAACGTGGTCGCCTGTATATGCGCCGTTGCCCCGAGCTTTCCCGACGCTTCCAACCTGGCCCTCAATCCCAGCTTCGAGGAAATCTATGCCGTCTCGGGCAACCGCGTCTCCCCGGACTTCGACGTGTCCACGGTCACCGACGTTGAATTCGCCACCATCGCGTGGGAAGAGATAACGGTGGCGGGCGAAACCATCACCGTCGAAACCTCTATAGACGACCAGTCTTCCTGGCAGGCCGCCATCAATGGCGGGTCCATATCGGGGATCAGCGTCGGCGATGACCTTAGTGTGGGGGGAGGGGTCTCCGTCAACACGCGCACCACCCTGGGGTCTAACGGCCAGGCCAGCACTCCCGCGGTGGTCACTTTGCAGGTGGCGGTGGCCGACAGCACCGACCTGGGTGTGCTCTACGACCTGAATACCACGCCGGCGGTGACCATCACCGACAGGTCGCCCAATACCAACACCGGCACCCTATCCTATCCGACAACCCCGGCGACCCTTGCCGATGCGGTGATCAACTTTGCCTCTACCAGGCAGACGGTGGCCGTCCGGATCGTCCCCGACACCCCGTCGGTAGCCAGCATAGTGGGGTCCGGTAACGAGCTGGACTTCACCACCCAGGGAACCGAAACAGGCTCCACCTTCGCTTTCTTCGATCTCTTCAACGACGCAGCGGTGGCCACGGGCATCCCGGTCAACCTGTTCTGGATCATCCTGGCGACCACGGCTGCCATCGTAGTGGGAGGCGCAGTGGTCGCCTTCACCACCAGCCTTATGTACGCTGCTGTGGCCATGGGCATCATCATATTGGGGGTGGGTCTAATAGGGACCGGGATTCTCCCGCTCTGGGTCCTGGCGATCTACGGCTTCATCGCGGCTGCCTTCCTCACCTTCGAGAAGAGGGTGTTCGCATGAACAAGCTGGTGGTCTTTTTCATCTTCACCTTTACGGGCATGACCATGCTCTCCTTCATGCTGGAGGGCAACCTTGGCCTGGCATCGACCGATCTCACCGCCCCCATATCCAGCTCCGCCACAACTATCCCGGTGACCTCTACCGACGGGTTCCTTTCCAGTGACTTCATATTCGTAAACAACGAAATCATCTGCTACTCCAGCAAGACAGCCACCACCTTTGTGGTGACGGGGAGCCCTGGAAGTGGCAGAGGGTGCCGGGACACAGACGCGAGCTCCCATGCTGCCAATGCCCGCGCTTACAACGAGGCCACCGGGCTGATCAACCAGGTGGCCGGCTTCAACATCGCCCAGACCGCATCCACGGCTGGCCCCATTGATGTGGTCTGGAAGCTTCCCAAATCCATAGTGGGCACCTTCGTCAAGTCTGTGATGTGGGACTTCTCCTTTTTGACGGGCAGCGGCGTGTACATCAAATACCTGTTCCTATACCCCCTATCGGCGGGGTTCATCTTTGCCCTCATAATGGCCACCTTCCAGGCTTTCCGGGGCATTTTCGGCGGGGTGTTTTGATGGCCACCACCAGGCAGGAAACGATAAAGGACCTACTGACCCGCCAGGCGCGAGGGGAGCTCACCCCGGAACAGGTAGCGGAAGAGGCGGCCCGGGCGGGCATACGACGGGTCGGGAAGCCACGGGTCAGCAAGAAGGCAGAACCATCGGCCAGCCAGGTGAAAGTCGGGAAAACTCCCACTGCGGTAGAAGTTTCTGCGGAGCCCCCGGCGCCCCTAGAGGAAGGCAAGACCATCCTGGGCAAGCTAAGCACCCTCACTCCTGGTGCCCGATCGGTCCTTAGCGATCCTGAGAAGCGCCGACGATTCTTAGAGCTACAGAGACAGACCAAGGAGGGCATCCGCACTGCGGAGGGGAAGCTTGAAGCAGCGAGCACCCGCTCCGAGGTCCTCAACCTTAGGACAACGGGCCTGATTTCTGTGGATCAAACGGTAACGAAGCTGCGAGAACTTCGAGTCGATGCGGAGAAGAAAACAGGCCAGCCGTCACCCCTCCGGGCATTACAGGATGCCTTTGTAGAGGCGTCCACCTTCGGGAAGGCGGAGACTCAGACTTTGAACAGGGGCAGCTTAGGGGAGAAGTTTGAGAAGGTCAAAGCAGCTGCCGGGAAAGCCTATGACGATGAAGCCAGCCAGGCCCGAGAAAAGGGGCTGGAGGTCACCGAGACTCGGAGTGATTACCTGGCCAGGACTGTTGGGACCAAAGACGAATATGTGACCGCCGTCATCAAGGCTGGGCCGAAGTTGAAGAGTATTGCCAAAGAGGTTGGCCTAGCTTCGATCCCAGTATACGGGACGGCTCGCACCTGGGAGGACTCCCCCTGGTGGGCCAGAAGCTTGGCAGTCGCCTCGGATTTGCTCTTCTTGGTGCCTGTTGCCGGCCAGGTGTCGGCCGGCGTTCGCGCTGGGACCAGCGCCCCACGCATAGCAGCAGCCGTGGCCATCGCCGAGATCAAGGCGCCATTTACGGCCATCCGCCATCCGGTCAAAACTATCAAGACGGCCTTCGAGCCCTTAGAAACGGCTCTCGTGCCCAAGAAGATTCCACTGGCCGCCACTGAGATCAGGACCAGCACCGTCCGCCTCCCGGCTGCCACCCTCGGGGTGGAAGAGGCGAAGCTAGCTCGCGACATTGCCACAGCCAAGGTGATAGCGGGCAAAAAGCCAGTGGTGGTAACGCCGACAGGATCGAGAGTGGAGCTCACATCTACAGCATTGCGGACTGTTGCTCCGTTGGCCGTTCATGCCACGCCGGACATAAGGCCGTTCTTGCAGGGGTTGACCGTGCAATTCGGGCGCGAAGGGGGGCTCTTTGTGTCTCCCACCCTCTCGACCAGGTTCACCTTAGCATCGGCCTTTGGCGATCTCCCCGAAGGCGCGATATCCGGGGCCATCCTGATCCGCGATCAGAAGGTCCTTTCTACCCTGGAAAGCTCTGGGAAACTGTTCAAAGGGACTGCGGAGATAGAGGCGGTACTCCCGGCCGGTGTAAAGCTGCCCAAGCCGTCGCAGCTCCTACACACTAGGGACGTAGCGGGCAATCGGATAACCCTTGCCGTGATCGGGAAGCCCTTCACCCCTACTGAAATAGCGAAGCTAAAATTCATAGGGGCTGTAGATACCGTGAGGGATATGTTCCGGCCTGCCACCAGGATCAGCAAAGGCGAGCGCGAAGTAGCCGAGGGGTTCGATGATTTCATAAAGCAGTCAGCCAAAGCGGAGGGGCTTCATGCGGACGCCGTGAGGGCCAGCAGGGCTGGAGCCCCCGGAGAAGCGAGCAGGTTGACCAGCGAGGCGACCAGGGCAGAGTTAGAGGCTCGCAACATTCTGAAAGATACATTGGGGAGGCAGCGCACGGCGAACCCGCAAGGAGTGATCCGCCCCACGGCAGCGTATTTCGGAAGGCAGGACATCGCTGGGGCATTGGACACCCTGGGAGGCAAGCCGACTCCTAAACCAGGCTCCCGGGATCTCGAAGGTAAGCCTGCCCGCGCGGTCCCTGAGGCTACACCAGCGCGGCCACGTAGTGCTCTTCAAGAACCTAGGCCAAGGGCTGGCGCCCTGCCTCCACGGCGCGCTTCTCCAGAACTGGCACCAACGGCTGTGCCCCCTCCACCGCGGCGCGTGGAAGAAGAGGAGAAAAGAGGCAGGGGCAGATTTCCTCGTTTCAGCCTACCGGGAGGCAAGAAACTCCCCGAAGGAGAATTCCCCAAGGTAGTGACCTGGCCCCAGGGCCAGTTTCAGGTGCGGATAGACCTACAGACGGGGGCCAAAGTATTCCTGCCCAGGAAGAGCCCGGGTGGAGTGACCCCCAGAGAGGGATTCCGCGTGGTCAGCACCAGCAAGGAAAGGCCTCGGGAGCAACTATTCCAGCAAGGGGCCGTTGCCATTAAAGTGACCCCTTCCAAGCTCTCCTTCTCCGGGCGAAGAGGGGTGAGGCTTTTCCGGCGTAGAACGGGCCTATAGAAATGAGCAACACAAGCTGGGTGGCAGTGGTAATTGTGGCCCTGGCCGTGTTCGTGGCCGTTATCGACGCCACCTTCGGGCCATAGAAGAGGCCCTTAGCGGATGCGAAGGACAAGCTGGATAGCACTGGGGGTTGTGCTTCTCGCCTTCATGGTGGCCTTCGTCACCACCACGTTCCCGAGCGGCCTAGGCTACGGCGTTATCGAGGATGAAGGCGCCCCGCTGACTCAGCGGAGCGTTCTGAACTTCACCGGCACAGGCGTGACATGCACCGATGACGCCGGCAGCCCAGAGACAGATTGCGACATCCCAGGCGCCACAGCCGGATACGATGTTATCGAGGATGAAGGCGCCCCGCTGACTCAGCGGAGCGTTCTGAACTTCACCGGCGCAGGCGTCACATGCACCGATGATGCCGGCAGCCCAGAGACCGACTGTGACATCCCAGGCGGTGGTGGAGGTGGTAATTCCTTCGAGACCTGGGACCCGCCGGACGGCGAGGATATTGTTGCCGAGTCGGCGACGGACACAGCTGTCATCACCACCGGCGCAGGGCTGAGCATCACAGGTACGGCCTCAACTGACACAGCCAATTTCACATTCGAGCCGACAGAATTAGGCTCTTTAACCTGGGGCTCCGGCTCCGGCTTTGCATGGACCTTCGACGCCTCCGCCGGCACGGACGCGGTGTTAACTTTCGCCGACAATGCCATCAATGTCTCAACAGGAGAACTGGGTGTTGGCATAGACAATCCAGAAGCATTATTTCACGTATTTAGGGACGACGCAGGCACAGTAACCCCCTTATCAGGCTCCGTAATGGTGATTGAGGGAGGAACCGGCGCGCCTGTTTATCTACAAATGCTAGCACCTAGCGGGGACTTCGGAGGCCTGCTTGTCGGAAATGCAACCAACCTACCTGGTGACGGCCGCATTGTTTATGTAGGAGTCCTAGACGAGTGGCGATTCTATATGGCAAATGGAGACAAGTTCCGCATTAACAAGGAATCCGGCAACGATGTAGCTCTGGAGGTAACACAATCAGGCGCCGAATTATTCATAGAGGCAGATGTAATTAACCTTACCCCGGTTGTTTCGACAGACGCCCGCACTGACATTCTTCAAATTCAAAGCGTGTCCCAGAACAATAGCCCAGGAACTACACTCGACGGTCAAATACGAATTTGGGATGATGCAAATGCACCGGAACCGCATGGGCGGATTCTAATAGATCAAACCGGCGTGACCTATCAATTTAACGCCGATGCAGGTATATCTTTTGAAAATAGACCTTTAGTTTACGCTAATGACCTTGCCCGATTTGGTATTAGCCACGCCGCTTGGCAACAAGACACCCTAACGGCTCTTAATGATGAATACGAATTATTCCGTTCAGACCATCCTGGTCAACTACTTCGACAGCTTGCACCTTCGTGGTCAGACACTTATATTGAGTCCTTAATTGCTGGTTATGAAGTCGCCCGGGCTGCGTTTCAGGAACGGGCACTAATTGAGGTGCCCAGTGTGCCGACATTAGACCGCCTAAACAGGCAAAATCCATTTCCATCACCTGATACTTACAGAATAGCGGACCCAGAAACAAACGAAACCGTAAGCTTCAGGTCCAACACTCCAATTCAACAGGGCGACTCTATGGTGTTGGTAGCCGACAGAGTCACAATTGACGCAGGGACGGGGGCAACAGAGGCCATCCACACCGTCCCCTCAACTCTGAAGGAAGAAATGCTCTGGCTCCTTACCAATGACCCAACCTTCAATGCCCAGGTGAGAGAGCTTCTTAGAGGGCAGTAGACACCGCTGTAGGGGGCAATTATGTTGATCCCTGGTCTGATAATCCTGTGTGTGGCGTTCCTGCTGGTATGGACACTCACCTATCACGCCGTCATCAACTGGCGGGTCCGGGGATGGAGGCTGGCTGGCTGGACCGTGGGAGCCGTTGTCCTGGTCGGGCTGGCATCTACACTCCTAGTCTGGGACCGCTACCAGGATCACCAGGAGACCATCAAAGCGAATGCGGCCGTAGAGAGCTTCATAGCGGCGCACCCCGAGGCCTTGTTGACCCGCGCGGTTGCGATAGATGACGTGTGGGTGTTCGACTACCTGAACTCGGGCGACCCTCACGTGGTGGTGAAGCTGGGCCAGGACTGGCTAGAAGTCAAGCTGCCCTGATACTAGCCAAGGGCACGAGAGACGTAACGGAGCCGCCTCCCGTAGGTTTTCAACTATGCGCCCAGACTTTTATTTTGTAGCCATAGTCTGTCTTGACCACCCTCGTAGTGTCCCATCCGAGACGAATATCCCAATCCACATCCCTCATCGACTTAGCCCATCGTTGAACTAGCTTTTTGAGTTCAGTCTTGGTTTCTGCGTCTATTTCGCTGCATACTCCGCCCATTTCAATTTCTCCTTTATGAACATGGCCTATGTTCCAATGGCTGTATTGCCTCGACTCGCCACGTACCGTTACGAATTTCATTCTAAGTGGCCTGTGTACCTGCGACAAGAGCATTCCACCGCCCAGAGAGAGGTTTGCACTTGCCTCATGCTAGGTTCACCCTGGACATTGGCACCCCGGTTGGCTACGGTTGAATCATGAAAGCTGCACTATATCTCCGGGTCTCCACGGTAGACCGCGGCCAGGATGTGAAGGTCCAAGAAGGCCCTCTGACCGAATGGGTCACTCGGCTGGGCTATGACCCGGTGGTCTATGCAGAAGAAGGGGTCAGTGGAGCCAAGACCACCCGCCCTGTCTTGGATCGCCTGTTGCGGGCAGTGCGTAGGCGGGAAGTCCAGGCAGTGGCGGTTTGGAAGCTGGACCGCCTGGGCCGAAGCCTCCAGCACCTTCTATTACTGCTAGCGGAATTTGAAGCCAACGATGTTCGCCTTCTGGTCCACGACATGGCGGCGGACACCGCGACCCCCCACGGCCGGCTTTTCTTTCAGCTGGCGGGGGCCTTCGCGGAATTCGAAAGGTCCATGATCGCAGAGCGGACTAAGGATGGGATGACCTACGCCATGGCCCACGGCACGAAGTCCGGCAGGCCAGTGGGTCGTCCGGCAGCCGTGATTGATTTTCGGACGATATTGGACGGTGATTTTCAGCGAGCCCATGGTCACCCCCAGGCCCAGGCTGATGCCCTCGGGATCGGCAAGGCAACCCTCGATCGGCTGATGAAGGCAGAGGGGTATCGGTGGGTTCGAGATGTGGGCTGGGTCAACGATGCCGGCGAGCCGTCCGAAACCCTCCCCCCAAAAGAGGCGGTCCCGGCCTAGCTAATTCCCGGCCCTGGGGCCACCGTCCATAACCAGACGGTTTTGGACGGTGGACTTAACTCTTGTGGGAGCAGAGTTAGGGGCGGGAGCTCCGGACTATGGCCACCTCTCGATAAAAATATGGCTTTCATCGTCTCCGATGCTCGGATCGTTACACGGGTCCAACAAGGGCACAGGAGTCACCCCCTCTGGGAGCTGAGCCTGCGGGAGAGGAACTGGCTTGCTATCCTCTGGGAGCTGTGCCTCTAGTAGTGGAGCAGCATTAGCTCCAGGGCATTGATCCTCCGGTATCGCCACCAAGCTCTCCCCTGAGCACAGGAATTGCGTAAACTCAGTGCTAGGAGCGGGAGTGACAGACCAGGTAGTGCCGGAGGAGCTGAGAGCCGTGGCAGCACTGTCGCCGGTCAGAAGTCAGCTTTCTCCACAGGCAAATCCCACCAGCACCGCAACTCCCAGCAGCGTGATGCTCAGTGCTCCAAGGCATCTCAGCCGCTTCATGGTAGGACTCGCAACGGTATCGTCCCTCTGGTCTCTGCCGATAGTGTCCTGGCCAGCAGCCCGCCTATAAGCGCTGACTTCTAACGGGGCTTCCCAGATCGAATAGACGCCCTTAACCATTGATTGTAGTCCATTAGTACCACATCCTAGTAGTCCATTAGAATCATAAACTTCGGAGGAAGACCGCGCGGTGCCAACAAGCTCTTTGTGCCAGGTTTTCACCTCGCCTCGATGTTGGCATTCCGCTTCTCGAATTTCAGCAGGGGCCTTCCAACCCGGTTGGTAACCTGTTGCTCCAGCTCGCAGATGAACTCCTCACTGGGCATCGATGTGATGCCGGCCTGCTCCATGCGCTCATATATCTCTTTCTGAAGCCGACCTGCAACCAAGCTTACGGTCTTCCGGCCTTCAAGGGCGCTGTAGTAGGCGAGCAGCAGCTCGGCATCGGTGAAATCGATGGCCAAGGATGTCGATCCATCCACACTGACGTTCTCATCAACTTCCATTTCACTCCTCTCTCTATTCAGCATAGAGGCAGACGATTCCCGATGCTATTTTGATCGTTGTCCATAAGTACCATGACTTAGTAGCCTTTCTCTCTATGGATTTTTGCGTTCAACTCAAATACCCTGGCCTCAAGCTTGGCACACACCCATTATGGAAACCTTAGAAGCGTGTGGGCGCTTTTTGCTTGCAAAGCAGGCCAAAGGGCTGAGCCCCCGCACCCTTGAAACCTATCGCTACCGGCTCTTCATCTTCGCTCGCTTTGCCCCTGAACTCCCAATGAGCGCCGAAGAGCTGGAGGAATTCCTTTCTCTAACCGGGCCTACGCAGCACACCCGAGAGACTTACTTCCGGCTGCTTCGCAACCTGTATCGGTGGCTAGTACGTCGGGGTGCCCTGCGGCACAACCCTCTGGCCGAAGTGGAGCCACCCGTTCTCCCAAAGAAGATTGCCCGGTCCCTGTCAAAAGAAGAGCTCGCGTCACTTCTCCAGCACCCCAGCCACTCCAGGGTCGTGCGGGCCTTCCTTTTCCTCCTGGCCGACACCGGCCTTCGATTGTCTGAGGCCCTTTCGGTTCGGACCACCGATCAGGTTTACCGCAATACCGTATTTGTCACAGGCAAGGTTGGAGAGCGCCAGGTTCCGATATCTCCGCTTGTAAAGGGCATGGTGGTTGATGTGCTCCCTTGGCCTTGGGGCTCTGGGCAGCCAGCTGGCCTTGCGGTCCGTAGGGCTTTTGCCAGGGCAGGGATCAAAGGGAAGAGGGCTAGTGCCCACACCCTCCGGCACACCTTTGTGAGATTGTGGGAGGGCGACGAAACTCTTCTAGTGGGCATCTTGGGCTGGACTTCAACGCGAATGCTGAAGGTGTATCGGCCCTACGATGTCAAAAGGGCTGTGGAGCAGCATGCTAGATACTCACCGATTGAAAGAGAGATGTGGGACACCCCGGCCATACCCTTCGGTTAATGATCCAGACTATTCCTCGCGCCCCTTCAAGTCGATGTAGTGCTTTTTAACTTTTATCATAGCTGCAAGTAACTGTTTAGTTTGCAGTGCTCCCCCTTCGTCGGTGATCCTTGTATGCTCTGACGCAATCAGTTGATTTAGAACTTTCAAGTCTAGGGCAGCCTCATTTTCGCCTAGTGCCGATAACGACATATAGGCTTTGAGAAAACACCTGACCAAATCGAGGTAAGCGACTAAAAAAACGGCGGCCTTGTTGGCTGCCGGCGCGACGGGCTCTGGGTCGCGCGTTGCCAGCGCAAGGTCTGGGAGAAGCGCACCTACCCCGTCAAGGTATTCCTGCACACTCGCCAAAGCCTCGTCACGGGAAGACAAGCGACGCTCTAATTTGCGGCGTTCCTTCTCATGCGTATCGTGACGGCCCTGAGACAAGTACAGAAACACCATCCCAGCGATACCTCCCAAGGCACCAATCAGGGCAGCAAAAGCTTCAGACACTGCACACCCCCTATGGGCCCTTTCATTTTCCCTGGCAAAGCCATCGTGGGCGAAGCTATGCCCATGATCTTAATCTGTCAAGGCGGAGATCGTGGGTTCGAATCCCATCCGGGTCGCCAGATACAAAGGGGAGTAGTGGAGGGGAGCAACTAGCGGAAGGCGGAAATAAGAACCTGCCGAGCGTAATCAGCACTCGGCAGGCAAAAAGAAGGGCCCCATGCTTAAGAACCCGACGGCAATATTAACAGGTTGGGCGGCGTTCAGTCTAGCGGTGTTTTTCACATTCCTAATAAGTGACCCAGCGGGACAGGGAGGACCGAATACTAGCCAAGAGATCAGAAATCTACTTGAGGCCCTACCAATTCTGGCGTTGGTATCGACAATCGTCAGTGGGGCCGGGGCTGGACTTCTGATGTGGGTGAAATGCGCTCGCGACAACTGAAGCTCGACGCGGAGATCGTGGGTTCGAATCCCATCCGGGTCGCCAGATACAAAAAGGATGCGAGGGAAGAGCAAGAAGTGGAGAGGCGCAGGGAAAGGCGGATACCACTTTCCCGGCTGTACCTGCGTCGATTGTACGGCGAGACGTCTACGGAGGCTGAAGTGGTGGGACTGGTTCAACCTGAAAAGGAGCATTACTGGCTTCGGCTCAAAATTGCCGAGACTGGCGATCAAGTGGGTGCTCCTGCCTCTCTTCCTGCTCTTCCTTGGTCTTTCGGCCTATCACTGGATCAACGTCGGCTCCCTGAACGATGCACCGAGAATGGCGCTCAACGACTTCAAGGTTGCAGTCAGATGCCCCACCAAGCCCAAGACCGTATTGCAATTCGTGGATCGAGATGCGTTGAAAGCACTCGCTATCAGAGTCGCGCCGCTGTTCGGGGAGGAAGACTGGGTGGGTGAAGTCTGCGATGGGGTATTCGACGAATAGGGGAGGTGGAGTATGGTAGAATCGAAAAGAAGGCCAACCCAGAAGGCACTAGAGGAAGCCAAGGGCACACTGGTAGCGCTTGGTGTTCCAGAGGATGAATTAAATACGATGGTCCTGACGGCAGCAGCGGGGCAGCAACAATTCGATGGCCGGCTTATCACTCTGCAAGAAGCCTCGGAAAGGCATGCCATTCCCTATAACACGTTGTTGGCCTGGGTTTACCGCGGAACCTTGCAAGAACAGGGTCGGGAAAAGTACCCAGCCAGAGGTGGGGGGAAGGTGTTGGTCAGTGACGAAGAGGTGGCCCACCTGAAAGAGCACCCACCTAAGAGGACAGGGCGCCCGCGGAATAAGTCGCAATGACTGCTTGACAAAGTCGCAATACCTGTGATAGTGTGACCCCCGTCAACCTTAATCGACGGGGGTCTTTCATTGAAACTGCTCCCACGCGTCCTCGGTAATCTACTCAACTCCATCATCGTTCTATGGCTTTTCGGATTGGCCTTGGCCGCAATGCTGGTCCCGATGGCCGCTGGATACGCCTACCTCTATAGCAGCGCAGAGTGTTGCGGCGGGCCCTCGAATACTACGGTCTCTCTGATTGCAGGGCTCATATTCTGGGGCGAGGCCACCACGATTGTGGGCGGGGCCATGGTCATCGCCTCAGTCATCAACGGGGACATCTCCAGACTCCGCCTCTGGCTAGGTGCGCGATTAACTCCTTGTAGGGGCAACAGTCCCAAAGGTATCGAGCAGGTCTAGCGCCATGACACTCCTGCGCTTTATCGATCGTCTACTCGATATTCTGATGGGTGCTTTGCTGGCTGGAGCCGGTTTCATTGCCGCAGACATAGTGGAGAACGGGGCGAGGCCTAGCCCCGTTGAGCCAATAGACGCTGTCTTCATGTCGCTCTTGGCCCTAGCCATTGCGATCGTGGGGATCATAGCCCTGAGCAGCGTACTACACCAGATGCATAAAAGGGTTAAGGCAATAGAAGAAAAGCACTCCGGGAGTAACGGATAGCGCCATGGAGCCAATAGACGCCTTAGCCATAGTCGCGTACCTGGCCCTAGCCATTGCGATGTCGGGGACCGTGGTCCTCAACCGAGGACTACGCCAATTACAAAGAAGAGTAGAGCAATTAGAAAAAACGCAGCGAAGCCAGACCATTCATGGGCCTGGAAGAACAGGGCAGAGATGACTAACGCGGTGCTACCAGCACCTAACGAGATGAGAATCTTCATGCCGACAGGATACCAACAAGGGGAACCAACGCCAACCCAAACGGGGGTCTTTCATTGAAACGGATATGTGGCTGGTGCGGGCGATCAATGGGGGGGGTGAAACCCGGTAAGGGTGTAACCCACGGGATCTGTTCCTCTTGCGTGGATCGGGAGCGCCTGAAGGAAAAGGAGGCCCGGTCATGCTAAAGCTCGAAGTCCTCTGCCCCCTTTGCGGGATGAACTGGTTTCAACTACTGCGCCTCCTGCGGGTTTCGATCTGCAAGGAAGAGAAAGAAAAAGCCCGCAACCTCATCCGCCGTTGCTCTCTGTGCTCCATCGCCTTTGACCCCGCCACCCCCGCAAAGGTGGCCACCTGATGCAGACCTCATCCTCCCCCACCGTCCGGCAGGCTTTACGTTGTGACCACTGCGATGGAGAGCGGAGCATCGGTGCCATCCAAATGCTGTACTTCAACGAGGCAGGAGATCACGCCGTTTACGAGCGCGGATGGGCTTGCAATCAGTGCCGTTGCTGGTGGTCCTTCGATTGGGTGCTCCTTAGCCATGGTCCCAACTGTCGGGCCGTTTCCCATCTAGCCGACAGGACCACTCCAGCGGGAGAGACGGCGGCGGAAATGCTGGCCGAGCTGAAGATGATCGAAGATGGCTGGGCGGTCCGGGAGATAGGGACACCGGGTACAGATCGCTTGAATCCCTGGGAGCGGGAGCGCCTCGGCTTCATCCGAGAGACCATCGCCAAGGCCGAAGGCAAAGAGTGACCGGGGGGCCATGATGCCGAAGAGGTACAGCCCAAAAGAGCGGGCCATCCTGATCGGCTTCATCATAGAGAGGGACGGCGAAGAGTGCCGCCTGTGCCACAAAGAACCTTCCGAATTAGCTTCACCACTCCAGATCGACCACATCGACGGCGACCACTTCAATCGGGCCCACACCAATCTGCGTCTCCTTTGCCAGAGCTGCAACCAACTGGAAATGCACCGGCTGAAGAGGGAGGGGCAGAGCACCAACGGCAAGACACCCCAACCGCGTAACGGTAACGGACGGTGGGTATCTACCGTCGTAGCTGCGAAGGGTGACCTCTTACGGTGTGTGAGTGTGACAAAAGATGTTCCGAACATGGACGGGGGAGCTGCGATTCGGAGGGTGGTCATGGGGGTGTCCAGGTACTCAGATGGCAGCCCGGAGATGCGAGCAGCCGAATTCTTCGAGCCGCCCTTCACTGAATGGCTCATGGCTACCCTTCGCCAGAGAGGCCACCTGACGTACAAAGATGCTGCCGATGCTGGCGCCCAGGTGGTGGGCTGCAACCCCATGACGACCAGGCGCTACCTTGACAAGCTCTGCTCCTTCGAAGGCCCTTGCGAGATAGTGCCGGACGCGATGAACAGGAGAGTCGTGGTGTTGCGAGAGATGAAGCCAGCCCTGGGTGCCAACAACGGCCATAGTCAGTCTACCGATGGGCTGGCCAGCACTACCCCAGATAGTGAGATGGCCGCCTCAGGAGAGCAACAATGATGCAGATCGACGGTTTGGGAAATCTTTACCACCTGGCGCTGGCGGAGATACCGGCCTTCACCTTTAGCCAGAAAGATGGCATCCCGTTGCTCAAGATTACGCTCTACGCCCACGGAAGCAGTCTCGACAGCCTGCGGGCCCTCATGGATGCCCTGGGAGAGCCTGGGGCCCGAGACCTGGGGATCAAGGTCTACGCCAGGGAAGGGGGCAAGCTGATAGACCCCGAGACCGGCGTCGTCGTCTTTGAAGCCAAGCCGTTGAGCAACGGGGAGCAGATGACGCTCCCTACCCAGCCCGCACCTGAAGCGGGAGAGGCGTGATCTTGGAGGCGGCGAAGAGCTACACATTCACGGTGGAAGGGACCCCAAGGCCCTGGAAGGTCTGGGCCAGGGGGCGAGCTCCACGCGAGGCTGGGCACGATTACCTGGTGACCTACCAGCAGCTAATCGCAGCTACGGCCCGCAACTACTGGATCGAGCACGGTCTACGGATCATTGAGGGCCCGATCAGCCTGAAGTTTCGCTTCTACCGGCCCATAGCGTTGTCAGCTCACAAGCGACAGGGCACTTCGATGAAGTGGGTGGCCAGGCACCTCATTCTCCGGCCCGATGTGACCAACTACCAGAAGGCGGCCGAGGACGCGCTACAGGGGATCGCCTACCGCTCCGACAGCCAGGTGGTGGCTGTCACTTCCTTCAAGCTGTTTGCGAAGTGCGAACAAGGCTACACACAGATAGAGATAAGGCCATGGACTTGGAAGGGTGGAGATACATGATCGCAGTCAGGCTGAAATGTTGCCCACGGTGCGGCGGTGATCTCTCCTTCGTGGACACGCCATATGAGTGGTGGAGCTGCCTCCAGTGTGGCCACATCATCTGGGCTGATCCGCCCAAGGATTCCGGCAATCGACGCGGGGAGGGCCGGCACTATGTCTTGGCCCCGGAGCCCAAACCCAGATGGTAGCCATGCCTCAGGTACTCAAGCGGAGGCGTACTAAGGGCTGGAGGATGCCAGAGGGGGCGGTCTATGTGGGCAGGCCGACCAAGTGGGGCAACCCCTTCAAGGTTGGAGAGAAGAATCCCTATGGGACCATCACGGCTGATAAACGCCACGCATTCAGCATCTTTATGGGCTTCGCCCCACAGAATGAACAGCTCGTCGATGCCGCCCGCAAGGAGTTGCGTGGCAAGGTCCTGGTGTGTTGGTGCGTCGACTGGGACGGCACCTGGCCCCCGCCCGGCGTCTGCCATGCCGAGGTCCTACTACGGTTGGCGAACCAGGAGCCAGCTAGGTGACGTCGCCGTTCTTAGTCGCCGACCTGTTCTGTGGAGCCGGGGGGTCATCCACCGGGGCCAAACGTGCCATTGAGTCCACCGGGGCCACGATGGAGCTGGTGGCCATCAACCACTGGGATACAGCCATCGAGACCCACCAGAAGAACCTACCAAGCGCCCGGCATTACGTTGAGGATGTATCGGTGGTGGACCCTGAGGCGGTTGTAGAGGAAGGCCGGCTGGACCTGCTCATGGCGAGCCCCGAGTGCAAGTTTTACTCCCGTGCTCGTGGGGGCAAGCCCATCCACGACCAGGGCCGGATGCAACCCTGGGCCGTGCACAACTGGCTGACCAAGCTGGACATTAACTGTGTGCTGATTGAGAACGTGCCGGAGTTTGTGGAATGGGGACCGCTGGACCCCGAGGGGCGTCCCGACAAGAAGTACAAAGGGCAACACTTCGAGGCCTGGCTTCGCACGTTTTGGAACCTTGGATACCACGCCGAGTGGCGGATGCTGAACGCCGCCGACTATGGGGATGCGACGACGCGGACCAGGTTTTTCCTGATCGCCCGAAAGGATGGACGGCCTATTACGTGGCCTGAGCCGTCCCACGCCAAGGGCAGCACGGGCATGTTTGAGGGTCGCAAGAGGTGGCGAGCTGCCCGCGAGGTCATTGACTGGGCAGACACGGGCAGATCGCTGCTCGACGATCCGAAGTACCAGCGGAAGCCCCTGAGCGAAAAGACGCGCATCCGGATCGCGCGCGGCCTGGAGCGCTTCGGGGGGCCTTTGGCGCCGTATTACATCGCGCTGCTGGGCCTGGAGCCGAGCCAGAATGGAAAGCCGACGCCGGGCCCGGAGCCCTTCATCAACTCTGACCGGCAGCACACCGTAGCGCGGCCGGTGGGTGCGCCCGTGCACACCATCACCACGCTGACCGGCGGCGGACAGTACATTGTGCTGCCAGGCTTCGTCCAAGCGAACCGGACCCACAATCTCCCAAGAAGCCCTGATGAGCCGGTCCCTGTAATCACCACCTCACCTGGCGGAGGTTCATTTCTCGTGCAGCCGTGCTTGGAGAGCTTCATGCTCGGCCAGCAAAGCGGTGGAGCGCCCCGGCCCACGGATCAGCCTGCCCCGACGATTGCCACGGATGGGGCAATCAGCCTGATACAGCCCCAGGTGAGCATCTTCAAGGGCCGGAGTGTGGCGCGAGGCGTAGACCAGCCTCTCCCAGGATTGACAGCCCAACGGCATCTCGGCCTGGTGGAGCCCGTCATTACCCAGTACAACGGCCAGAGCGAGGCCCATCCCGCTGACGATCCCCTTGGGACGATTACGACGAAGCCCCGATTCGGCTTGGCCACGCCTTTCCTGGTGCCCCAGTTTGGGGAGAGGCCGGGACAGAGCCCACGGGCCCATGACATCGAAGAGCCTACGCCGGCCATCACCAGCCACGGGGCTGGGGCACTGGTCAACCCCAGCATAATTCAGGTGAACCATGGCGACGACCCAGGCCCTTCACGAATTCAAGCCGTTTCTGATCCGCTGCCAACCCTTACGGCTCACCGGCACCTGGGCCTGGTGGAGCCCTCGTTGGAATCGCCGGGCGACGAGCTTGACCCACGCCGGCTAGTGTTCATCAACGGGGAGCCTTACCTGCTGGACATCCGATTCCGGATGCTGAGAAACGCCGAGCTGGCCAGGGCCATGGGGTTCTCAGATAAGGACACGGAGTACGAATTCGCCGGCACCGTGGCCGAGGTCACAAAGCAGATCGGCAACGCGGTGCCGGTCAACCTGGCCTGCGCCTTGGTGAAGGCGATCCTGGCAGATGAAAGTGGGGCAAGCGCATGAGATGGAGATGGGAGTTTTTCTGGGCATCTGTGGCGCGTTGGCGTCTCCGCCGGCGTGTGAGGCGGACCCGCAGGTGGAACAGGTGAGGCTCAGGGGAATAACTCCGAAAGGTGGAGAAAGCAAATGGGTGATACATCTATCGAGTGGACCGACAAGACCTGGAATCCCGTAACCGGCTGTACCAAGGTGAGCCCCGGATGTGACAACTGCTACGCCGAGGCCATCACCAACCGCTTCAAGCGCGGGCCATTCGAGGAGATTGTATTGCACCCTGAGCGCCTGAGGCAGCCGTGGCATTGGCGAAAGCCAAGGATGATCTTCACTTGTTCTATGTCGGACTTATTCCATCCTAAGGTGCCGTTCGACTTTGTGCATTGTGTTCGATCAACGATGGCTGGCCCATGCGCGCACCACACCTTCCAAGTGCTGACAAAGCGGCCTGGGCGCATGGCCTACTTTGCGAATGAATACATAGACCCTATCCAAATCAACAAGGAGGTACAGGGGTGGCCGTCCAACGTCTGGGCAGGGACCAGCGTGGAATCGGCCAAGTACCTGCCCCGGCTCGACGTCCTGGCCAGGGTCCCGGCCGGGGTGCGATTCGTGTCCTGTGAGCCTCTGCTCGGCCCCTTGGACTTGAGGCCGTGGTTGAGTGCGCGTGTACCCTGCGAAGGCTATTGCTCATGTGATCAATACTTCGACGTGGCTCATGGGGAGCGTTGCATGAGCCCCCTTTCCGGTAGCCTGCAATGGGTAATAGTAGGCGGTGAGTCTGGGCCCCGCGCTCGGCCCATACACCCCCAGTGGGTGCGCGATATCCGCGACCAGTGCGAGGAGGCGGGGGTGCCGTTTTTCTTTAAGCAATGGGGTGAGTGGGAACCTCAAGGGCAACACCTAAAGCCTGCCGAGCGATCCGACTTCCGTCATGTCCATAAATGGCCAGATGCCGTGGGTGTTTGTCGGGTGTCATATCGGATCGGCAAGAAGGCTGCCGGCGCCGTGCTGGACGGGCGCGAACACAGAGAAATACCGATAGGATAGCTAATGAAGAACTATGGTAGCGGGTGGCGCGATGTCCCTGGATTTGAGGGAGTCTACAGCGTTTCCTCAGACGGGCAGGTGCGAAGAGAGCAGCGCGGCCACGGAGCGACAATCGGGAAGCTCCTTCGTCAACATCGTAAGCGCAATGGTTATCTGTTTGTCGATTTGTGTGACGGTGCTCGACGTAGCACCTCTAACGTCCATGTTCTCGTCGCACGCGCATTTCTTGGTGCTCCTCCACCTCAATGCGAGGTGAACCATATAGACGGGAATAAAGAGAATAATCGGATCGCCAATTTAGAGTATGTAACTCGTAGGGGAAATATCGCCCATGGCTTGCGCACTGGTCTGTATCCTGTTGGAGAACGGCTCCATAACGCAAGGTTGACTGCCGATAATGTCCGGACGATAAGGAGTCTTCGCGGTGAATATTCGCAACGCCAGTTGGCTGAACGTTTCGGGGTAGCACGCACCACAATTGCAGATGTTCTTCAAGGGCGTACGTGGCGGGAGGGGCCTCGATGCCCCGATTAATCCAGCGGAAACGCACCAGGGGCTGGCGCATGCCGGAGGGCGCCGTCTATGTGGGCAGGCCTACCAAGTGGGGGAACCCGTTCGACGTAGCAAAATATGGGCGCGAGAAGGCTTTGGAATATTATCGGGCGTTTTTGACAGGCGAGTACCTGCCAGAAATCAGAGGAGACTACCGTAAAGCCGAGAAGATGTTTTACGGCAAGGCGCCTATGGCCCTTTGCGTCGGTGAGCTGGCTGTAATATGGCTTCGGGGCAAGGACCTGGCATGTTGGTGTGTTGATTGGGACGGCACCGGTGTTCCTCCTGGCGTCTGCCATGCCGAAATCCTGCTTCAATTGGCGAACAAGGAGATGCCGAAATGAAAGCTCTAACCCTGACACAGCCCTGGGCCACGCTGGTGGCCATCGGGGCGACCAAAGGTGGATAGGATGAAGATTTACGTCGCTTCGTCATGGCGCAATGCTGATCAACCTTCGGTAGTTGCGGACCTGCGGCGCGAAGGCCATGAGGTCTATGACTTCCGTAATCCAGAGGAAGGGGATCAGGGATTTCACTGGAAGGAGATCGACCCCAACTGGCAGCAATGGACCATAGAGGAGTATATCCAGGCCCTAAGTCACCCTCTTGCGCAGGCGGGATACAAAAGCGACTTCGCTGCCCTTGAATGGTGCGACGTAGCTATCTTGGTAATGCCGTGCGGGCGGAGCGCCCACCTAGAGCTTGGATATTGCCGTGGTGCCGGCAAGCCTACAGCCATTCTGCTGTCAAACGCTGAGCCAGAGTTGATGTACCTCATGGTCGATAAACTGGCGGCCAATATCGTCGACATCGTCTCATGGCTGAGGGGGCTGCTCTGATGCCTGACATGCGCATGATGCCAGCTCTATCAATCCGCCAGCCGTGGGCCTGGCTGGTCGTCAACGGGCACAAGGACGTTGAGAATCGAACCTGGCCCACGCGATTCCGGGGCCGGGTGTACGTCCACGCGGGCAAGACCAAGGAGCACGATGACTTCCCCGAGATTCGGAGCCTCCTGGAGCAGACTGATATTGTCTTGCCAGATAGGTTCTCACTGGGTGCCATCGTCGGTGAGGTGGATATTGTGGGGTGCCTAACCGGCAGCCGTAGCAAATGGTTCTTCGGCCCCTACGGATTCCTACTACGCGATCCTGTGGCCTATGCCGAGCCGATCCCCTGTAGAGGGATGTTGGGGTTTTTCAACGTGCCCGAAACCGTCATGGCCCCTGAGAGGCCTCGGCTTGTCTGAGGCGCCCAGAGGCGACGTGCTGTTGGCGGATGCCCGAGCTTGGCCCTTGGCCGATGGCTGTGCCCAGTTAGTGGCCACCGACCCGCCTTACAACGCTCAGGTGCCCTATGAGGGATACGTCGACAACGTGCCATGGTCTGACTACTGGGCGATGCTGGAGAAGATGGCCAGAGAAGCGTATCGCGTCCTCTGCCCGGGCGGCATGCTGGCAGTGATGATGCCCCACTACAGATTCGACGTTGAGCGGACTCGGGTCAGGGCCCGGCGTTACCGGGTTCTGGGCTACGAGCACCGGCGCCTAGGCCCCGCAATCAGGATGGCCGGACGCTTCGAGCAGGTAGTGGAGGAAGCTGGGTTTCTATACGAAGGGACCCTGTGCATTGGTCACTCTATGGATGGCGTCGATGTAACAGCCCTCGGCACAGGCATAGGAGGATCGTCGCGCCCTAACTTCCGCACCACGTCGCGCAGCCTAATCCTGGCCTTCAAGGAGCGTAGCGCAGTTCCCAGGCGCAACGGCAAGTGGGGTGAGCTCCCGTTGGACTGGTGCAAGACCACATGGCTTATCAGGCCGGCGTGGCACACCGGCAAAGGCCACCCTTGCCCCTGGCCCCGAGAGGTGGCCGCTCGGCTAATCCAGCTGTACAGCAACCCAGGCGACCTGGTGGTGGACCCCTTCAACGGCTCGGGGGTCACGGTTGCCGCGGCCGTCAAGCTGGAGCGCCGGGGCGTCGGGCTGGATATCTCTCGTGCATACTGCCAGATCGCCCTAGACCGGCTCCTCCAGGGCACGATGGCGCTGGGGGTGTAGGGGTGAGGCAAGCAGTCATGGGTGGCCCCTGCCCTGTGTGGGACTGCCCGGGCACGTGCCCGAGCGATAAGTTCGTTTGCATGTTGCATTGGGGTACGATCTCTAAACTCTGGAAAGCGAGGCTGATGAATACACCGTCTAAGTCGCGCATCTGGAACTCTGTCGTCGAATCTATCATCCGCTCAATCGAGCGATGGGAGAAGCGGGCCATATGACTACAGGCCACGCCCTCTTTTCCGAGGATCGGGCCTACCGTTACCTACTGCGCCGAAAGGTCGGCCTGGCCGGTGGGACCTGCCTATTCATCATGTTGAATCCATCCACGGCTGACGAAACACAAGATGATCCCACCGTCAGGCGGTGCCAGGGCTTTGCTCAGGAATGGGGCTATGGAACGCTGGTGGTTTGCAACCTCTTCGGGCTCCGAGCGACAGACCCTTCCATGCTGAAGGTCCACCATGACCCAATAGGGATTCATTGGAACGACTACTACATTGATGAACAGGCCCGAGGCGCCCATCTGGTAGTGGTGGCCTGGGGCAACCATGGCCAGCTACGTGGCCGATCACCCAAAGTCACAGAGAGGCTGGAGGCGTATGGCATCCCGCTATATTGCCTGGGGATCACCGGGGCCAGCGAGCCCAGGCACCCGTTATACGTCAGTGGTAGTCAACCGGCAGTTCCTTTGAGAAGGTGCCTGCCGTGACTGGCACGAAGGGAGAAACATAATGCCACGGTTTGAATGGGAGGGAGCTGAAGATTTCTCGGGCCTTGAGGCTGGCCGATGGCTGGCCCGTGTTCGGTCCGCCCTCTTCGGTCGCCCTGGCCAGGCGGTAATGGCCGAACTAGAGGAAGCCCTGCTTGCCTTGCACCACCACCGCCTTATCGAGGGGGCGCTATTTGACGCGGACGGTGAGGTCTGTGCTCTGGGAGCACTGGGATTACGACGTGAGGTGGAGCTACCAACGGGAGGGGATGAAGAGGACGTCTCTGAGACGGCTTTTTGGGCAGAGACGCACCTCGGCATTACATACACTTTGGCTTGGGTCATTCAGGAGGCTAACGACGTGCAGTTTGGCCGTCTGAGTCCTGAGGCTAGGTATGCAGCAGTATTCAATTGGGTGCGGAAGTGGCAGATGGACCCGGAGGCGGCCTTTGCTCAATACAAGTCGTTCGTTCTCCCGTGACTGCGGGGGGAAAGGAGCCCAAATGACTGACCGCACCACCTTGCGCCAGGATTCAAGGCAAATGAGCCCTGTCATTCTTCGGCTGATAGAGGAAATCCGTAGGGAGAGAGAAGAAAGCTCCAGCCAGAGCCCCGGCAGCTACAACCGGGCGCACAACCGGCACAATCGCTCAGGGAGCTACAACCGTGCATACACCCGGCATATGGGTTCCTGATCCCTGGGAGGCGAAGCGATGGATAGGAGTCGATGTTTGAGAAGGTACTTTCCTTGACTGGCGAGAAGGGATAAGCCTGATGTAGGATGTGATCATTCACCGAGCTCTATGGGAAGAGCTTAAATAAAAATGTAAGGCACTGATCATGTTACTTGGATCAGTCACTATTTTCGTCGCAACTTGGGCGTTAATCCTAGGCTTAGTGCAATTTCTTAACAGACATAGACCCTATTTGTGTGTAGCATCGCTTGAGCTAGAGCAGATCGAAGATGGGTACCTAATCCGCATTGATGTGTCCAACTTGGGAGAGATACCTGCTAAAAACCTTGAATTGAAAGCAGTGCAACTATCGCCATTTAAAGGTGCCAGTACACCGCTCATTACCAACCGAACATTAGGAATCTGTTTCCCTTCACAACACGTTCAAACTTATGTGTCACCTCGTTCAGATGCGACGATGGCATTCTTGAACAGTGACATTCCCTTAAGCATCGATATCACTCTTAACTATAGAAGTCCCTTCAGCATTGGTTGGAAGAAAATTGGATACGGCATTCATCAAACTTATCAGCCATTGTGGGTCTATAATAAGACTTGGGGTGTGCCATCTGAGGGGGATAAAGCCAGCTTCACTTAGCCTCAGATGCGTATAGCAATAAGTCACATAAGGTGCTCGCAATTATGCGTTACCAACTTCACAATCTAAGTGATATTAGTGGGTTCGCTTTGGAAAACGCAAGCTCAGGCGAACAAGCTCTCGTGCTTGCAAGAGCTGCGTTAACTACCAGCGATGCTGATTTTTATCATTATGTGGAGAACTTTGCTGGCATGTACCTGTTGCCGTTGGGCATTGATGTGGGTGAGGTCAATAAGTTCTTAGTCATTCATCATCAAGATAGGACCGCAGACCTATATGTGAACGACTTCCACGTGAATTTCGGAATCAGGTTAAAACGGGATGTAAAGAAGGGTCAGGGTCTCACAGTAAAGCACTTTGCGGACATCAGAAGCGTTACGTTTCCAGAAGTCACGTTCAACGAGACAGACACACTCGTATATGTCTTCAGGCTGGGTTGGAGGTTTGGCCTTTTCTTCGATTTATTCGCAGCGGGTCTGGCAGCTGAGCATCCACCCGCATATGCAAAGGTGTTGGATGTTGGTCAGGCTGAATTGGAGATAGGTGGGCTTTACCGGCGCCTGTGGTTCTATGGTGTGTACGAGCTTCTGGAATCGGCAACTAAGCAGTTTGACGAGATGCAGGCTGATGGTTGGTTCCCGTTTGTCGAGACTATACCAAGCGAATTCGACGCTCTTACAAAGGCTTATGCAAACAAGTTCGACTTTGATAACAAAATCAACGATATTGTCGAGCAATTCCATGAGGCAAGAATCCGCGACATCTCTGATCGCTGGTGGAAAAACGAAAGATTCGCGGACAAGAAGAAGCTCATTTGGGCTGGGATTAGTGCATACCTGCAAGACACTGAGGAAGGATTCGTTAACTGCATCAAGAATTTATTGACCGAGGTAGAAGGGTTGCTCCGAAGCATGTATCACGAGGATACGGGCAGGGGGGCAATGAATCAGCGTGAGTTCCTTGAGCATATTGCCCAAAAAGCAAGATCAGTGGCAGGCTCTGACTCTTCTTTATTGCTGCCCAAATCGTTTTCCGAATACTTGACAAGACATACCTTTGGTAATTTCAATGTAGACACAGGAGACGTTTCCTTGTCTCGACATACCGCAAGTCATGGAGTCGCCAGTCCTGATGTGTACACCAAGGCCCACGCTCTTCAAGTTATTTTGGTTCTCGACCAGATACACTTCTTCGACTGAGGGAATCTGTTAAATGGCGGTCCAGTCGCCACCAGGCCATCCCCATAAGTAGCCAGGGGAAGGCGGCCATGGACCCTTCCCAGGTGTAGTAGTCGAACACCCCGAAGGCCGTCACCGTCAAGAGAGCCCACCATTCCAGGGATCGCCAAGGCCTGCGCCACAGTGCCCACCCTGTTACAGCCATCCACAGGACTCCGCCAACGATTCCGGCCTGTGTCGCCACTCTGATCGGCACCGGATGCCTCTCCGATCCAAACGACCCCTTGGGAACCAGGGAAGGCCACTTAGGAGCTCCCACCCGGACTTCTACGTCCGTGGCCATCACCACATTGACCGGGGCCAGGAAAGTCCCAAGGGATAGACTGTTCGGCAGGCCAGGAAGCCACCCACCTCCGGCATCGCCTGAAGAGGCCTGGACCTCGACAGCAGCGGCAATTCTATCAACGCGGAAGGCCTGGAATACCTGATCCTTGAATGGAAGCACCAGGAGCAAGCTTGCTACCGCCACCAAGACCGCATCTCGAAGGCGGATAGACCGAAGCGCCAGCGCAAGGGTCGTGACTCCCACGAGGGTGATCAGGGCCCACCTAGAGCCAGTAAAGGCCAGGGCGAACACCAGGAGGATGCCCAACGCCGGCCTTCGCGTCACCAGAGCCACCACAGCCCCCAGGACCAGAAGCCCTCCGGCAGGGTTGGGGTTGCCAACGATGCCAGGCGCACGGGCATACTCACCCCCAATCCCCTGATAGAGAGCGGCGCTGGCATGGATCAAAATGACCGGCACCATCCAATACCACAGATTGTCAACTCGGCGGAGGAAGAACAGGGCAGCGAAAGGGCCGATCCAGAGCAGGCGCAGCAACGTGGGCTCCCAGCCAGAGCCAACCGAGATCAGAGGCCAGAGGGAGAGGGCCCCCAGGCCCGCCAGGGCCACCACCAGGAGCGTAGGGCGCCTCTCAACTCCGATCCACATCACGGCGCCCACCAGGAGCACCATAGAGACCAGATACATGGCTGAGCTGTTAGGGATCATCACCGATAACCCCAGAGTGGCAGCCAGGGCAATGGCTGGGCCCTGGCCCTGGAGGGAAGAGACCAGGCCACTTCGAGGGGGTAGCGCGACCACGCGGGAGCCCAAGCCGATCATTAGTCTGGCTCCATCTCAGCGATGGCATCAAACAGCGTTTTCATGGCATCGTTATACAGCTGGACTTGCCGATGCTGTCGATCCTCCAGTGAAGCGGCGAAGAAGTCGAAGGCAGCGAACACCTCTTCGGGCGCAACCTCGAATTCGATGGCAATGGCTGTCAGCTCGGTGGCGATCCCCCCTATGTCCAGGGAAGTGGAGGGATAGACCCTCTCGCCTGGAGCCTCGGGATCATCCACCGGCTCGGCAGTCCCAGGGGCTGTCACAGTGCTCGCGTCGGCGATGCCGGTCATCCTTTCAGGCCCGCCCTGCGACTCCACCATCGCCAAAGTTGCGATCAGCACCACGGCACCAATCACTCCTCCCACGATCAAAAACCTTCGAGCCATACTGGCATCACTCATTCCACTATCCTCCATATCTGGATTTGCTCACCCGAATAGACAGGATCGAGCCACCGTGCCGACTCCGAAGGCCCCTGCCTGTACGGAGTGCCGGCCACCACGTATTCGGCTCCAAGAGTCTGGGCTGCCCCCTGG